>Ga0209101_1000090_pt1 | contig 75296 bp, 61 predicted proteins | sample ConPoolayeCmetaG_FD_185481 | JGI IMG/M metagenome (GOLD analysis project Ga0209101, IMG submission 185481) | Hot spring microbial mat communities from California, USA to study Microbial Dark Matter (Phase II) - Cone Pool mat layer C metaG... ... | reverse complement strand
TTCGCGAGAAGCTCATCGCCAAGGGCATCGAACGCGGCCTGATCAGCCCGGACGACCAGCTCTCCGATCAGCAGGTTTACGCGCTGATTCTCCAGTCCGGCTTCTCGACCGCCGAGAAGGTCACCGACATTTCCGGTCGCGGCGTGGGCATGGACGTGGTGCGGCGCAACGTGGAGCAGTTGCGCGGCAAGATCGAGATCCACTCCGAGCCGGGTCGCGGCAGCGCCTTCCTGATCCGTTTGCCACTGACGCTGGCCATCATCGACGGTATGCTGGTGCGGGTGGGGGCCGAACGCTTCATCATCCCCACCATACTGATCGAGCAGTCTTTGCGACCCGAGCGGCGCCAGATCACCTCCGTGCAGCGCCGCGGAGCCATGCTCCAGGTGCGTGGCGAACTGTGTCCGCTGATCCAGCTCGGAGCGCTGTTCGGCTGCTGCCAGCCGATCGACCCCTGCGAGCACCTGGTGGTCATCGTGCAGTGCGAGGGCCAGAAGATCGCCCTGGTGGTGCACGAGTTGATCGGACAGCAGCAGGTGGTGATCAAGGCGCTGGACGAACGCTTCAAGTGCGTGCGCGGCATCTCCGGCGCTGCCATTCTTGGTGATGGCCGCGTAGGACTGATCATCGAACCCAGCGGACTGCTGACGCTCCATAACGAGCGGCGCAGCAGCATTTACCAGGCCACGTCCGGTGTGGCGGTCGCCACGCGCGCATTACCGGCCGCCGGACTGGTCCCGCAGTCGAAGGCCGCCCCGGGGGTGCTGCCGGTCGGCGGCGACGTGCCCGGAGTCAACAGTACGGCAGAACCGGTCAGCGTGCCGGTGCCGGCGTAGGAGACGACAATCATGCAAACAGCGACTGTGCAGAGAACCAGCAACGCTCGCCTGACCGCCAAGGGCGGCAAGTACCTGACTTTCAGCCTGGCCTCGGAGGAGTACGGGCTGGAGATTCTCAAGGTGCGCGAAATCATCGGCATCATGGACATCACCGCCATGCCGCAGATGCCGGCCTACGTCAAGGGTGTGATTAACCTGCGCGGCAAGGTCATTCCGGTCATCGACCTCCGTCTGAAATTCGGGCTGGAGCCGGCCGAGTACACTGAGCAGACCTGCATCGTGGTGGTAGACGTGGGGTCGCTGGTGGGCATCATTGTGGATACGGTCCAGGAAGTTCTGGATATCGACGCCAGCCAAATCGACCCGCCGCCCCCGTTGGGAGCGTCGGTTGATACCACCTTCATCATGGGCATGGGCAAGGTCAAAGACGATGTGAAGATCCTGCTGGACATCGACAAGGTGCTCAGCGCCGACGAGATCGCCGCCGTCCTTGAGGAAGCCGGCACGACCCACCTGACCGAGTAGATGAGCGCCTCCGGCCGGCGCGCCGCCTGGGCGGGTGGCGCGCCGCCGCCGGGGCCGCACCGGCGTGGCCCGAGGAGCACATGGCCACGATCGTGGTGGACATCGCCGACATGGCCGTCTCCGCCAACGCGGACGACACCCTGATCACTTATTCGCTGGGTAGCTGCATCGGCCTGGCGATCTGGGATCCGGTGGCCCGCGTCGGCGGCATGCTGCACTACATGCTCCCGGAGTCGCAGCTCGCGCCGGAGAAAGCCCGCAGCAATCCGGCCATGTTCTGCGATACGGGCGTGCCGAAACTCTTCCGCGCCGCCTACGAGCTGGGAGCCGTCAAGAGCCGCCTGGTCGTCAAAGTTGCGGGCGGTTCGCAACTGCTGGACGACAACGGCACCTTCAATATCGGCAAACGCAACTACCTGGCCCTGCGCAAGATCTTCTGGAAAAACGGTGTGATGATCAACGGCGAGAGCGTCGGCGGCTCGCTCAGTCGCACGCTCAAGCTGGAGGTGGGAACGGGCAACGTCTCGGTCCGCAGCCGCAACCAGGAGGTGCCGCTATGAGTGTCGTTCTCCTCGACCAGCTCGTCGAGCGCGTCGGGACGTTGCCGCACCTGCCCAGCACCGTCCTGCACCTGATCAACGTAGTCAGCGATCCACGCGCCAACCTGGCCCAGGTCGTCGAGGCCATCCGCTATGACCAAGCCCTGACGGCCGAAGTGCTCAAACTCGCCAACTCGGCCTACTTCGGCCTCGCGCGCCGCGTCGAATCTCTCGACGATGCCGTCTGTCTGCTGGGTACCGTGCGGGTCTTCCAGCTCGTGATGGCGGCTCACGCGCGGCTGCTGCTGAGTCGCCCGCAGGAGGGCTACGGCCTGCCGGCCGGTGCCTTGTGGGCACACTCGGTGGCGGTGGCCGTGGCGGCCCAACTGCTGGCTCGGCGGTTGCGCATGCCCCAGGGCGGAACGCTCTTCACCGCCGGCCTGCTGCACGACGTCGGCAAGGTAGTGCTTAACGAATTCGTCGCCCAGGAATACGCCGAGATCGTCCGCCGAGTCCAGGACGAGCACCTGTCCTTTGCCGAGGCCGAGCAGCAGGTGTTGGGCTTCACGCATCCGGAGGTGGGAGCGCGGTTGGCGGCTGCCTGGAGCCTGCCCGACACTATCGTCAATTGCATTCGCTATCACCACGATCCGCAGGCGGCGCCACGCAGCGACGCCTTGATAGATGTGGTTTATCTAGCCGATTCCGTGTGCCTGTTACTGGGCGTCGGTACGGGTGACGACGGTCTGGCATATCGCGCCCGACCAAACATCCTGACGCGCCACGGACTGAGCGAATCCGACCTGGAAAGCATCGGCGCCGAAGCCATCGGCGAGCTCCGCTCGGTGCGCGCTATGTTTGCAGATAAGTAGGGGTGTCACAATGGCTGCCAATATTCTCGTCGTGGACGATTCCGGCACCATGCGGGGAATGATCAAACGCACGATCGCCATGTCCGGCCTGGACATCGGCGAAGTCTACGAGGCCGCCAACGGAATCGAAGCCCTCAGCCAGATGTATGAACACCAGATCAGCGTCATCCTTCTAGACATCAACATGCCAGTGATGAATGGCGTGAAACTGCTGACGCGCATGCGCGACGACAAACGGCTGCGCGATATTCCAGTGATCATTGCTTCTACCGAAGGCAGTGAAACCCGCATCGGCGAACTGATGCGCGCCGGAGCGCGCGGCTATGTGCGCAAGCCCTTCCGCCCCGAACAATTGCGCGATGTGCTCACCCCGCTGATCGGTCCGGGCCGCGCTGTCAGTAGCACGGCGGCGGACAACTTCGACACCGTATCCTTTTGACTGACCATCGCCCAGCTGCCAAAATCTTCCCAGAACTTGCCACATTGGACGGCGACTTGCCGCTGCGGCGGCAGTCCGACGGGCCTGCGACTACAAGAGCGCCGACCCGTCCGGCCAGGTTCGTTCTCAACCGCCCCAGTCGGTCATAGCAGATTTTCCCTTGCCGGACTGTCTCCTCGGTGTACCCTTTACCCAAAGGCAGGGTGCACCCCGGCTGCCGATGACTAGTCATTTCACTACTGCCCTTGACATTCGTGCATCCCAGCCGTAAACAGTGGTATTGTTGCCTACTGTTGCCGATCGGCATTGGCGGCGGTCGGCTGGTATTCCGTCGCTAGTCCAGTACATGGAGCCAGGTCATGCCTAGACGTAAACGTCGCGCCGCGGGTGCTGCCGCGAAGGTAGCTCCCGCTCGTCGGCCCGGACGCCCGCGAGCTGATGACATCAGTGCCGTGGTGCGCAGTTTGCAAGGATATCATGCCCGACTCGTCGATCGACGTGCCCAGCTCGACGATCAGATCAGTGCCGTCGAAAGTGCCCTGCGGGCCATGGGTGCTGTTGCTGCTGTGCGCTACGCAGCGGGTGGCGGTCGTGGTCCCGGACGACCGGCGGGCGGCGCCCCGCGTCCCGGGTCGCTCAAAGACTACATCCTGCGCGTCCTGAGCGGCCGCGGTGTGATGGCCGTCAAGGATATCGCTGAGGCGGTCGTACAGGCCGGGTATGAGAGTAAGAACAAGACCCTGGCCAAGAGCGTCGGTATAGCGCTGCGGCAACTGAAACAAGTGCGCAAGGTCGGCCGCGGCCGGTTCCAACTCAGGTAGTCGTCTGCCGGGTTCGGGCTGCTCGACTTGCTGCCGATGGTGCCGCCCGGTGTACGCCGCGCGCGCCGTCGTAAGCGACCGGTTCTCTGAGGCGCTGTGCTGGCTATCCCCTAGTACGTCATGGCAAACGATTTCCTTGAAGACTTGCAACAGCGCGGTCTGGTCCACCAGGTTTCCGCGCCGGCCTTGGCCGACCTGTTGCGCCAAGGCCCGGTGGTGGGCTACATCGGTTTCGACCCTACTGCCGACAGCCTGCACGTCGGCAGCCTGTTGCCGCTGCTGACCCTGTTACGCTTCCAGCGTGCCGGGCATCGCCCCATCGCGGTAGTCGGCGGCGGCACCGGGTTGATCGGCGACCCGAGCGGCAAGGAAGACGAGCGTGTGCTGCTCGACCGTGCCCAGATCGAGCACAACGTGGCCGGCATTCGGGCTCAGATCGAACGCTTGCTGGACCTCGGTCCCGGTGCCGGCCTGTTGCTCAACAACGCCGAATGGCTCGAACCGCTCAACCTGATCGAGTTCTTGCGCGATATCGGCAAGCATTTCTCGGTCAACCAGATGATTATGCGCGATTCGGTGCGCATGCGTCTGGAAACGCGTGAGCACGGCCTGTCATACACCGAATTCTCATACATGTTGCTACAGGCCTACGATTTTCTGGCGTTGTATGACCGCTACGGATGCCGACTGCAAATGGGCGGCAGCGACCAATGGGGCAACATCCTCTCCGGCGCCGACCTGGTGCGACGCCTGCGCGGCGCCGAAGTCTACGGGCTGACGTTGCCGCTGTTGACCCGTGCGGATGGCAAGAAATTCGGCAAGTCTGAAGAGGGAAACGTCTGGCTGGATGCACGACGCACCAGCCCGTACCAGTTCTACCAGTTCTGGCTCAACACCGCCGACCAGGATGTTGTGCAGTACCTGCGCAGCTTCACCCTGTTGTCGCTGGAGCAGATCGACGAGGCGGCCCGCGCGGTCGCTACAGCCCCCGAGCAGCGCGATGCCCAGAAACTGCTGGCAGCCGAGGTCACCCGCTTGATTCACGGGCCGGAGGCGCTCAGCCGGGCACAACGTGCCACCGCCGTGCTCTTCAGCAAGGAGGCCGACTTTCGTCAACTATCGGCACAGGAATTGCGTGAGGCCTTCCACGGTGCCCCGTCCACGCGTCTGGAGCCGCAACTTCTCGGTACACCCGCCGCTAACCTGGTTGCCGTGTTGGCTGATGTCGGGCTTTACCCTTCGCGCGGCCGGGCACGCCAGGACGTGCCGGCGGGGGCCATCGCGGTCAACAATCGCACCATCCGCGATCCGAACTACGTGCTGTCAACCGCCGACCTGCTGGCCGGCGGATTCATCATCCTGCGCAAAGGCAAGAAACACTATCATGTGCTGTGTGCGGTGGGGCCCGAGCAGGCGACGCCATCGCCCACGGGCTGATTCTCCGGCGTCGCTGGTGGAAGCGGTTGCTCCGGGCGGACAATGTAGAGCGGTCGCTGCTTGACTTCCTCGTACATACGCCCCAAGTACTCGCCGAGTATCCACAGCACGATCAGATTGACCCCACCGAGAATCAGTACAGCCGCCAGAATCGAACTCCAGCCTGGCTGCACGCGGTCAGTGAAAAAATAGGCCCACAGCACGAACAACAGGTAGCCGCCGGCGGCGAGCGACACCAGCACACCGATCAGCCCGGCCAATCGCAGCGGCCAGGCCGAAAATGAGAAAATTGCGTCCCCCGCCAGCCGAAACATCGCACGCCAAGAGTATTTCGACCGGCCGGCCAGGCGTGGTGCCGCCTCATAGGGCACGGTCGTATACCGAAAGCCGATCCAGCGTACCAACCCACGGTTCAGGCGTCGCCGTTCGGGGCAAGCCAGAAAGGCCTCGACGGCCTCGCGGTCGAGTAGACGAAAATCCGCCGCGCCCGGCGTGACTTCCAGGCGGGTTAGCCAAGACAAGGCGCGATAGAAAACGCGCGAACCGGCGCGTTTCAGGCGACTCCGGTCGGCAGGGGTGCGCCGAACCGCTTGAACGACTTCGAAGCCTGCTTGCCACCGTTCCACCAATCGCGGCAGCAATTCAGGCGGGTGCTGCAAGTCGCCGTCCATGGTGACGCTCGCCGCACCACGGGCGTGTGCCAGTCCAGCCACGACGGCCGCCTGGTGGCCGAAGTTGCGCGACAATTGCAGCAGACGCAACTGAAAATCGGTGGCGGCAAAATCGGCGACACGCCGGGCAGTGTCATCGCTGCTCCCATCATCGACGATCAGGACTTCGGCGGGCAGTTTCAGGTCGCGCAGCACCGTTCCAAGCCGCGTCAGGAGCACGTGCACGTTCCCGGCCTCGTTATACAGCGGCACCACTACCGACAGCACTGGGAGCGGGGCGGCGCGCGCCGCGCTGCCGGCCGCTGGCGTCCGGACCTTGACGGTAAACTTCTGCATTTTTTGTTGGCCGGTTCTTGTTGACAGGGCCGTTCTGAGCTCCCACAATACCGCACTTGTAATCGTTACGGCAAGACCCCGCCGGCGCGGCGGGGGCCGAAGCGAGTGGTTCCGTTTGCATGGAGCACGAACATGTGGGATTGGTTTGGTGGCAGCTGGTGGTCCCTGTTGCTGTTGGGCGGCATTGCGTGGTTGATCTTCACGCTGCTGGGCCAGGGCACCGCGCAGTAAGAAAAGAAAGCGAGAAAGCGGGGAATCGCGTGTGCGACGACCCGCACGCTAGACGCGCCGCCTGAACGCCGCCGGCGTCCGAGCGGCGCGTCGTAGTTTTGCCACGCCCGCGAGGCGATTGCTTGCGGAGGTCGGGGGGTCTAGGATTTGAAGCCGACTTTCCGCTGGGAGGCATCCGGGATGCCCGACCGCTATCTCGTAACGGCCGCCCTGCCGTATTCGAACAACCGTCTGCACGTCGGGCATATCGCCGGCGCCTATCTGCCCGCCGACAGCTACGTGCGCTACCTGCGGGCCTGCGGCCGCGAGGTGTTGTTTGTCTGCGGCAGCGACGATAACGGGGTGGCCATCGAAATCACCGCCCTCCAGGAGCATAAGCGTCCCGAGGAGATCTGCGGGTACTTCCGCCAGCGACAGGCACAGGACTTTGCCGGCCTGCGCATCGACTTCGATGTGTATGGCGGTACGCACCATCCCGATTTCGTCCAGCTTCACGAGCACTTCAGCCAAAGTTTCTTTCGCCGGATCTATGAGCGCGGCTACTTCAGCAAGCGATGCTCCAAGCAGCTATACGATCCCCACGCCGGGCGCTTCCTGCCGGACCGATTCGTTCGCGGCACCTGTCACTACTGTGGGTTCGAGCGGGCCACCGGTGAGCAATGCGAGGCCTGCGGGCAGATGATCGAGCCGCTCCTGCTCAAGGACCCGCGCAGCGTCATCACCGGCCGGCCGGCGGAAGTGCGCGAGACGACCCATTGGTATCTGCGACTGAGCGATTTCGAAGAGCCGTTGCGGCAATGGTTGGAGACCAAACGTGGCCAGTGGCGACCGAACGTCCTGAACTTCGCCCTCGGGCAGATCAAACAAGGACTCCCCGAGCGTTCCATGACGCGCGACCTGACCTGGGGTGTGCCGGTGCCGCTGGATGACCCGGACGCCAGGGGCAAGGTCTTGTATGTCTGGTTTGACGCGCCCATCGGCTATATGTCGTTTACCGCGGCCTGGTGTGCGCAGCATGCCGGCGACTGGCAGGACTGGCAGCGCTGGTGGTGCGATCCGCAGACGGCGATCGTCCACTTCATCGGCGAAGACAACACGGTCTTCCATGCGCTGACCTGGCCGGCCATGCTGATGGCCGACGGTCGGGCCCAGCTTCCGGCCGCTGTCGTGGCCAACAACTTCATGAACCTGCGCGTCGGCGGCGAACTGCGGAAGATCAGCAAGAGCGACACTCCGCCGGATGCCCCGGTGTGGATCGAAGAATACTTGCGCAAGGGCCTCGATCCCGATGCGCTGCGCTACTACCTGACGGCGCAGGCGCCGGAGGCCGCCCGCACGGCTTTCGATCCGGACGAGTTCATCACGCGCAACAATTCGGAACTCGTGGCGGCTTTCGGCAACTTTGTCAATCGCGCGTTGAGTTTCGCGGCCCGCTACTTCGAGCAGCGCGTCCCGGATGCTGCCGCCCAGACACCGGCCGATCGAGAGCAAGTGGCTCGGGCCGACGAGGCCCTGGCCAAGGTGGGTGCCTGCCTGGAGCAGTGTCGTTTCCGTTCCGGTCTGGAAGAGCTGATGGCCTTTGCCCGCGCCTGCAATGAGTATTTCAATGCGCGCGCGCCGTGGGCCACGCGGCAAAGCAACCCCGCCGACTGTGCTGCCACCATCGCCACCTGCGTTCATGCAATGCATTACTTGGCCATCATGTGCTGGCCGTTCATGCCCGGCGCGGCGCGGCGGCTGCTCGCAATGCTGAATCACGAGGGCCAGAGACTGCGATGGAGTCCGCCGCCGCCGCCGGAAGCAGGCCGCCCACTCGGACAGCCGCAAATACTCTTTGCCAAGCTCGACCCCGGCACGTTAGGGTGATGGTATGAACCACAGGTCGCACCTCTTCGGGTGTCTGCTGGTGCTGGCAGGCTTTTGGGTGGTCAACGGGTGCCGGCGCCAGCCATCTGCCCCTACGACCCGTTGGTCGCCGTCGATCGATCCGCAGGCCGCCTTGTCGGTGGACACCCCGGAAGGTGCGGCACGCGACCTGCTTGTCTTTCTGCGCGCCCACCTGCAAGCGCTGGCACACTGGGACGACCGGACGGCAGCCCGCTTGCGCGACCGCGTGGTGACCGACCTCTTGGCGGCCGACGATCTTCTGGAGCGCTACCGGGCGGTGGCCGGTCGCGCGGCCTTCCACGATGCTGAGGTTCTCAACCGTCTCGTGGAGAATTGGGCTGCCACCATATCTTACTATGCGGATGGATTGCAGCTCGACCGGCTGCGCGCAACAATCGTCAGCGGCGACAGGACGCGGGCTGTGGTCGATGTCCCGGCGCAAGGTGCGCGCGACGCGGCTGTCATCCGTGTGGCGTGCCGCCGCGATGAGGACGACCGCTGGCGTGTCCTGGGTTTGGAATTCGCGCCTCCACCCCAACCAGGGGCCGTCACTCCGGCCACGAACCCGATGCGCTGATTCCGCCCAATCGACTGACCGGCATGCGAGCGCCCACTCCCAACGACGTGATCGTTTCAGTGTCAACGGCTTGGGAGCCGTCCCCGCTGGGCATCGTCCGCCTCAGTGGTCCGCGCTGCTTTGCGATCGTGGAGCAAGTCGGCCCGTCCCCGCCGAGCGACCCGCTGCCGCGCTGGACCAGTGCGTCCGTGCACGTCGATGACCGAGTTGCTCTTCCGGCCTGCGTGCTTTGGTTTCGCGCTCCCCGCAGCTACACCGGGCAAGACTTGGTCGAACTGCATACCGTCGGTTGTCTGCCCCTGCTACGCGAACTGTGCTCACGGTTGATGGCGCTGGGTGCGCGGCGCGCGCTGGCTGGCGAGTTCACCGCTCGCGCGCTGATCACTGGGCGTCTGAAAGCCGCTGAAGTCGAACGTGTTCTTGAGCTGATGCGTGTGCGCGATGAGACCAGCCTGCGGCAGGCCACCCGGGTGCAGCGCTACTCCCCGTGCGGCCAGGTGCTGCGGGTGGTCGAGAGCCTGACTTCTTTGCTGGCGCGCCTCGAAGCCGGACTGGACTTTGTGGATGAAGAGGACGTGCGGTTCGTCACTGCCGCCCAGGTGACTGAGGTCATTGATGCGGCTTTGGCGGAGCTGGCATCCGTCAGTGCGGCGAACGCCGATCGCCGCGGCGCGCTGCCGCACATTGCCTTGGTCGGACTGCCCAACGCTGGCAAGAGTACGCTTTTCAACGCTCTGCTTGGGCAGCAGCGTGCCATAGTGTCCCCGGTTCTCGGCACGACGCGGGACGTGCTTTCAGCGGAGCTGTCCTCGGCAGGCATGACGGTGGTTCTTCAGGACTGCGCCGGGCTGGGTATGGCTGCGGATGAGCTTGATTTGGCCACGCACTTGGCCGCGGAGCGCGCTGCTCGTCATGCTGATCTGGTCGTGTGGGTACACGCGTTGGACCAGCCGTGGGATCCGTCAGCCACACAGGTCTGTTCGACGCTGCCGACCGAAAGGCGTTTGCTCGTGTACAACAAGGTTGACTTACTGGAGCATCCCGCGGCCCGTCCGCCGCCGCTGGCGTTCGCCGACGTCTTGCTGGTGTCTGCCGCGAGCGGCGCTGGCTTGCCCGAGCTGCGCCGCCGTCTGTTTGATTTGGTGGGCAAGCTGGGCGTTGCGAGCCTGCCGGCAGACCGGGTGGGCGAGGTGGCTGTTGCCGTAGAGGCGCTGAACCGTGCTCGAGCAGCTCTGCACGGGCAGTCGGAGGAGACCGCCAACATGGAGCTGATTTCGCTGGAGCTTCGTGAGGCGATCGAGGCTTTGAGTCTTGGCGAGTCGCGCCCCTTGGACGAACGCCTTTTAGATCGCATATTCAGCGAGTTCTGCATCGGCAAGTAACCAGCGGGTAGTAGAGGCGGCCTTACGAAAGCGCTTACGGACGGCCGCGCGGCAGCACTGCCGGTCCGGATTTGCTAAATGGATCGGTACGGTTTGCCGATCAAAGGAATGTGAAGCGCGTCATAGCGCGCTGGATACATCTTTTTTGAAGGAGGAGTCATACTGGTCCCCGTTCGCGGGGGCAGTCCGAGCTGGCTTCTTTCCCCTCCGGAGAGCACCGGGTCGCCTTCGGGCTCCTGGTGCCCTCTTTTTTTCCCCTTACATCTCTGCATCCCGCAGGACAGTTTCCGGACGCCGCCTGCCGAAGGGCTTGCCAGCCGCCCGCTCCCACGCTAAACGTTGAACGGGGAGTGCATGTCGTTGCGGCACCTGCGGCGGGCCACGGGTGTTCGAAAGGAGTCGCCCATATGCAGACGTCAGGTACGACCCGCACGGAGACGCAGTTCTCAGTGTTTCTGGCGAACAAGCCCAACGTACTGGCGCGAGTCTGCCAGAAGCTGGCCGAGGACAAGATCAACATCGTCGCGCTGAGCATGATGGACGCTAGTGAGCACGGGGTGTTGCGACTGGTGGTCGCCGACCCGGCGCGCGCCCGTCAAAGCTTGGCCAGTTTGAACGTCCCGACCGCCGAGACCACCGTTCTGCTAGCCACATTGCCCAATCGTCCTGGCGCCATGGCAGATGTCGTCGAACGTCTGGCCAGCAATCACATCAGTGTCAGTTACGCCTACTGCACGACCGGCGCCCCCGGAGGCAAGACCCTGGGGGTGTTCCGCGTTTCCGACCTGAAAAAGGCCGCCCAGGTTCTTGACGAGCGAAAACCACGGCGCAAGATCGCTGCCACGGCGCGTGCCGCGCCGGGTTCCCGCAGAGCCTGAGGTTTGAACGGCAGTGACCCAGCTTCGCAGCGTTCCACGTCGAGGGCGCCGGAGCGGTGCGCGAAGGCGCGACTGTGGGCGCTGGCGGTCTTGTTGCCATGCCTCGGCGTGCTCGGTCTGGCTGTATATCTGAGGCCGGACCCACGCGGCTATGGAACGCACGCGCAACTGGGCGGCGGACCGTGCGGGATGCTGATTATGACCGGGTATCCCTGCCCGACCTGCGGCATGACCACGGCTTTCGCCCATTTCGTGCGCGGACAATGGCTGCGGGCTTTGTGGGTGCAGCCGGCGGGCTTCGTGCTGGCGGCTGCGACCGTCGGCGTGGCGCTGGTCGCACTCTGGACGCTGGTGCGCGGACGCTGGCCGCGAATACTGTTGCCGGCGTTTATCACCCCTTACCGGCTATTCCTCACTCTGCTGTTGCTACTACTGGGCAGTTGGGCATTCAAGATCGTCACTGGCTTAGCCACCCATACACTGCCCTTCACTGGTTGACTGTCGTTTTGGCAAGCAGGCCGAATTCGAGTATAGTGCACGAGCCCGGCAGGCAGTGCCGGCCATGCTGCGTCAGCCGTCGCGTGGCAGCGACGGAACGAGTGCGATACCGATGGCCAAGAGCGAGGAACAAGCCAAAGAGCAGCCCGCGGTACCGGTTTTCTCCGACGCCGACGTGGCGCGCGCCCGCCAGTGGTTCAAGAAAGCCGCCGAGTGCCGAGAACGTCGTGAGTATGACTACGGCATCGCCTGCTATGTGACCGGTCTGGGTTACTGGCCAGAGGCGGTGGAAGAGGGGCACATGCCGTTGCGCTCCCTGGCCATCCAACGACAGCAGGCCGGCGGCAAGAAACCCGGGCTGCTGGAGACGCTCAAGAAGCCGACCAGTGGTAAGGATCCGATCAAGTGCATGCTCAATGCCGAGCATTTGTTGAGCTTGGACCCACAGAATGGCAATTACGCCGAGGCAGTGCTGAAAAACGCTATCAAGGCCGGTCTGCTGCGAACGGCCAAATGGGCGGCCACGATCGTCTATGAAAGCCTGCGCCGCGACAAGAAGCCCAACAAGGCCCGCTTCAAAACCTTTCGGGAGGCGTTGGTTGAGGCGGCGGCGCTGGCCGAAGAGCGCGGCGACAACGCCACGCAAACCTGGATGCTGGAGCAGGCGGTCAGTTCGTTGGATTATCTGCTGGCACGTTCCCCGGGCGACGAGGAACTGAAAAACGAGCAGCGCGACTTGGCCGGCAAATTGACCATCTCGCGTGGCAAGTACGAACAGGCCGAGGACTTCCGCGAGTCCCTCCAGGACGCCGAGAAGCAGAAGCTCCTGCACGATGCCGAGCGCGTACGCCAGGGCGAGCAGACGTTGGAGGCTTTGATCGCAGCCGCCCGGAAGGAGTACGAGGCCAACCCCACCAATCCGGGCAAAGTGGCGGCGCTGGTGGACATACTCCTGAAGGAAGAGTCGCCGCAGCGCGAGGAGGAAGCGATACAAATCCTCATGAATGCCTTTGCCAAGACGCAGACGTATAGCTTCAAACTCCGCGCCGACGACATACGTCTGCGGCGTTTGGCTCGCCAGGCCCGACGACTGGCGGAAAAGGCACGACAGACCAAGTCGGAGGAGGATCGTCAACAAGCCCGGCTGGCGGCTTTGGAGCAGCGTCAGGCCGCGATTGAGATCTATCGTGAGCGGGTCGAGAAATATCCCACCGACCTGCGACTGAAATATCGCTTGGGCGCGGTGTTGTTCGAGGCCGGCCAGTACGACGAGGCCATACCGCTGCTTCAGTTGGCTCTGGGGGATCCGCGCAGTCGTGTCCAATGCCAGCTCTTGATCGGACGGGCGTTCCTGGACAAACAGGCACCCGTGCAGGCGGTCGAGGTGCTCAAAGAGGCCATCGATCACTATGAGCTGACCGACGATACGAGCAAGCAGTTGCTATACTGGCTGGGCCGAGCCCATGAGGCCGCCGGTCAAATCGAGGAAGCTAAGGCGGCCTATGGCAAAGTCCTCAGACAGGATTACAATTTCATGGAGGGCGACGCCCGCAAGCGGTTGGAAAGGCTCGGCTAGCGGGACCGCTCAAGAAAAGGAGTCGGTGTGGCACATTCGCTTTCAGCCAAGAAGCGCGTTCGGCAGAATCTACGCCGCAGGGCCCGTAACCGCGCACGAAAGAGCATGCTCAAGACCATGCTACGCAAGTGCGAGGAGGCGTGCTCGCGGGGTGCGCTGGAGCAGGCCGAGTCGGCGGTGCGTGCCGCGGTCCGAGCACTCGACCGGGCCAGCAGCCGTCGAACAATCCATCCCAATGCGGCGGCTCGTCGTAAGAGCCGTCTGGCACGAAAGTTAAACGCTCTTCGGCGAAAGGTCGCGGCTCCTTCAACGTGATGATTATCGCTGCTGCGGATGGCAGCCGCGTCGGCTTGGCGTTGTCGATCGTCAAGATAGGGGGCTGGCCTGTCGATGCTTAGAGCGGACTATCGCCCCACATGGTGAGCGACCTTGTTCAATGCCATTCACGTCACGCATGAGGCCGTTTACAAGGTCGGGGGTATCGGCACCGTTCTAGAGGGATTGATCAACAGTCGGCCGTACCGCGACGGCGTCGGTCGTACGGTCTTGGTGTGTCCGTTGTTCTACCCGGAGCGCACGCAACGCCTGGGACCGGGCGGCGTAGTGGAGTATTCGCCGCTGGACGGGATTCACGGCAGCCAATATGCGCCGGCGTTCGCTCAAGTTGAACGCGACTACAACGTGCGCCTGGTGTACGGTCGCAGGCCGCTGGAGGACGAGCCGTCGGGCAGGCGTACGGTCTGCGAGGTTTTGCTGGTGGACCTGCGCGGGATCAACCTGCACCGCGTCAACGCCCTCAAGGGGCGGCTCTTCCAGGACTACGGCCTGCGCTCCGATCTCTACGAGCACGTTTGGGAATACGAGCAATACGTGCAACTGGCGGCGCCGGCAGTGGATGCGCTGGAGCACATGCGCCTGGCCACCGACGAAGCCCCGGCGATCGTCTTCGCTCATGAGTTCATGGGGGTGCCGCTGGCCTTGGCTCTTCAAAGCGCGCATCCACAGCGCTACCGATCGCTGTTCTACGCGCACGAGGTGGCACCGGTACGGCGGATCGTGGAGCGCGAGCCGGGGCACGACGTGATGTTCTACAACGTGCTCCAGACCGCCCAGAAAAGCGGAATGTACCTGGAGGAGGTCTTCGGATCGCAGGCCGATTACCACAAGCATGCGGTCGTTCAGGCGGCCCGTCATTGCAACGGCATATTGGCGGTCGGTCACCATGTGGTCGATGAATTGCGCTTCATGGGGCGCGAGTTCGAGGATGCCGACATCACGCTCTGCTATAACGGCGTGCCCTCCCGTCAGATCACTTTGGAACAGCGCAAGGCCAGCCGCCAGCGCCTCGGCCGCTATTTCGAGAACCTGTTGGGTTGGCGGCCGGACTTGTTCTTCACGCACGTGACACGCATGGCCAAGAGCAAGGCCATGTGGCGCGACATAGACGTGCTCAACGCCCTCGAGCCGCGACTGGCCGCTTCCGGACGCACCGCGGTCCTGTTGGTGCTCTCGACTGAACTGCCGCGCCGTCCGGTCGAGGATATTCTGCGCATGGAAGCCGAGTGGGATTGGCCGCTGGCCCACCGCGAGGGCGGGCTCGACTTGACCGGCGGCGAGGCCCTTTTCTACCAATGGGTGCAGTCCTTCAACACCCGCGCGCGCCACGCCAAGATCATTTACGTTAACCAGTTCGGCTTCGACCGCGAGCGGGCCGGCAGGCGTGTCCCCGAAGATCTCGAATTCCTCGACGTTCGTCGCGCCAGCCACCTCGAATTCGGCCTGAGCCTATACGAACCCTTCGGCATCTCACCCCTGGAAACGCTGACGTACGGCGGCTTATGCCTGATCTCCACCAGTTGCGGCTGCGCCGGGTTCGCGCGTCAGGTTTTGGGAGCGCGCCGGACCGGGAACATCATCCTGGCCAACTATATCGACTTGCTGCGGCGGCCGCGCACCGTTAAGGACTCGTTGGCGATCAATGCCGATGAACGCCGCGAGATCGAGATCAGGCTGGCCGACCAGCTTGCCGAACAGGTCTTCAAACGGTTGCCGCGGGACGATGCTGAGGAGCAGGCGCTGATTGAGTCGGGGCACGATCTGGCGCGGCGCATGAGCTGGGACGTGGTCGCCGAGCGTTTCGTGTTCCCGGCGGCACGGCGCGCCTGTGCCCAGCGACGACCGTTTTCGATCAGCGCGTGACGAGAGGCCACAGCGCGGCCAATCGGCGATGTCCTTTACCTGTCCGGTACTCGCCTTGAATGCTATCCGTTTGTCAGCCGGCAGTGGCGGCCTGGACGGAGTGGTCCTTCGACCGGACGTGAGCCTCTGCCAAGAACACGATCGCTCTGGAGCTTGGTTAGCCTCGTCGGTGCCGCTACTGAGACGGCCGTCCGGTACCGCAAGTCCCCCAACGACAAAGAGAAAATGCTTCGACCAAGCTGCCGAGGGTTTGCTGGTTGAGAAATACTCGGGGCGACAGGACTTGAACCTGCGACCTCGTGGACCCAAACCACGCGCTCTAGCCAGACTGAGCTACGCCCCGCGCGTCCGCTTATCATAATCAGTTTCCCGGCGGGTAAGAACGGCCTGCGCCAGACGGGTACGGATGGCTGCGCGGCAGCCGCTCGAGACGCGGCACCTGCTGGCGGTCCTTGGTCAGAGAACGAGCTTGTAGCCCACAGCATGCGCTGTGAGGATATACCGTGGTTTTTGCGGGTCGGGTTCCAGTTTTCGCCGCAGACTCACGATGTGGTTGTCCACCGTCCGATCGGCTGGTCCGAGCCCTACGCCCCAGATGCGGTCTAGCATGTCACTCCGTGGAACGGCTTGGCCGAGGTGCTCGTAGAGCATGCGCAGTATTTCCGACTCGTAGTAGCCGAGCGGTACCTCGCCGGCCGGGCCCCGAACAACCTGGTGCAACAGATCCACCTGCCGATCGCCGACGGTGAACTGCCCAGCGCCCGTTGCTGGCGTGGTGGTAGCGCGGCGCAGCGCCGCACTGACGCGTGCCAGGAGTTCGCGGAGACTGAAAGGTTTGGTCACATAGTCGTCGGCGCCCAGTTCCAGGCCGCGCACCTTGTCGATTTCCTGCCCGCGGGCGCTGAGGATGATGATCGGCATGGTGTACCCCCCGGCCCGCAGTCGCCGGCACACCTCGAATCCATCCATGCGGGGCAGCATGATGTCCAGCAAGACCAGGTCGGTTGGCTGTTGGCGCACCAGGCGCAAGCCGGTTTCACCGTCCGGGGCATGCACGACCTGGTGACCTTCGAACTCCAGGTTGTCGCGCAAGCCCATGGCCAGGTCGGGTTCGTCCTCGATGATGACGATGCGGGCCATATCAGGTTTTTACATTGGCAAAGTGCAGAACCGCCAGCGGCCCGAACACCAGGACGGGCACGGCCGTCGCCAGGCGGGCCGTGTATACATCGCCCGAGACGCTGTGGGCCATGAAAGCGAGGATAAAACACAACCCCGTCAACAGCAAGGCCTTGCCGCCGGCGACCAGCACGTTGCCCGGTTCGCGCGTCAAGAAGAAGGGCAGCGCCAGGAACATCATGATCCAGGCCAACAGCGGCTGGGTGAAGCGGATGTCGCGGGCCTTGGCCACGCTGGGCAGATTCGGCAGGTTGCGGCTGGCCAGCAGGGCGTTCATCTGCCGGAAACTCATCAGCTCGGCCCATTGCGATGACTGGCGCAGCAGGATCTGTTCGGGCGAAAGGCCGAACGGGTATTCGCCAAGTGGCTGCCACTGAATGGCATGGCCGAGTTCCTGGGGATCGAACGCTGCCCCCATCAATTGCCGGGCCCCGCGGTCCAGCAACCAAGTGCGGCGCTGCGCGTCGTAGCTGGCCGCGTCGGCGCGGATCAGATGATGGGGGGCGCCGTGGTCGTCGGGCTCGATGATGTACACGCCGCGCAGCAGACCGGCGCGCGTGTGCAACTCGCTGGCGATGAGGATCGCATTGCGATCGTCACGTACGCAGTGCACGGGCACCTGCCGCGGCAGGCCCAGGTCGTCCGGCGTGCGGACGATGCGGTCGGCCCAGCGCGGCAGGAGCAGCTCTCCGTTGGCCAGCCACAGCCCCACCAGCACCACCGAGCAGACGAACACGGGCACTGCCAGCCGTTGGAGCGGCACACCGGCAGCCACCAGTGGCGTCAGCTCATTGTTCTTCATCATCATGGCGAACGTAAAACCGGCCGCGACGGTCAGCAGGACTGCGCCGAGCTGGTGATAGTACAACGGCACTTTGAAGCCGTAGTACTCCGCCATGTGGGCCAGCACCTGCATGGCCGGCAAGGTGCGGTCTTCGGTGAATTCGTCCAGGTTCACCAAGATGTCGCTGAATACGTACAGCCCGATGCTGACCAGCAGGAGTATCGCGTAGCTGCCGAGGAAGGTACTCGCCACGTAGCGATCGACTGTCAGCATTCGCCGGTCTCCCTCAGCGGCGCACAGCCAGGCGCAAAATCAGGCCGTCGGCCAACAGCACCAGCAGCAACCCGCCCCAGGTCACCAACGGTCCGACCGCGGGCGGCGCGGCCACGTCCTCAGTGAGTTGGCGCCCCAGCACTAGCAAAATCAGCACGCTGAAAAACGGGATCAGCGCCAGAGCGAAGGCCGCCAGCGCGCGGGACCCACGGAAGACCACACCCAGCGCTGCACCCATGACCAGCGTCACCAGCACACTGGACATGTAGGCCAGACGGAAGTGGATGGTGCCGGCGATGCGGCGCAGCATGCGCTGCGCGGCTTTTTGCAAGCCGGCGCGCCGATCCGCGAAGCGCTCGTCGCCGGGCAGGGGCACGCGGGCGTCGAGCACGGCGGCGGGCGCGTAGCGCGCCATTTCGGCTGCGACGTCGGCCGGCAGCAGCACCTGGTCGAGGGTAAGTGTCTCGCGCACGCGGGCGCCGGCGGCTCGGCCGGCCCGCAGGTCGTACTCCAACACCGGCTGCTGCGCCGTGTGCCCCAGCCGCACTTCCAGCAACATGCGCGCTGGCAGCGGAACGGTGTTCATTTCGATGCGCTCGGCCTCATAAGCCAAGCGTGGCGTGTTGTCTGGCGCGCTGATTTCCACCCGCCCCTGGTGCAACACGAGGCTTTGGCCGGCAGCCCGCGCCCCGCTGGCGGTTACGCGATAATGCTGGCCGTACTCGTCCTCCAAATGCAACGCTTGGCCGGCCGCCACCTGGGCGGCGCAGTGAACGACGAACTGGTAGCGTGTCAAGTCCACCAAGAAGCGTTCCAGTTCCTCGCGCAGACGCGGCACGGCCCAGACGGCCCGGCGCCAGCGCAACAAAGCCCGCAGATCGGTGGTGGACAGGCGGAAGGGCGTCGGCAGCGGGACCGCGATCGGGCCGATTTGCTGCTGGTCAATCAACACAGCGCGCTTGCCGACCTGGAAATCCTGCCCGTCGCGCACGTGGAACGTCACCGTGGCCGGGCGAACGCGGGTGTCAAAGACGCACAGTACGTGGCGTGCCACCGTGAAGCGGATCAGGTCGCCATTTTTATCGAGGTGCAGGAAAGTCGGGTTGGTCAGCAGCAGATAGTGCAGTCCGGCGGCGACTTCGAAGCGCTTGGCACGCAGCGCGGCCTCGGTCACTCCCTGCACCTGCTCAGCGGTGAAGGTGTAGCGGTCCTCTCCACCCTTGCCGCGATGCACGAACCCCTTGTTCTGGAGCTGCTGAGCCACCAGGTCGCGGATATTGCTGCGGGCGAAATCGTCCAAACGCGCCATGAAGCCGGGAATGATGAAGTTGCCCACCAGTAGCGTGAAAGCCGCCACAAAGACCGCCAGCAGCAGCACTGAGATAAACAGCCGATGGATATTGATCCCGGCAGCCCGACAGGCCAGCAGTTCGTTGTCGGCCGCCAGGCGTCCGTACACCATGGTGGCCGAGAACAAGGCCGCCATGGGCATGGTCAGGGTGACCACGACGGGAATCAGGAGCGGAATGAATCCGAACACGTCGCCGGCCGACACGCCTTCGAAGCGGATGACGTTGTACAGCCCCCCGCACATGGTGAATAGGGCCGTGAAGGCCGTCAGCGTCAGGCCGAAGGTCTTCAGCAGTTCGCGCAGGATGTAGCTGTGCAGCAGAACCATCATGACGAAGGCGGCATTGTACGCGAAAACTCCGGCGGCGCGCCATGCGAGTCCGGCCGCGGCGACGGTGAAGCGACCGGCTGACGGTCACGAAGTGCCAGTGAGAAACAACCAGGCGGCGTCCCACGGCCGAATCAGACGCCCCACACCCGCGGCTGCTTGAAAATCGCGGCCTGCGAGATGGTGCCGTTGATGCGGACCTCCAACGATTTCTCCGGTCGCACATGGCGCACGAAGCGACCCTCGTACACCGCCGGCTGTGCTTCCAACCACTCCCAGTCGACGAACCCCTGCTGCGACTGCGGCTGCACGGTCAGGTACGCCACGCCGAAGGCCGTCAAGTTCTGGAAAAAGTGACTGCCCTGCGAGGCTTCTACCACAAAATTGTCGAGCGTGGTTTCCACGATCACGCGGGCGGCGGAAATCTGCTCCCACTGCACCGGGATGCCCAGCCAGTGATGCGACGAGCCCCAGCGTCCCGGCCCGATCAGCACATACGGGCGATTGGCCACCAGCAACTGATCGTTCAGGCGGCCGATCTCCTCAGCGATGGCCGGTGTACTGGCCGGGTCGAACTGCCGCGGACGAACATAGACGATGTCTCCCAGTCCGACGATGGAGCCGTGACCCAGCGCCCGCGGGCTGAAGCAGAGCACGGCCTCGCGTCCAACCTCACCCAGTTCGACGCTGGCCTGTTCGTCCGGCTGCCCCCCAGGTCGGATCTGCAAGACGGCCAGCTCGCGCGGCGAAGTCTGGAGGTTGACGGCGAATTCGAGTTCCACCGGCGCGTTCAACCCCTGGCGTCCCAGCTTCAGCAGACGCTGCAACAGGCGGGCCAGTGGAAAGGCCTCCGCTTTCAAAATGTGCGCCAGTGTCACTACCCGAACGCCCGGTCGGTGCACGCCGTCATAGAGGGCTTGGTTGTCAGGCGACCAGACTGAACCCAAGAGATCCAGTGTGCCGTGCCGCTCAGCCGTTGCCAGGTCCAGCTTGACGATGCAACCATCCGGACCGGGGGCGGGCTGGGCGTCCGGGGTGGCCAGGTCGAGAGCGTAGAAGAAACGCTGCGAGCGGTTGATGAACTCTTCCGGATCGGCCAGTTCCGGCACGATCTGCGGATGGGCCGGGCAGAAGCGGAAGGCCGGTCCGCCCTCGACCACCATGCGCCCCAGTCCCAGCACGACGCCGGCCACGCCGTCTTCCGGGTGCATGGGCCCGAACGGATAGAAGTTGTAGGAGCGTGCCACGCCGGCCAAGTCTGGATAGAAGTAATTCTCGTGCGGCGCGCCGACCAGCGGTTGCAGGATCACCGCCATCTTTTCCTCGTCGATACGATGCGGCGTGGCTTCCAGATAGCGGCGCGGCGCGGCGAAGAAAGTGGAGGCGTAAACGAGGCGGATGGCGGCGCACAGTTGTGCCAGGCGCTGGCGGGCGTCCGGATGATTGTTCGGCAGCATGTGCGTTTCGTACACGCCGGCGAAGGGGTGGAACTGGGCATCTTCCAGGAGGCTGGAGCTGCGCACGGCGAGCGGGTCGCGCACCAGGTCGAGGAAAGCCCGCAGGTCGCTGATGATGTGCTCCGGCAGCCGCGCGGCCAGAAAGGCGGCCGCCAGTTCCTGGTCGTTGGCGCTGCGCAGGGCGGCGCGCCGTAGCCCGTTCAGCTCCAGAAACTCGTCGAAAACGTCGGTTCCGATCACCACCGTGCAGGGCACCTGCACACGCACCCCCTCGAATTCCTCGTCCAGTCGGGCCCGCGCCAGCATGGAATTGATGAACGCCAGGCCGCGCGCCTTGCCACCCAGCGAGCCGCCGCCGATGCGCGCGAAGCGGCAACCGGCGTCGAAGCGTTGGCGTGAGAAGTCCTCGACCACGCCGCGCCGCTTCTGTCGCAGCGCTTCGGTCACGGCCCGCACCAGGTAGTGTCGCAGCTCCTCCAGGTCGCGAAACTCAGACACTCGTCGTGGGCGCACGCGGCGGGCCAGGGCGAACTCGGTCCGCGCCCGGAACCAGTTGGAAAAGTGGTTGCGCCGGCCGTGATATTCGATGCACTCGGCCGGCACCTCGCGCAAGACTTGGGCCATCTGGCGCAGGTCCGCCGCCCGGGCAACCTCGCGCCCGTCCGGCAGGCGAAACACGAAGTCGCCGAAACCGAAGTTCTGGAGCATGAACTGCCGCACGTCCTCCAGCAAAGTCGGGGAGCGTTTGTGCAGGAAGCTGACGCCCAATTGCTCGGCCAGCTTCGAGTTGGAGGGATCGGAAGATTGAAGCAGCGCCGGCAGGTCGGGTATGTCGCTCTTCAGTTGCCGCAAGAAGGCGATGCCGGCCTGCGGATCGAGTTGTCCGCCGCGTGGGAACGCCACGTCGGCGATCACGCCGAAAACATGCCGCCGGAAGCGCTGATACAGGTCCAGACCCTGCTCATAGGTCTCGGCCACCAGCACCTTCGGCCGGGCCGCCATGCGCAGCAGCTTGTCCATATGATTCAGCCCGTCGGCCATGACGGCGCGCGTCTGCCGGACGAGCTGACTGTAGATGATCGGCAGCAGTGAGGAGCGGAAACGTACCGAATCCTCCACCAGGATTATGACGCCCACGTCGCCGACCCGCGTATCGTGCTCGGCGTTGATGTGGTCCTCGAGCACCTTGATGATCGCCAGGAAGACCTTCGTGTCGCCGTGCCAGACGAAGACCCCGTCGATCCCCGGCGGCCTGTGACGCGCCAGGCGCGTCAGCTCCCATTCGTTGGCCACCAGCAGGACGACCGGCAGCCTCTGACGCCGAGCGCGCACTGCCTGGACGAAACGACGCACGTCCATGTCGCCCAGGCGCAGCATGGTGATCACCAGGTCGTAGCCGCCGGCGTCGATCGCCGCCAGGGCCTCCTCGCCGGTCGAGACGCGCGTGATGGTGGGCGCGTGCGTCAGGCCCAAATCGGCGTATTCGCTGTATAGCATCTCCGTGGAGAGACCGTCCTCCTCCAGAATGAAGGCATCGTAGGGGCTGGAGACCAGCAGAAGCTGCTGAATGCGGTGCGGCATCAGACGCGGGAAACGCCCGCCGCGCCAGTCGTGCTGGCTCTCGCCCGCTGCGCCGAGCGACATGTGTTGGCCTGTTGACATGGCCGGGCCTCGCTGACAGTACTGCTGCGGCCCATTTATCAGCGCGGATGCAGCAGGGCCATCACCTCGGCCCGCGTGGCCGGGTTGGTATGCATGATGCCGCGCAGCGCCGACGTGACCATGATGCTGCCCGGCTTCTTGACGCCGCGGGAGGTCATGCAGGTGTGCACAGCCTCCAGCACGACGGCACAGCCTTTCACATGCATCCGTTGGGCCAACACGTCGGCGATCTGCGACGTCAGCCGCTCCTGCACCTGTGGCCGATGGGCGAAGACATCGACGATGCGGGCCATCTTCGACAATCCCAGGACCTTGCCGCCGGGAATGTAGGCTATATGGGCCCGTCCCTCGAACGGCATGAGATGGTGCTCGCACATGCTGTTGAACGGGATGTCGCGCAGCACCACCATCTCATGGTGGTCTTCGTCGAACATGGCGTTGAGATGTTGTTCGGGGTCCTGACCGAGGCCGTCGAACAGCTCGGCATACATGCGGGCTACGCGGGCCGGAGTGTCGCGCAGCCCCTGGCGGTTCGGGTCTTCGCCGATCGCCAGCAGAATCTCGCGTACCGCACGTTCGATCCGTGGCAGGTCGATTGACGCTCGCCCCATAAGCACTCTCCCGCTGAACCACGGAATTGTAGCCGCTCGGCCGACGGCAGGCAGTCTTCCGGCCGGGACATTGGCAGCCGCCGGGGTGGGCCGGACGCGCCGGCTCCGCGCCGGGTGGGATGGCTTCTGGCGTGTTCGTTACCCCCAACCGACTGACGCGGCGCTTTCCGTTCAGGCCACGGAACGCCGCCAGTAGCGCGCCTGTCCGTTGCGCTTGTGAAGTGCCACTGTGGCCTCAACTACCTGGGCGGTGGTAACCAGTTCGCAGCCCTTGGCCGCCAGTTGTCGTAGGGCCATCTCGCCATCCTCGGCGCTCCACCAGGCGCAGGCATCCTGCACGACCGCCACCCGCCGATGTCGCAGCAACAGCCCCAGGGAGACCAGACGCACCGCGGTCTCCAACGCTACGCCGAAGATGATGAAGCGCCGCGCCGGCATCTCGGTTAGCAGGCGGTCGAATTTCGGGTTGGTGAAGGGATCGCGATGCTCCTTCGTCAGAATGGCCTGCTGATAGCGCTGGAGCACGTCGAGCGCGACACACAGGCAGTTATCCGACTCGATCTGCACACGATTGGGCAGCAAAGTGCAGGTCAATTTCTCTTGCCCGGGCGTGCCCAAGACGCAGGAAGGGGTCGGCAAACCGCGCACATCCATCGGTCGGCGGACATCCACACACGACAACGTGGGGATGTTGGCCCAGCGTGCGCAAGCCATCAGATGTTTGAGGTTGCGTACGACTTGGTCGGCATTCAGAGTCGGACGGGCGCCGCCTGGCGCCAGATAGTCCCGCTGCGTACACATATCGACGAATACGTCGACTCTGCGCGCACTACACACGGCGCAGTACCTCCGTAGCACGACAGACAGGTAACGGCCGCGCCCTCACTATTACAGCGCAGACTCAGCTTCCTTCGCGACCGTAGCGCATTTCTTCAGTTGTGACCAGAAATGATCGGCTGAAGCGCCAACCACTTTCGCCTCCGTTGCGCCGCATTCTACGCCAGTGAACCGCGCTTGGCAACGAAAATCCACGCCCCCGGCCGCGACTGCAAGCCCGATAAACCCGGAGTGTTACGCGCGTATTCGGAAGGCGTCGCCCACGCCACACATTATGACGCCGCGGCGTTCTTGTTCCCGCAGAACGCCCCCCAATCTGTTCACCCGGTGCGATAATCGGCGCTCGGCGGCGTTTTCCCGCGGCGACGCCGGACCCACCGCGCACTCAATCAACAAGTCGGTCATTCACGTAGACGTTCACCCCGAAGCCGTCTCCGTTGCCGACAAAGTGGAAACGGATCGTGTCCCCGCAGTCAAAGTCTTCCCCACGTGTCAGTACCCGCGTGTCATCCGCCTGACCGATCGTTTCGTCCAAGAGAAACTGGCCGGCACTTTCGCTGTAAATGACGCCAACGCGCTCGCAGTCCAGGCGATACGGCGACGGGAACTCGCCCGGTGCCAGAATGCCGGTATCCAGTTCCGAGCTAGCGCTGAACAGCCGGCCCAAGAAGCCGGTCTCATCATCGAAGCGGATGCGTGGGGCGACTTCGAAATCGGTGTCATTCCAGACTTCCACACGCACCACGTTCGGATCGAACTCAGGAATCTGGATGTTGACGTCGGTGCTGCCGCCGTTGCCGTCTGGCAACTGAATGGTCACTCCTGCTGGACACCCGGTCAGCGCCAAGGCAGACAGCAGCAACAGGCCCGTCCAGATCGGTCGGCGGTATGACATGACATACACTCCTTGCGGTCGCCACGCGACCCGTGTTACTGTGCGGCTTCGGCTCTGCCGCGGGTTTGCCGGCCGGCAGTTTACTCATGTTGGCCAGCCCGCTCAATCTGGTCGACCCCCAAGCAGTGCGGAGGTTGGATGGCATGAGTCTGATGGTCAGCGTGTCTGGTGTGCGCGGTATCGTCGGTCAGAGCCTGACGCCGGTTGTCGCGCTGGAGTTCGCCCAGGCTTATGGCGAATTGTTGGGCGGCGGACGGGTAGTCATCGGGCGCGACTCGCGACCAAGTGGTGCTATGTTTGCCCAAGCTGCGGTGGCGGGCCTGCTGGGGGCCGGGTGCCATGTCACCGATCTCGGCTTGGTCATGACGCCCACGGTTGGCCGTACGATCCGCGAGGGAGGTTACGCGGGCGGAATAGTCGTGACCGCCAGCCATAACCCCGGTCAGTGGAATGGCTTGAAGTTTCTTGATCAACTCGGCCTGGCACCGGATCCCGCTCAGGCGCGTCGAATTGCCGAATTGCGAGCCAAAGCCGCCCACGTGGGCACGCGCGGTTTCGGTTCGTGGCAGACCGATGGCCAGGCCGGAGAACGTCACGTTGCGGCAGTGGTAGCGGCGCGCGAGGTTGATTGCGGGACGCTGCGCGGCCTGCCGGTGGTACTTGATTCGATTAACGGTGCCGGCTGTCGGCACACGCCGATGTTGTTGGAAGCATTCGGGTGCCGGCTAATACACATAAATGGCGAGCCAAACGGCGTCTTCTCTCACCCTCCGGAGCCACTGCGCGACAATTTGGGCCAACTATGCGCCGCCGTGCGCGATCACGGGGCTGCTGTCGGCTTTGCGCAAGATCCCGATGGAGATCGGCTGGCCATCGTCGATGAGAATGGCGAGTACATCGGCGAGGAGTACACACTGGCGCTGGCGGCCCATTTTGTTCTCGACCGTCGCCCGGGACCGCTTGCGGCGAACTTGAGCACCTCTCGCATGATTGACGACTTGGCGGCCCGCTACAAGGTGCCAGTCATTCGCACCCCCGTCGGAGAAGCCCACGTCGCGCGGGCCATTCTGGCCAACGAGTGTGTACTCGGGGGCGAGGGCAACGGCGGAGTGATCGACCCACGCATCAGCTACGTACGTGATAGCCTGTCGGGTATCAGCCTGGTTCTTCAGCTAATGGCGTCGACCGGCAAGTCGGTCAGCGAACTGGTGGCAGATCTTCCACGCTATGTCTCTGTCAAACAGAAACTTGAGATCCCAACCGACCGCATGCGCTCAGTTGTGGAAGCGGTCACGACAGCTTTCACTGACCGTCGCCCGAACACGTCGGACGGCGTCCGCGTGGATTTCGACAGCGGCTGGGTACACGTGCGTCCCTCGAACACTGAGCCAATACTGCGCATCGTGGCGGAAGCGCAGAGCGCAGAGGACGCGGGCAAACTGATCGAGCGCGTTCGCGCGGCGGCTCGTCTATAATCGACGACTGCGACCTTGTGTTTTCCCGCCGGGTTCATTGGGCGGGCGGTTCGGGCGATAATTCTGCCAGGTATCGAGATGAGCATGGAGACGCTGGCTCCGATTTTTCCCACTACTTCACAGGGCTTTGTCCCCATGAAGCAAGTACGTACCTTCATCATCGTGCCGTCGCTTCCGGAGGTTCTGGAGCCGCTGCGACAGCTTGCCTACAACCTGTGGTGGACCTGGAACCCTCCCGCTATCGACTTGTTCCGTCGGCTCGATGTGGACCTATGGCGGCGTGTCGGTCACAACCCAGTGGCCCTCTTGTGGCAGGTCAGTCAGGAACGATTGGAGCAGGCGGCTCGGGATGACGGCTACGTGGCGCAGCTTTGCCGCGTCATGGACAGCTTCTACATCTATCAAAACAGCCGCACCTGGTTCGAGGACAACTTTCCCAATGACAAAGACATGCTGGTGGCGTATTTCTCGGCCGAGTTCGGCCTGCATGAGAGCATGCCGATCTACTCGGGCGGCTTGGGAGTGTTGGCCGGCGACCACCTGAAGTCTGCCTCCGACCTGGGGATCCCTCTGGTGGCCGTGGGGTTGGCATATAGGCAAGGCTATTTCAAGCAGCAACTTACGGAGGATGGCTGGCAGCTTGAAAGCTATCCCGTGTACGACATCCACCAGTGGTGCGCTACTCCCGTGCTGAACGCTGACGGCCACCAGGTGAGGGTCGAGATTCCGCTCGGGCTAACCACAGTCACGGTCGCGATCTGGCTGGTCAAGGTCGGGCGTGTTCGACTGTATTTGCTTGATACCGACCTGCCGGAGAATCCACCTGATTTGCGTGCCATCACCAGCCGTCTGTACGGCGGCGATCGCACGATGCGCATTCGGCAAGAGATCTTGCTGGGCATCGGCGGACTGCGAGCGTTGCACGCTCTCGGCATCCGACCGACCGTTTGCCACATGAACGAGGGACATGCCGCCTTCCTGGCGCTCGAACGCGTGCGCATGGCTATGCGTGAACACGGGCTGAGCTATCGGGAAGCGCGTGAGGCCGCCTTTGGTGGGAATATCTTCACGACCCATACCCCGGTGCCGGCCGGCATAGATCGCTTCGACCCGAAACTGGTCGAACAACACCTCGGTTGGATGGCCGGCGAGCTCGGCATCAGTATCAACGACTTGCTCGCCCTGGGGCGGGAGCGCGGTGACCGACCGGAGGAGGAATTCTGCATGCCGCTGCTGGCGCTGCGCATGGCTTACCGCAGCAATGGCGTGAGCCGGTTGCACGGGGAGGTCGCGCGCGGAATGTGGCAGGGGTATTGGCCGGGCATACCGCGCGACGAAGTGCCGATCAAGCACATTACCAATGGCGTGCACATCCGTACTTGGACCGGGCCGACCATGACCGACCTGCTGGACCAGTATCTCGGACCGGGTTGGCCGGAGGCGCCGGAGAATGATCCGATCTGGAAACGCGTGGACGAGATACCGGACGCCGAGCTTTGGCGTGTGCACGTTCGCCGTCGCGAGTGGATGATCGTGGCGCTGCGGCGTCGGTTGCGTGAGCAGCTCAAGGGGCGCGGGGCTCCGCCAGCCGAGATCAAGGCGGCCGACGAAGTCTTGGATCCGGAGGCCCTGACGATCGGCTTTGCCCGCCGGTTCGCGCCGTACAAGCGGGCCGGTTTACTGTTCCGCAATCTGGATCGTCTCAAGGCGCTGGTGAACAGTCGCGAGCGGCCGGTGCAGTTCATTTTTGCCGGCAAGGCTCACCCCAATGACGGCGCCGGCAAGGAACTGATCAAGCAGATCGCTGTGATTTGTGCGCGTCCGGAGTTTCGTCGCCGGATCATTTTCCTCGAAAACTACGACATGTCGTTGGCGCGCGTACTGGTGCAGGGCGTGGACGTATGGCTCAATAACCCGCTGCGTCTGCACGAGGCCAGCGGCACCAGCGGAATGAAGGTGCCGGCCAACGGCGGGTTGAACCTGTCCTGCCTGGACGGCTGGTGGCCGGAAGCCTTCAACGGGGAAAACGGTTGGGCCATCGGCGATGGGCGCGTCTACGATGACCTGGCCTACCAGGACCATGTCGAAAGCGAGTCGTTATACAACCTGCTGGAGCGCGAGATTGTCCCGCTATTCTACGAACGGACCGAGGACGACCTGCCGCGCCGCTGGATCGCCCGTATCAAGGAGTCGATTCGCACCATCGTCCCGCGTTTCAACACCAATCGCATGCTTCGCGACTACACCACCCAGATGTACCTGCCGGCGCAACGCCGGACGCGCAAGGTCTGGGCCGATAACTTCGCCTTGGCTCGTTCTCTGGCGGCCTGGAAGAACCGGCTGCGCACTCATTGGCCGGAAATTCGCGTGGTCGAGGTGCGCGCCGATACCCATCCGATCCTGAAGGTCGGCGACACATTGACGCTGCGGGCCCGTGTTCGCCTTGGTCCGATCTCGCCCGACGATGTGGCGGTCGAAGCTTATTACGGCCCGGTGAATGCGGACGGGGATATCACTGGCGGACAAGCTGTGCGTCTCCGGTTCGTTTCCAGCGAGGGCAATGGCGAGCATTGGTTTGAAGGTGCTATTCCCTGTCGCCTGAGTGGTCGGAATGGTTACGCCGTGCGCGTCGTTCCGTGCCACGAGGATCTCGCCGACCGCTACGACCAGGGGCTGGTGGTCTGGGGCTGATTAGAGCGCTGGCAGTCAGTCGTGAGGCCCGACGGCAGAACGCAGTGCCGCCCGCACCCTCGGTAGCGAGTCTGCGTTGATCCAGCCGGCCCGAGATTTCGCTGTTCCCGCCTAATCGCGCTGGTGTGCGCGGCGCAAGGACTGGCATAGGCCGCGCGTAAACCAACGAGCGATTACCGCCAGGCCCAACGCTGCACCGAGTGCGAGTCCGAACACGCCTAAAACAATGATTATGGTCCAGACGTGCCAACCCGCCTGCCCCCACGCGTTGATCGCCCAGGCGAGCGGGGCCAGCGCGGGCAATGCCACCGCGAAAGCCAGCCAGGACTGCCGGGACCATGCTGGTGGTGGAGGAGCTTTACCGGTGGTGGACAACTGCCGTGCTCCCCCGACCAGCCACACCACAACGACGTGTCCAGTCCACAGGCCGCAGAGCAGTCGCCACGTGGGACCGTCGTCGATGACGTGCAGGCCGCCGAGCAGCGCGGCGATCAGTGCCGCCGCCTGGAGTGCGACGATCGGACGCGGTGGCAGCGGGCAGCCCCATGCACCGACAAGGAGCAGACTGCCCCAGGTGAGTGCTGCGCCGGCGTAGAGTCCGAGGCAGCGCTGACACACGGGCAGCGGAACACCGTCGACGATGAAGCAGTGTTGCTGTCCGCAGACGCGGGCGCCGAGATCGGTCAAGGTCTGAACAACCCAGGGATCCAGGTGCCGCTTCCTCCTGAGAGCATTTGCTGCGCAGCGCGCGTGCCCCGAATCACTCGTTCCCCTGGCACGCCGGGCGGGTCGTGCCCGCAGGTACGGGGGGGATCGCCACCTCCGACAACTCACGTCCGTCGGGTGTGAAGAACACGACGGCGGCGGCCCGCCAATAACCCGGCGCCGAGTCACTCCCTTCCTCCAGACGTTTGAAGGCCACGCGTTTGGAATCGGGGGAGAAGGTGGGTTGCGCAAGCCGGAACTTCTCGTTGGGGACTCTCCGGAGGACTCGACCCTTGCTGTTCAGAAAGAGCACTTCTTGCTCGAACGCCACTGCGATGTGTGACCCGTTGGGCGCTAAGGCTAACTGTGACAGTACATCAAGGTCATGAGCGCCCCCGGTTGGTCCGGCGAGCTTGTAAGATCGTTAGAGCGTACCGTCGCGTTTCACCAAGTGCAGCCAAGCGGATTCGCCCTCGCCCTTCGGCTCCAGTACGGCCAGGGTTTTCTTGTCGCACCACGCCAGGCCCAAGTATGAAGCAGACTTGTCCCAGCGCAGATACGTGGCTCGCTGCCCGTCGGTTGCAATCAGGCCCAGACTATTCTCTGTCCACGTTGCCAGCAGAGTTCCATCGGGCGAGAGCGCCGCAGCAGACGCCGGGGCGGCGAGGAGGCGGGTCGCGGCCGCCGCCGGATCGACGGCCACGACGGTGTATGCATCGCACAGGTAGACCCACTTGCCCTCCGGGCTGTACTGCGGACGGAGCGTACCGTAAAGCACCGCCCAGTCCTGGTTGTCCGCGTGCAGGCACAGATCCAGCGCGGTCGTCGATTGCACCTGGTAGCTCTCCGTGTCTCGCACCACGACGGTGGCGCGGACGCGCGGGGCGGTCCGCTGATGATCGAAAACCTCCCCGCAAACCTTTAAGCGCGGCAACGTCTGGTCCTCGACGGGCATCTCTGGAGAGGCCGCCGGGCCATCCTTTGCCTGAACAGGCCAAGCGAAGGTATCCGCGCCCTGAGGCTGTGAGGCCGGCGCAGGAGTCTCTTGGGCGCGCTCGGCGGCCTCCCCCGTGAACATCGGTATCCGCAGGTAGCACAGCCGCCGTCCATCTGGGCTATAGGCGGGAGCAGAAAGCATGCAATCGGTGGTTTGCTCCACAACCCGGATCGTATCGCCTCTGAGCACCATCAGGCGATACGCACGCTCGCCCGCCGATGGCAGGTGGTCCGGGTCCCACGGCTCCACCGTCACGAACGCCAGGCTGTCGCCGCTGGGCGAATACGCCATCGGACTCTCGACGCACGCCAGCAAATGCCATATCAAACCTGCTCCGCCGACGGCGATCGCCAGCGCCGCCGTCCAAGCTGGCGCTGCCCGCGCACTCACGTGTCGTACCATGATGGTCTCCTTGCGTAAGACGTCGGCTCCGCCCCGGCGGGGCCGCGCAGCATCCGCCACAAGCTTTCTATTCCTACGCGGGCCCCATGCCGCAGCAGTGCCCAGTTCACTCGTCGCTTGCGGGCATCGCGCTCCACGATCAGCCCGCGCCACAGGCTGGCCAGCCGCGAGGGGCTCAAGGTCAGCATCCGGCGAGCGTAGGTCGCGTCTAAGTCGCGTAGCGTTGCGGCGCCCGTCGTGCAGACGGGCGTGTGAAAGTTGTAGGCCGCCCAGTTCGTGTTTGCGACGAGCCGGCTGCACGCCGCGTCTTCGGCAAACCTTGTGCCTGGGATCGGCGTCAACGGAATCATCAGGCAGCAGTCGACCCCAAGTCCATCCGCCCACTGGCACAGGCGCCGGGGCGAGTCCGGTCGGTCGCCGGGCAAACCGATGATCACGCTGCCGATCGTGTAAACCTGGGGATATTTCTCGCGGAAGATCGCAATGGCCTCCGCGCACAGCTCCGGATTGTTGTTGTGCTTGCCGAGCAGACCTAGACCGGCCGAATCATCGCGTTCCAGCCCGAGGACGACTTGCCGCAGGCCGGCCCGCACCAACTTGCCGAGGATGCCCAGCTTTTCGTCACGTACGACGCAATCCGCGCGCACCCATGCCGTGTGCAGCGTCCGCGGCCGGCCGCGCGGCCCCACCAGCTTCGATTTCAGCACTAGTTCCGCCCAGCCATCCGACCACTCGGACGCGGCGTTGAACGTGGGATCGACCCAGCCGAACGTGCGGCGACCATACTGACGATGGAGCCAGCACACCTCGTCGAAGCTGCGACCAGGGCTCTTGGTGCGATAGCGCGGCCGCACTCGGCCATTTCCGTCCAGCGACTCGCCCATCTGCTTCCACAGCACGCAGAATCCGCACGAGTCGATGCACCCGCGCGAGTGCTCCAGGGCTATCAGGTCCGGGTGGTTCCGGGAACCGCGTCCGTAGCGCGTCATGTCTACGAGGTCGTACGCCGGCAGGGGCAATGTGTCGAGGTCGGCGATCAACGGCCGCGGCGGCGTGAGGGTGGTCCGGCCGGCGGCGTCGCGAAACGCCAACCCCGCGACCGCCTGCCACGTGCGCCCGGCCTCGAGGCAATGCAACAACTCGACGAACGTGTGCTCACCTTCGCCGCGGACGATCACATCAATGCAACCCGTGGCCAGCGTGGCCTCGATCGCGTGCGGGTAATGCACACCTCCGGCCACCACGAGGCAGCCGGGATGCAGTCGCTTGGTGAGGGCCGCGGCACGCAGACCCTCGTGGGCCGAGGCCGTCTCCTCGCCGAGGCCGAGCACGTCGATAGGCCGCTCGGCCAGCTTGCGGGCGAGGGTACGCCAGCCCCACGCTTGCCCCGGGGCGTCCCACACCGCTAGGTCCAACCCGGGGAGCGCGCGTCGCGCGGCGGCCGCGATACAAAGCAGGCCCAGCGGCTGCCAGAAGGCCGACTGCTCGCTGTTGAACGGCCAGAGGTAGCGCGGCGGTCGCAGAAGGAGGATGCGCACAGCCAAGATCCCCCAGAGGTGGCATTCTGCCCAACAATGGCCATCCTAGCCGGGTGTCGGTGGTTACTCAACACCAACTGGAGCAGAACGTCGCCAGGCGCTAGTCGGCGAGTTCGCCGCCCTGCTTGGGTGTCGAGCAGACGCGGCCATTGAGCCTCAGGGCGCGTCCGGAGTGACTCAGGACTTGCGCGGCGGTCGTCGAAACTGACCCGATCAGGTCCCGTTACCGATAAACACGTTATTAAATCCTTGACTCCGGACGTCCGTCGAGGGTCTAATGGGCACTGGCGGAGCCGTGTCCGCGCTGGGACAAAGACCGCGAAGGAGAAGCCACGGCGGCGCTACATATTCGCCACTTTTCAGGGATGCCAGTCATGCAAGTATGGCGATTGGCGAGCGCGCTGGCTGCGCGCAACGCGACGAGGTGCGTAGCTGCCTTTCTGCTGGCCAGCGTAGTATGGAGTAAGCCTGCTCGGGCCGCGGAGCGCTGCGTACTGGGCGAAGAGTTCACGGACGTGTGGTGCTACGGGTGCAGCTATGCCGGTCCGGCGCTGGACCGGCTGCTGACCGTGTACGAAGATAGCTTCGCCTTCGTGCAGTACCACGTCTATGACGATTACGTGACGCCATGGAGCGATGCGCGGTTTCTGTTTTACGATGGCTTGTACACGCCGACGGCAGTCTTCAATGGGACCGACCGAGTCGTCGGGGCTGTGTCGGATGTTGACCAGCAATACATCATTTATCGGACAAACCACCTGCTTCCGGAGCGGGCCGTACCCACCGACGTCACGCTCGAGCTAGGCGGGCAGCATCTGGGGGGGCGCACCTATCGCATCACGGCCGAGGTCGGGATCGAGCCTGGCGGGCAGGCCAAGGATCTGCGGGTGTACATGGTGCAGGTGCTCGACCACTGGCCGCCGGACCATGATTATTACCGCAACACTTTCCGCCAAGCTGCCGACACGCAAGACATTCATGTCGAGCCGGGGCAGGTGCAGGTTGTACATAACGACTTCACGATGGCGGACTTGGACTGGTCGCGCCAGCAGGACATTAAGATCGTCGTGTGGGTTCAGCAGCCGCTGAATCACTACCCGGCGCACGTTTACCAGGCGGCCACCCGTTTGTGGCCGTTGGTTTCGTTCCCCGGTGACAAGGACGGAGACGGTATACCTGATGCGCAGGACAATTGCCCGAAACGCTATAACCCCGACCAGGCGGATGCCGACAGCGATGGCGTCGGCGACATCTGCGATAACTGCGACGAGAGTCACAATCCGGACCAGACGGATACTGACGAAGACAGTTTCGGCGACGCGTGCGACAACTGTCCGATCTTGCACTCGATCGTGCAGGACGACACGGACGGCGACGGCTTGGGCAACCCTTGCGACTCCTGCCCGGAAGTTCCGGCGCCCGGCGGCGTGAACCCGTTCGGCAAGTCTCTGGGCTGCATCGACCTTGACTGCGACGTCGATGAAGAAGATTTTGCGTTGCTTCAGACGTGTCTTGGCGGTCCGGGCATTACCATGCCACCTCCGGGCTGTCATCCGCAGCACTTCGCCAATGCTGACACTGACGGCGACGGTGATGTGGACCTTAACGACCTGGTGGCTTTCCAGGTGAACTACACGGGGCCGCTGGCCAGCCCGCCATTGTTCGTCGGTGCGCAAACGTGCAGCTCGTGCCACGTAGATCAGCACAACAAGTGGACACAGACGATACATGCCAATGCCTTTAACACGCTGGTCCAGGCCGGGCATGGCAATAATCCGTTGTGTTTCCCCTGCCATGCCGTGGGGTATGGCAAGCCCAGCGGTTTCGTGGATCTGCAAACGACGCCGCACTTGGCGAACGTGCAGTGCGAGAACTGTCACGGCCCGGGTAGCAACCACGTGGCCGATCCGGGAGTGGTACACTTGCCGCGCAACGTGAACTCCGACATGTGCGGAGCCTGCCACCAGTCCTGCCACGGCTTGTGCGGCGAGAATCACCATCCGCAGCACGAGCAATGGTCGATCTCGAAGCATGCCACCGCCCTGTGGGACATAATGTTTCTGCCGAACTACCAGGAGTCGTGTTTGGCCTGTCACTCGACCGAATGGCGGTTGGCGCCACCTGGCAACAAGCCTGGCTTGTGGCAGGTGGTGTATGACATCGAGTGTGTGGCGTGTCACGACCCACACGGCGGGCCGAACGTTGGACAACTGCGACTGCCACCGCACCAACTCTGTGCCGACTGCCACACCATGCAGTCGGCCGCGCCGCCGCAGACGCCTGACCAGCCGCAGGCTGAGATGTTGCACGGCGTGGGCGGGTACAAGCTGAATGGTCAGCCGCTGGCAGGGCCCTACAGCATGCATTGGTGGGGCATTCCGAAGGAATGTGTTACCTGCCACGTGCATATGGAGCCATACGGCGGTCCACAGCAGCCGGTCAACAGCGGCCACACCTTTGTAGCCAACATGCGGGCTTGTATGCCGTGTCACTCGGAAGCGACGGCGACCTTGTTGGTAGCAATGATGTGGGAAGAGGTCGATGCGCGTCTGAAACGCATCGCTCCGTACTTTGATCCGCAAAGTCCGCTGTATGTCAATCCGAACACGCTGCCACCGGGTCAGCTAGCGCGGTACGTTAACGCCAAGTTCAATTATCAGATGGTGATCGCTGACCTGTCCTACGGCTCGCACAATGCCCCCTATGCGCGGGCGCTGTTGCAGCAGACCGAGGAGTTTTTCGGGTTGCCGCCGTGGCGCCTCAGCGAAGGCGGTGGTCCTTCAGCGACCGTGATCCGCGGGATGGGCGCAGATGCTGGCAACGAGGTGCAGAGATGAGGATCAGTCGTCGTGATTTTCTGAGAGTGGCGGCGGCGGCGGTGGCTGCCGGACGCTTGGCGCCTGCGGCGCTGGCCCGGTTGGAGGAGGCGTTGCGCTCGCCTAATGCCCCGCGCGTTATTTGGTTGCAAGCCTCGGGCTGTGATGGCTGCGCAATTTCGTTTCTCAACAGCGTGCACTATGCCACTGCCGACGACTTGTTACTTAACACCCTGGACGTGAAGTTCCAGAGCAATCTACAGGCGGCCGCGGGCGATCTGGCGATTTCTGCTCTTCAGGCCGCCGCTGCCCAGCCGGGTTATATCCTGATCGTCGAAGGGGCCATCCCCACCGGGGCCAATGGTCGTTTCTGCCGCGCCTGGACTGGCACGACCATGGTTGATGCCTTGCAGAGTCTGGCGCCGAATGCAGCGTTCATCGTGGCGTTGGGGGCCTGTGCCTCCTATGGCGGAGTCACCCGGGGGGCGCCAAACCCCACTGGTGCCAAGGGCCTTGGACAGATCTTGGGCAACGACTCGCGACTCATCAATATCCCTGGTTGCCCGGCCCACCCAGACTGGCTGGTCGGCACGCTGGTGTACCTTATCAACAACGGTCGCGTGCCACCGCTCGACCAGCACCGCCGACCGTTAGAGTTCTTCAGCCGGCGTATCCACGACAACTGTTTCAAACGCCGCAAGTATTGCGGCCAGCCGGTCTTTGCACCGCAGCTGGGTGAAGTCGGTTGTATGGAGTATCTGGGCTGTAAAGGCAAACACACCTACGCCGATTGCCCGATCCGCAAATGGAACAGTCGCGGTGAGGGTCAGTATGGTGTGAATTGGTGCGTGGCAGCGCGCAGCCCGTGTCTGGGATGCGTGAATCCCAATTTTCCGGACGGAATGTCACCGTTTTTCGTGTATTTGCCGGCCCCGGAGCGCCCGGCGCAGCCGACCGGGCGCGAGGAGGAGGCGGCGCCGTTTGGTCGGCCTTTCGGTGCTGGGACGCCAGCGCCGCTTCGCTAGTCGTGTAACTAACGTGGGAACTGCTGATGCCAACTACGCTTACGATCGATCCGGTCACGCGCATCGAGGGTCATCTGGAGATCGAGGTCACCGTCGACCTGGTTGGCGGACAGCAACAGGTTGTCGATGCCAAATCTGCCGGGACGATGTTCCGCGGCTTCGAGATCATTCTGGTTGGCCGCGATCCGCGCGATGCCGCGCTCTACACCCAGCGCATCTGTGGTGTTTGCCCGGTTTCGCATGCCGCGGCTGCCTGTCTGAACCTGGACGCGGCTTTCGGCGTGCAGCCGCCGGACAACGGGCGCATCCTGCGCAACCTGGTCCAGGGAGCCAACCACCTGGAATCTAACATCCTGCACTTTTACCATCTTTCGCTGCTGGATTATGTAAACACCACCGGTATGTTGGATCGGGCCCCCTGGATTCCACGCTACAACACACCAGACATGATCGGCGGTTCGACCGCGGCTACGTTGATTGAGCACTATGTGGCAGCGTTGCAGATTCGCCGCAAGACTCAGCAGATGGGAGCGCTGTTCGGGGCCAAATTGCCGTGCGTGGGTTCGCTGGTGGTGGGCGGTTGCACCGAGGTGGTAACCAGCGGGAAAGTGGCCGAGTTTCGGCGGCTGCTGACGGAACTGCGCTCATTCGTCGATAATATCTACCTGGCAGACGTAAACACGCTGGTCGGGGCGTTTCCCAATTACTACAACCTGGGCGTCGGTTATCGCAATCTCCTGTCGTTTGGGGCCTTTGATCTGGACGCCAGCGGCAATAACCGTCTGTTCCCCGCCGGACGTTATACTGATGGTCAAACCGGGACGGTCGATCCGCAGCAAATCATCGAGTATGTGTCGCATGGGTGGTACACGCCCGCGAGCGGCGGCCTGAACCCGGCCCAGGGTGTGACCGAACCGGATCCCGACAAGCCCGGTGCCTACACTTGGCTCAAGGCGCCGCGCTACGCTGGCAAGGCGCACGAGGCCGGCCCCCTGGCGCGCATGTGGATTGCCAACGAGTACACGCGCGGCGTGTCAGCGCTGGACCGGATCGTCGCCCGAGCCTTGGAAACGAAGAAGATTGCCGATGCCATGGACGGTTGGCTGGATCAATTGACCCCGGGAGCACCGAGCTACGCCCCTAGCACGATTCCCCAGCAAGCCACCGGTATTGGACTGACCGAGGCTCCGCGCGGAGCGCTGGGACACTGGATGACTATCACCAATGGCGCGATCAGTCGTTATCAGGTCATCACACCAACGGCCTGGAATGCGTCGCCGCGCGATGATGCTAACCAGCTTGGACCGATTGAGGCAGCGCTGCTCGGCACGCCGGTGACCGATGTTGACCAGCCGATCGAGGTGCTGCGCGTGGTGCATACATTTGACCCGTGTTTGGCGTGTGCCGTGCATATGGTGCGGCCGGGCGAACGCCAGAGCCGGCCGCGGATAATGGTGCGTCAGAGTCCTCTGTGAGCTTGCGCTCGGCAGTATAGACATGTCGGATACAGCCAGTGGCAGTTCTGTAGCGCCGCCGCCCCGTCCGATTCTCGTCCTGGGGTTAGGCAACGTCCTGTTGCGCGACGAGGGACTTGGTGTGCACGTCCTGCGGGTGCTGGCCGACCTGCCCTGGCCGGCGGAAGTGGAGTTGTCTGATGGCGGGACTGCCGGACTGAACCTCGTGGACCGATTGGCGGGCCGACGGGTTGTCATCGTCGTTGATGCTTTGGACAGCCTCGACCCACCCGGCACGATCCGCCGTCTGCGACCACCCGAGTTGGCAAGCGTATCACCCGCGGCCCTGTCGCTACACGAAGCCGGGCTGCTGGAAGCGCTGGCGGCGGCGCGCTGCGTCGGTTGTGCTCCGCAAGAGGTGATCGTTTTGGGTGTGCAGCCGGGCGTTGTTGACTGGGGGCTGGAATTGTCACCCGCGATCGCCGCTGTGGTTCCCAAACTGATCGAGATGGTGAAAGCAGAGGTCGCAGCCGCGCTGGCCTCGCAAGCGGCGGCGGCCTGAGAGAGATGGTCACCATGAGAAATGCATCGCTGTGGTTGAGTCTGTTGGGCCTCCTGGCGGCAACGCCATTGGCCGCCGCGCTGGAACCGGCCTTCGGTCGCAACTGCCTGGCCTGTCACGGGCAGTTGCAGATGTCCAAAGTACGCGTCGTAAATGAAGATACCTGGGCTGATCCCAACGAGAGTCAGACCGGGGCACCCGATCGCGGTCTGCTGAAATGCTTTCAGGTGTACCGAGGCCAGGCCAAGACATTGCAGGCTGAGGTACTGGGGCTGTCCCTCGACGACGCCTACGCCGTGGAACTGTGGCGTATGCATTTTCGCGGCGTCGAGCAGAACGGCCAACTGCTCTACAGCGGTGATTGCGACTGGCCGGAATGGGGCGAGGCCGGTCGTTACTACACCGACCCGATCGTGGCTTACCAGTGGGGTAGCGGCCCGACTGCATTCGAATTCGAGATCAGCGTTGCCCCCAACGCGGACGCGGACTACTACGACCTGGTGTTCGCTGTGGCCGGGCGGTTTGAACTCACCGGCGAGCTGTTCTACGGGCAGGAACATTTCTACCTGCATGTCCGCGGTCGCGCGGGGGACATGAACTGCGACGAACGGGTCGATTTCGCTGACATCAACCCGTTCGTTTTGGCACTGATCGACCCGGATTCGTACCGGACGCGCTACGCCGGATGCAACTGGTACAATGCTGATTGCAACAAGGATGGGCTGGTGGATTTTCGGGACATAAACCCGTTCATAGACCTGTTGACGCCGTAGGAGTCAGCGCGGGTCTGACGGCTGAGCGGTTGCCGGCTGTGTGCTTGTTAGAGTCCAAGCCAAAGAGGGAGCAGAGACATGAAAGGTACAAATTGGGTGTATTGGGCGAGCCGGCTGGTGCCCGCCCTAGTACTGTTGATGAGTGCTGGGCCAAGCAGCGGCGCCGAGCGCGTCGTCGTGGCCGAGGATTTCACGAGTGTGAACTGAGGGTATTGTTCCTACGCCGGTCAGGCGTTGATCTTGATGATGAACAACTACCCGAACGACTTCGTGCCGCTCGAAATCCACATCGGGGACCAGTATGAGACCAACTGGGGCAACCTGCGGCGCTCGTTCTACAACGCTAACGCCACGCCGACTGTCTGGTTCGACGGCGTGACGCAGGTGGTCGGCGCTAGCAGCGTCCAGAGCGCATTCCAGCAGTACCAATCGGTCTATCTCAGCCACAAGGCTGCCGGCACGGACGTCACGATGGAAATGGAAGTCTACAAGATTGCTCCCAACACGTGCAATGTCATAGTTCGTACCGGCGTGGAGTCCGGCGGAACCGCCAAGAACGTGCGCTTGCAGATCGTCCAGCTTCTCGATTACTGGCCGACCTCGCCCAGCTACTCGCGCAACACCGTCAAACAGGGCACGCTTTGGCCGATCTACCTGACGATCAATCCCGGGGAAGTGCGCCAGTCGGTCGGTAGCTTCACCCTCGATGGCGACAGCCTGGCCAACCCCCAGAACGTGAAGTTCGTCGCCTTCGTCCAGGATCGCGTCGGCAGCCCGCCGGCCACGATCTTCAACGGCGTCTGGCAGACCGGCCCGTTTGATTTCCGCACCGGCGATATGAACTGCGACGCCTTGGTGAACTTCAGCGATATCAACCCATTTGTCCTGGCGCTGACCAACCCCGCCGGTTGGCAGGCCCAATATCCCAACTGCGACCTGCTGAACGGCGATATCAACGGCGATGGCTTCGTCGACTTCGCTGATATCAACCCGTTCGTCCGACTGTTGACCAACCCGTGACCGGCCGTTGAGCGACAGAAATGAGGCGCCCGACTGGCAGCGCTGGATGTCTCCATCCGGCCTTGCCGGGGCGGGCGCCTCGGGTCGCTTTCGGAGAGTCTCTAACGACGGCGCAGCACAGCCAGCAGTCCGAGCAGGCCAAGCGTAGCCGGCTCAGGTACCAGGAAGTTGTCGAAGGTGGCGTTGTTATAGCCGCCCAGACCAACGACGTCGCCCAGGTTCGCTACGGGGAAATTGCCACGCGTGAGCGTGTCTTCCGGAACGCCGTTCATGTCCCGGTCGATGTTCAGCGTAATGTTCGTACCCTGCACGACGGTCCAGATCCGGGCCTTGGTGAACGGCGTCACGTCGACATAATAGTTGCCGCCGGTCATCCCGCTCCACGCCCCGCCGTTATTGCCGTAGTAGAAGAACACGCGCTCGAAATCGCCGCTGGCGTTGTTGTCCTGAACCTTGACAAACAGATTGTTGCTCAGGTCCAGGTAGCGCGACACCAGAGCACAGTAGGTGACCCGGGCGGCACCCAGATAGTGTACCTCCGCCTCCACGTAAGGCTCGGTGGAGTTGTACCCGTTGAAGGTCATCAGATCAGTGAACGCGGTCGGCTGGCTGCGGGCCATCTGATTCTCAATGCGCCAGTCGCCACGCACCTCGTTCCAGTTCGGCCCCATGTTGGTGCCGTCTGGACGATTGAAGTTGTCTCCCTGGCCGGCCGCAACGCCGGCAAAAAACAATACAAGCGCGACGGAATAAATTACCCTCATTTGGCCTCCTCCTTTGCCGCTTCCGGCGCCCTGGAGCGTCGCCCCCGCGGCGGCGACTCCTCGCGCGGCAGTCCAAGCTATTAGCAGCGCCCGAGCACAATCGCTGCCCGACTTATCGGCCCCGATTTTACCGTTTACTTGGGCGCCGCGACAAGGCAAAATCGGGTTGCCTCAACTGGCACGTCGTCCGGCCCGCAAGCTGAGAGCGGCCTATTGCCGATATTATTGGTCGTGATGCGCATTTTGCGCCAAAGCATTATGAGACGTCGTGCTCCGTCGGGAGCAGCGGGTTGCGGCACTGCATGGTGCTAAGGGTCTTTCTGGCAGATGGTTGCGCGCTGTAGCGCTTCACCCGCTCAGTCGGAGAACATCGCACACAGGAGACAGCCGTGGCGACGAAGAAGGTCAACCGCATCGGCATAATGACTGGTGGGGGCGACTGCCCAGGCTTGAACGCTGTCATCCGTGTGGTCACCAAGGCCGCCATCACGCACTTGGGCCTGGAGGTCATCGGAATCGAGGACGGCTTCCTGGGGTTGATACGCAACCGCATGCGCCCGCTGACCAACGAAGATGTGTCAGGCATTTTGACCACCGGTGGAACCATCTTGGGTACCAGCAACAAGGCCGATCCCAGTCGCTTCGCTGTTGGCGCCGACCCGGATGGCAAACCAATCTTCAAGGATGTGACCAATCGGGTCCTTGAACACATCGCCGAACGCGGAATCGACGGCCTGATCTGCATCGGCGGTGATGGTACCATGACGGGTGCGGCCAAACTCGTGCAGCATGGCGTGCCCTGCATCGGGGTGCCCAAAACCATCGACAACGACCTGATGCACACGCACATCACGTTCGGGTTCACCACCGCAGTGCAGACGGCCACTGAGTGCCTGGATAAGATCCACTCGACGGCGTCCAGCCATCATCGTGTCATGGTGGTCGAGCTGATGGGACGCAATGCCGGCTGGTTGACCCTGCATGCCGGGTTGGCCAGTGGCTGCGACGTGATTCTAATCCCCGAAATCCCCTACGAGCTGGACGCGGTGTGCGAAACCTGCGAACGGCGCAGCGAGCGTGGCAAACGCTTCACGCTTATCGCGGTCGCGGAGGGGGCCAAACCCAAGAACGGTCAGCAGGTAGTCGACAAGGTTGTTCACGACAGTCCCGATCCGATTCGGCTCGGCGGAATCAGCACCGTACTGGCGGAGCAAATCGCTCAGCGGACGCACCGCGAAACACGCGCCACGATTCTGGGCCATGTGCAGCGCGGCGGAACACCGGTAGCTTTCGACCGCGTGCTGGCAACACGCTTCGGGTTCAAGGCCGTTCAGCTCATCGAAGAGGGCGTCTGGAACCAGATGGTGGTGCAGCAGCATGGCGAGACGACCACGGTACCGATCGAATCCGTGGCCGGCCAGCAGCGCACTGTGCCGCTCGATGACCCGCTGATCGCCATGGCGCGCGCGGTGGGCACGAGCATGGGCGATCGTGTATAGAACCACGTGAAAGTCGCCGGCCGATCACAGGAGGAGGTGGACCTATGCCGGGAGTCTTGTGCGAGCATTGCACGGCAGTGTGTTGTCGCTATATCGCCCTGCCCGTCGATACGCCGCAAACCCGTGCGGACTTCGATGATCTGCGCTGGTTTCTGCTGCATGAGCGGGTGTCGATTTTCGTGGAGGATGGGGACTGGTACGTCTGTTTCCACACGCCGTGTCGGCACCTGTTGCCTGATAACCGCTGCGGGATTTACGCGACGCGGCCGCGGATCTGCCGCGATTACGACACGGACAACTGCGATTACCATTTGGGCGACTACGAGTGGGAGCTGCACTTCACCTGTGCTGAGCATCTGGATGACTTTGTGCGCGAGCGCTTTGGCTCGCGCGGCCGAAACCAGTCGGCCGACTCGCGACGCGCCGGCAGGAGCCGCGCGCGCGCCAAACTCGTGGCTCTGCCATGCGACCGTCGCGGGGTTCCGCTGCCGCTGCTGCCGCACTAGCGGACAGTCGCGGGCTGGCTGCTCGACGCGCGTAAAGGCGACGCTTGCTGTTCAGGTCCGCAAGCATATCCAGCAGCCACTCCACGTCACCACCGGCTTGAGCGCTCAGTCCGCGCCGCTACGGGTTTGCTAGCAGCCGGACGAAGGGGTTGATGTCGCCGAAGTTGACCTGACCGTCGCCGTTGATATCCGCGTTGCACAGGTTGCAGGTCGGGAAGGCGGTCTCGTAGCCGGCCGGATTGGTCACCGCCAGTACAAACGGGTTGATGTCCATCAAGCTGGTCAGACCGTCGCAGTTCAAGTCGCCGGGCGGACCGGGCGCGATCCGGTAGCGTGACTGTCCGCTGCCGCTGAAATTCTCGTCGTACGAACTACTGGCGACCACCAGATCAAGCGGATAGCTGCCGCCAGTTCCAGAAGCCTGAACCATCCAGACGGCCTCGGAAGTCTGGCTGACCGGGATGGTGCCGAGCGGGGCCGGGTTTGGGCCGCTGACAACGGTCGCGCCGCTGAGCGTCACGGCGACGTTGTGGGCAGCCAGGTCGCCGACATTGGTAACCCGGGCAGCCACCTGGAACTGGCTGCCGGGGGCGACACAGGTCGGCACGACCGACTCGACGTTGAACGCCGGTCCACTGGCGGCGCTGAAGTTCTCCTGGGTGGCGAGAGCGAATTGCTCCCAGGGGATGTCGGGGTCGAATTGACCGAAAGCCTCGACCTTGAGCACGGTTCGCGCCGCCTGCTCGACGTGGAATTGCTCCACGTTGTCGATGCGCGACCAGGACTGGGCAAGTACGGAGTTGTCGGCCTCGGCGTAGGCGGTCAGATCGAGGTCGCTGAGGCTCTCGATCTGTGTTGGGAAGGTAGCGCCGTTGTAGGCCACGTGGCGCTGCCAGACCAGGGTTACTTTCTCCTTGGGGAAGAGTTCTCCGACGTACAGGCGGAAGTCGGCGTTCTCCGGTTCATCCGGCACCGTATCGACAAACACGTCCAAGCCGTGCAGGTAGGCGTTTCCCAAGTTCAGATAGCCCCAGCCATAGCGGGCGTTCCAATGGGAGCCTTCCACGAATTCGTCGTCGGCGATTGTGGAAGTGCCCTTATTGTCGATGGCGTCGGTCGTGTTCAGCAGGACCGCCTTGCAGGCCATGGCGTTGGTGACACCCATGTCCCACAGCAGTACCACGCCGCCGCCGGTATGGGGCGAGGCGGAGCTGGTCCCGCCGATGTTGGCGAAGCCGCCGTTCGGGTGGCAGGACATGCTGTTGGTGCCGGGGGCGGTGATGTCGGGCTTCTTGCGGCCGGCCAGCGTGGGGCCGGTGCTGCTGGAGGAGTCGATCCGATCATCGCTGCGTGGAATGGTGTTGTAGTCGTTCATGTTCGCCGACGCCAACAGGTTGTATGCCGGTGCCGGGTGGGTGATGGTCGTGGTGCCCCAGCCGTTGTTGCCCGTGGACTTGGACACCATGAAGCCGAATGTGCTGATCACGCCGTCGAAGAACTGGTCGGTCGGCATGTAGTCGCCGTCGGTGGCCGTGCCGTTGCCGAAACTGTAGTTGACATTTTCAGGTTCGCCGGTGCTGGCGATGTAGTCCATACCCGGCATGGACGTATTGATGTCGCCGGCGCGGGCCACGACGATCGTGTCGCAACCGTAGGCCATGCCGCGATAGAGTATGTCGGTGGAAGCCAGGATTCCGGCCATGCCGGTGCCGTGTGTGCCCGTGTCGTTGTTGCCCATGTTGGAGAGGAAGCGGTGGCTGCTCAGGGCGGGGTGGTTCTGCTGCACGCCGGTGTCCAGCACTCCCACGTCGTGCACTCCGCCAGTGATTCCCGCCTGCCAGAATCCGGTTTCCAGTCCCAGCGAGTACCGGTGGTTGTCCAGCTCCGGCTCTCCGGGGTGATTCAAGTCGATGCGTGCAACCAGCCAGTGTGCCGCCAGGTCGGGCACGCGCTGCGCTGGCAAACGGGCGCCCATGAAGTTCATTACGCCGACCCGCATGGTCACTGTGCCGCCGAGCTGCTCGATGTACCCTGCCAGGGTTTGCTGATCCGCCAGCACGGCAGCACTGACCTGTTGGACGATCGCCAGGCGCGTCTGGCGGACCAACTCATCGCGGAGTTCGGCCAAGGCGCGGCGCGTCACGAAGTCCGCCGGCTCTAGCGGTGTGGGGACGAAATCGCGTTCTTGCGCGGGCGCCATTGAATTGATCGGCAGGTACTTGCGCGTTATGGCCCGGACTGCACGCTCCAAAATCTCGAGTTGCGGCGCCACTGCCGCCCACGCCGCCCGACTCACCGGGCCGGCCGGCTGGGTGCGCAGCATGATCGTGATTTCAATAGGATCGTCCGGCCAAGCGTGTGACAGACGTGCTTGGAGGGTCGGACCGACGATCTGCGGCTGCTGGGCGGCCACGTGGGCTCGCAACTGCTCTGCTGTATAGGACTTGCCGGCCGCGTCGTAATAGTAGAGCGTCTCCACCCCGCTGGCGCGCGATTTCTCCACGCGGTAGAGGACGCCATTGTACTGCTCGTAAGAGGTACTCTGGTTCTCCGTCGGCGTCAGATCGCCGACGCATACGGCGGTGAGAGCAATGACGATGATGAGTGGTCGCCAGCGACCCATCGTCCACACTCCTTGCAGGGTTGGCCCAGACAGCGCACCTTCGCCCCCTGATCTGGCAAAAGCCGCGCGAACTGGGTATCAGGCCGGCCTCGGCAGGCTGCGCCGACACTCATACTTTAGCATCTTATCGACCAGTCTCCAAGAAGAACCGGGCTGTCGGTTGTGGGGCCGACAGCTCGTTGGCAGCGTGTCACACGCGTGCGCGAAGTTCGAACCACTCAGGGTGCGGGAGGCTTGCCAACCGCCTTAGCCTGAATGCGGTTGGGCTTGAGGTCCACCACCTCGATCCAGGCGTCGAACGGCTTCTCGGTGAGCAACTCGGCTAGTGTTTCGGCCCGCATCTGGGCCTTGATGCGAAATAGGCCGGTATTCAGCGTGAAATCGCCATCCACCGAGCGCACACGCTGTAGCTCGGCCAGCGCTTTTTTCAGAGCGATGTAGGTCTTGAAGTCGATTCCTTCGACCTCCAGCGCGATGTCGCCGCCGGCGCTGATCTGAGTGGCCCACTGTTGCATGACAGACTCGAACAGTTTGGTAGCCAGGGTCGGCTCGCGGCGTTGCGGGTTTTGCGGGAACGTCGCCGCCACCAGTGCCGCCCGGGCAGCCTGCGGGCTGAACTCGCGTCGCGCCCGCACTCCGCGCCGCGTCACCGGGACCGTCTCGCTGGCCAGCAGGCGCGCCGTGTCGGTGGCATAGACCTTGGCCTGCACGTCGCAGTTATAGAAGGCCGCCGGCACGCCGTAGAGATCCTCCAGTCCGGCCCGGTCGGCATTGGCATAGCCGCGAATGAAGATGTGCGCGCCGGCGTCCTTGGCCAGCCGGGCCAATTTAGCCGCGTTTTTTTCGTCGCTGGCGTCGGCCGCCTCGCGCTTCCGCAGGTCTTCCGCAGCTTCGCGTGCCACCAGGTCGAAGCCGGCCTTGACGAACAATTCTTCGATGCCGCTCTCGACGACCGACTGTGGCTGGAGCTGACCGTCGATCTTTTCGTCGATCCACACCAGGATGCGCGGTCGGCCGATCTGGTCGAGCACGTTCTGCACCTCGCCCCAGGCCTGGGCGACTGCGTCGGGACGAACAGTAGCCTCGATAGTCACCTCCCACATACCCCCAGCCGCTTCCTCAGGCCCCTTCAGAATGCGATAGTCCGTGACGATACCAGCGGCCCGGCTGTAAATGGTGTCTCTTATGAGTGTGTAGTTTTCGACCTGCGAGTATCCGGCCAGTTGCACTCCGGCCCCTTGTTCCAGGGCCTTGCGGAGGGCTTGCTGAAGCGCGTCATCGCGGTTGTAGCCTTCGGCCGTGACCTTCACCGTCCGCGTTTCAGCGGCGGGCGGCTGCTGCGCCAGAGTGGCCGCGATCGCCGCCACTACCAAATATGCGGCCAGATGTTGCGTCCTCATTTCCTATTCCCTGTTATCAAGGACCATGTCAATTATGCCGGGGCGGCACAGGCTGCGTCGCCGGGACCGCGTCCGGCTCGACCTCCACAACCTTGGCTGTACGCCGCATGATCTCCCACAGCCGCCGTAGTGGCAATTCTACACCGGCCTCCAGGCGTCCATCGGGCAGGTTCTTGTGGGAGACCACGCGAGCCCCGCTCAAGAACAAAGCGACATCGTCCTTCAATTCCGGGTGATACGCCAGGTAGTCGCCCACGCGCACATCGCGTTGAATGACCAAATCTGCGATCTGAGCGTACAGGCGGTCGATGGCGTCCAGCCGGGCCGCTTCGCGGCGCGTGGCCTCGTCCGCTGGTTGTTCGCCGGTAGGCTCGTAGACCCCCACCGCGGACAAGGTGCGGGCCGCCCATTCGGGTGCATCCAGGTCCAGCGGATCGTAGCGTGTCTTCAGCCAAGTGTGCGTCGGTGGCGTGGCCAGACCGATGGCAGTCAGCGCGTCACTGCCGGCGCGGAGGAACATCTCGCGGAAGTCGGCGGCTTCGAAGTCGTGCCCACGATAGTGCTCCTGGTGCACCTTGGTCAGAATGCGCAGCAGGTCGCGCAGTTCCAGACGCAGACGTGCCTCGGCCACCTGGTCGGGCGCGTACTCGATCTGGACCTGAGCGGCCCGGCGCAACTCGTTCTCGACCGCCTGGCGCAGCTTGGCACTGTATTCCAGAAACTCGCGCAGTCGACGGGCGTTGGTGACCTTCAGTCGTCCTGCTTGCGCCAGCAAGTCTGCGAAGGCATCCGCCGTCGCGGCTGCCCGGGCCAGTTCCTGACCCTCGTGAGTCACGTTTTCCCAGCCCGCCGGTCGCCCCCGGGCGCTCTCTTCGAGCGCCGCTCGACCGGTCACCCAGATGATCGGCCAGCCGCGGGCGGCCTCGTTCAGACCGGTGGCGCTCAGGCTGATCGTGTTGGCTGCTGCCGGGTACTCTGACACCAGTCGCTGAAGTTCCCGGCCGAGTTCGTCCGGCTCGACACGCACATCGGCCTCGCAGATCGCGTCGGAATAGAGTCGCAAGTGGCCGTGTCGCGGCCGTGTTCGTGACCACAGCCGCAGGGACCGGTCCAGGTCGGGGTCGCGCGCCAGCCAGTCGCCGACAGTCAGACCGGGCGACAACGGCAATCCGCGCACGCGTTCCAGCAGCTCAGTGCGCGCCTTGGCCAGGGCCAACTGTTCCAGTCTGGTTTGCTGCTCGGCATCGAGGCTTGCAGCGCGGGGTTCCTGGACTGCGGCCGCGGGTAAGCCCAGACACGCTGCGGCCAGCAGTAGAGTGGCTGTCAGACCATCTCCGGGGCGCCGTGGCATCGGTCGTCGCACGTTGCATCACTCGACGATCATTTCTCCCGGTGCAACCGGTTCGACTTGGCCCTCACGCTGCTCTTCCCGCACGGTCATCTTGCGATGTTCGCGCTCGGCGCAGCCCACCAGGAGCAGCGCGATCAGAGTCATGACGCCTAATCTTCCAAGTCTGGTCCACCACTTACGCATGCCTTCTCCTTTGTTCCGCCTGGGGCGCTCGGCAAACGGTGGCGTCGGGCCGCCGATGCGCTCGATCGCCCGTCGGCGGTCGCGTGGCATAATGGGCCGACGGCTGCTCAGCGACGACTCTGGCGCTGCAACGCGTCGTTCACGGCCGCCCACACCTGCATGCCGGGCACTGCCACCGTCACGATCGCCGTGTCGCCGCTGAACTCGGTCTTGGTCACCGTGGCGCCACTCAGAATAGCATCGACCCGCGTGGCAACCTCGTCATGTTCGGTGAAGAAGTCGCGCACCAGCGTTTCACTGCGGATCTTCAGGCCGGCGATCTGTTCGGCCAGTTTGCGCTTCGCGTCCAGCTCGGCCGCCCGAGCGGCCTTGAGACGCCCCTGCGGGGTATCCATCGCCGGGTCCGTGCCTTCGCCGCGGGCCTCCAAAGTGTCCATCGCCCAATCGGGTAGCGGGGTGGCGGCGGCTTCGTTATAGCGCTTGAGATATTGGGGAGGTGGCACGCCCATGCCGGTGGCCTCGAAGTCGCGCTTCACCACCGTCTTGACGATCTCCTCGATGTCGTGACCTTTGACGTCATCGCCTTTGTAGTGGCGGCTGTGGAGCTCCTTGATCGTAGTGATCACCTGCTCAGTGGGGACACGCAATGTCACTTCAGCGATCAGTTCGTTGGAATGCAGGTATGGCTCGCCCACCTCCTCCGCTCCGACCAGATAGGCGTTCATTTCGGTGGTGATCACATCGCTTTCGGCGACGAAATCACGCACCTGCGTGCGGCTCGTCAGTCGCAGCCCCTTGATGCGCTCGGCCAGTCTGCGCAAGGCGTCGACGCGCGCCGCCCGAATGGCCATCAAGCGTGCTTGCGGCCCTGCCTGTCGCCAAATGTCCGGTATGGGCGGTTTGGCGGCCGTCGGCGGGGCGGGCGGCAGAATCTCCAGCACGCCGCTAGGCAGGTCCGGCGGGAGGTCTGGCCGCGGAGCGCCCATTCCAACCACTTTGATGACCTGCTTGTCGATCCGCCGGGCCATCGACTCGAAGTCGCTGGTCTTGATGTCGTCGCCTTTGTAGTAGCGACTGTGCGCGCTGCGCAGGGTTTCGACCACCTTGGCGACAGTCACCTCGGCGGGCACCTCGCACGACCCGTCTTCGTACCAGGTGGGTGTGCCCAGACGCACGCCCTTGACGAAGGTGTCCACCTCCGTGCGAATGTCGTCCGACTCGGTGACGAAATCGCGGACCCGCGTCCGGCCATTGATGTCCAGGCCATAGACGGCTTCGGCCAGCTTGCGATAGGCATCCGCCTCAGCGGCCCGCTTGGCCAACAGTTTCTGTTGCTCGACCGTAACGTCCTGCCCCGGCGCCAACCCGACCGGTAGCAGCATAAGCACGCTCAGCATAATGAGTTGCGACGCCCGCATCGCCATCTCCTCGCCAGAGTAGTTGACGCCCGGCCGACCCTCCGGCCGGAAACGCACATTTTATGGACAACCTGCCGCGTCCGCGGTTAGTCGCCCCGAAGCCACAATAGTCTAACAGCAATTCGCCTTGCAAACACCCTCGCGCCGCCGACTGTGTTCCAGAGCGGTTTGCCGCAGTGTATAGTGCCCCGACGAATAACCCTACGTGGTAAGGCGTGACGGAAAGCAGCGGTTATGGCAAATGTTGTCGCCACCAACTTGCCCGCACTAGCTAGCCGGTTGGATCGTCTGGGGGCGACGCGCCCGGATGTTGTCCTGATCGCGCCGCTGCTCGTCTATATAGTCCTGCTGGGCCTGATCGTGGTCGTACCGCCGGCCTGGCAGCCGCTGGCAATTGGGCTGCGCGGCGTGGCTTCACTGCTGGTCGTCTGGGTGTTCCGCCGACATCTGCCCCCCTGGGGCCGGCCCCATCTGCCGATCGCTATTGTCGGTGGTCTGCTGGTTGCCTGGGGCTGGGTAGTTGGGCAACACGTGTTCGACCAACTCGGTCTGGGATGTCGGCTTCCGCTGCTGCCTGGTGAGAAGGTCGTTGCGGACCCACGCCAACAGCTTGGGGCGGCTAAGCTTTTCTGGACCACTTGGGCACTGCGATTGGCGGTGGCTGTGATCGTTGTGCCGGTGGTCGAAGAGTTGTTCTGGCGCGCGTTTCTGCTGCGGGCGTTGATCGACTGGCACCATTTCGACCGCCTGCCGCTGGGCAAGTTCACTTGGGGCTCGTTTCTCGGCACCGCCTTGATATCCACCTTTCAGCACCCCGACAACTGGGGAGTGAGCATTCTCTGTTGGCTGGTGTTCAATGGTGTTTTCTACTGGACGCGCAGCATTCTGTGCCTGGTGCTGCTGCACGGGGTCACCAACCTGATGCTCTATCTGCTCGTTCTGCGCGTCGGCGACTGGTCGTTCTGGTGAGGTCGTAATTGCGTTTCAGTTGGTTGCTTGCGGCGACGACGACGGCCGGTTGGGCAGTGGCAGCGGTCGGTCAAACCGCTGCCATACCCTTGCCCGACCGCGAGGAGCAGCTCTGGCAGCGTGTGACCGTGGCCGCCCGTCCCGTTGCCACCACGCAGCCGTATCGGGCCTGGTTGGCGGCTGCTCGACGACAACGGGAAGAATTGCTGGATAGTGTGCGCCTATACCAGATGCTCTATCCCGGCGGGCGCTACAGGCAGGCAGCCCTCCGATCGGAGCTGGTCGCACGCTTCGAGTTGGTGACCCTGGGGGCCGGTACGTTCGAAGAGTTCCGCCAGCGCATCGAGCAACTGGCGCACGGCGCTGCCGATCCGGCGTCGCGGGCGGAAGCTGCCTACTGGCGTCTGATCTGCCGCGACGACCCGACACCGGTGGCGCCGCCTGATACCGGACCGTTGCCGGAACTGGACGAACCGCTGCTCTCGGCCTGCCAGAGCTATGTCCGCGATTATCCGGATAGTCCGTACACGCCGCGTCTGGCGGAGCTCTTGTTCGACGCGGCGGCGCGCCGCGACGACCGCAATTCGATGGAAGGCCTGGTGTCTCTGTTGCGAGAACGTTTTTCGTCGCACGTGACGACGGGCCGTCTTGAGGGGCGCTGGCGGAGGTATAGCGCTGTCGGTTTGCCATTCTGGCCGGAGCTGCCGACGGTCGGCGGTCCGCCGTTGACTCAAGCCGATTATCTAGGTCACCCGGTGGCGATTGTCGTTTGGGCCGCTTTCGATGAGCACTCGCGTGGTTGCGTTCGCAGCCTGGAGCAATTGCGCCGGGTACGAGTGGAGCTGCGAGTTATCGGTTATAGTTTGGACGAGTCTCGTGAGAACCTGGCCGCAGCTTGCCAAGAGCTGGAGATCGACTGGCCACAATGCAACGATGGCATGGGGTGGGGTGGCCGCTTTGCCCGGCACTGGGGCATCGACCGGCTACCGGTCGTGTTCGTACTGGACCGTGGCGGGCGTCTGCTGGGAACCGCCGGTGCCGACGGCTGGGAAGCGCTCGTCCGCCAAGCTTTGCGGGGCGGGGCAGCGGACATGGAGGATAGGGTTGGGCCCGGAGATGCACGTTAGCCGCGTTGACAGCCCGTGCCTGTGCGGGTAGACACGCAGGCTGCGAACGCCGTCCCGGCGGATGCGTCGTCTCCGATCGTGGCCGGCGGGTTGTAAGGGTACCCTTGCGTGGAGGCACGCTGTGAAGCCGCCCCTGATTGTCGGTCTGGCGGTCACGGTCCTGATTGTGGCTTTGGGGTTGCTGGCGCCGGCGATGCGCAGTGCTGCCAGCAGGACCGCCGAGGAGGCGCAAGCTCAAGCCGCCTTGGCGCAGCGCAAGCTGGCCCGCTACAGCCTGACGCTTCCGCAGATCGCGCGGCTGATCGACTTGGAGGCGATGAAGAAGTCCGACCTCTCCGATCCGGTGCGCAAGGCCGAGGAGCAACTTAAACAGACTGCCGCCGACTCTGCCGAATTGGCTCGCAAGGCTACCCAGATGGCGACGCAGCTCGGCTTGCCCAAGCCGGTCATCGGGCCGCTGACGGCCGACGAAGGCGGAGTGAAGGCAGCGGCGGCGCGACTTCAACAGGCGATTGAAGACAACGACAAGCTGCTGAAAGAGGCGGTCGCCGATGGCAAGGCCGCGGTCGGCACCGACGGAAACGCTCTGGGGGTGTCGGAAGCGTTGGGAATGGCCGAGTACGTGCGCGCCGCAGGTCTTTTGGCCGAAGCCGAGAACATGCGCGTGCGCCAGGCTGATCTGCGGGCCACATTGCTCGACGTTGCCGCCCGCTGGCAACTGGCGCGCAGTTACCGGGAGCACTTCCACGGCTTGGACGTACAACCCATTTTGGCGGGGTTGCGCTCCGACTTGGACGAGTTGGCAACCATGCGCGCCGAGGCGGCCCAGGACCTGGCTGCTCTGCGCCAGGACGTTGCCGAGCGTGAAGAAATGCTCGCAGCTGTCGTACAAGAACTCAGCCAGACGCAGCAGGAATTCGAAATCCTTCAGCGGCGCGGCTTCCAAGCCGGTCAGGAGGAAGGCGACGCCGGCTTTGTCGCCTACCGCGAACAATTCTTGGCATTGTCGGAGCGTCTCCGCCGGCTTGAGCAGGAAGAGCAGATACTGCGCTACGGCGGCCAGCGCGGGGCCGAGTTGATCGGGGATGATCCGCTCAGCGCGGAGATTCGCGGCGGGGAGGCCGTGACCGGCTTGGAAGAACTCCAGCGCCGGCTGGAGCGCGCCCAGGAGCGGGCGCGCCGGCTGGACCGGGCTAACATCTCGTTGGAAGATCACATCAAGTATGTCAGCGAAACCGGCCAGCGCGCTCAGGCCGATGCCGACCACTATCAGCAACGTCTGTCCGAACTGACGGCGGAGCAGAAGCGCTTGGTCGAGGAAATCCAGGGACTGGAGGGCGAGGCTTTTGCGAAGGAGAGCGAGGCCTTGAGCGCTGCCGAGGCCGCCGCCCGAGCCTTTGCCCAAGCGCAGCGGGCCGCCCAAAGCTGGATGCAGGCCCACAGGCAGCTTCAGCAGGAGCGCGACCCGAGCCGCAAGAACGAACGTCTGTTGGTCGTGACCCGCGATCCCTACCTGGAACAGGTGGCCCGCAGCGCCGAAGCGGCGGCGCGCTTGTTGGTTGGGCGCATCCACCTGTCGCGCATGCGTGGCACCCAAGGTTTGATCGCAGACATGCGCCTGCTGGCCGAGATCAACCGCGATTTCAGCTTCGATGCCGCGCCGTTCGAGACCCGGCTGAGTGAGGCTCGGGCGGCGGCCATTGATAACCTCAGCAAATCCCGCGAGTTGTACGCATCAGTGGCGGAACGGCTGGCCAATCAGCCGACGGTCTGGGTGCCGCTCGGTGCCTTGGCCGCCGTCAATCATCTGCTTGGTTTGGCCGACGAGTCACAAGCGGAGCTGCACAACGCCCACGCCGTCGAGACCATTCAAAAGGCGCTGGACAAGCGCGAGCAGTTTCCCTACGCGCGCCCGCTGGCGCTGTTTCGAGAACACCTGTTGAGCGGCCGGGCACCAGCGCCCGTTGAGCCAGAGCAGGCCCCGGCTGGAAAACCCGACGAAAGCAAGGGCTTCTTCCTCGACGACGAGGAGCAGTAGGCGCGGGGCTGCCAGCGCGAGCTCCTACTGCGGCAAAATCTCGACAATGACGACATTCGGCTGACCGGTGAACTGCCGGACGACGCGAACCGCGCTCAACTGCTCCGGCTTGCGCAGGCCGGCAAATCGACCCAGGCGCATGCGGTCGGCGTAGTACCCACCATGCACTGCCTCCAGCGCATCATGCCAGAGTATGTAACTGATATTGCGACGGCGGCATTCATCGACTATTTGCGGCCAGGATTCGGCGCTGACTTCGTCGAACCCGACAAAGCGGTCGGCAGGTGTGCGCCCCACTAACAGACGCAGCAGACCGGGCTCGGAGTACAACACACGCTGTTCTGGAATGTGTTGACGGATCCAGTTAGCGGCGACGACCACGTCGCGCATCTCTTGGCCGGTGCCCAACTTGGCGGAAATCTGGCCGAGCCGGAAGGTAGCTAGCGTCAGCGCGGCCAGCAGAAGTACCGCCTGTGCCAGAGGCCGGCGCGCCAGCAGCGGCCCGCCCCACAGCAGCCCGAGCACCACGGGGACCAATAGCAGCACGCGCTCGGCAAATCGACCGTCGCCGGCGTGACTCGTGACCCAAGCCTGGCTCTCGTTCACTAGAACAGCCATCGACACCGCGCCGATGACCAGCAACGATGCAGTCACCGCGGCCGGCGGGATTCGTCGCCGCGACAGCCGTAGCGCGGCCTCCCGTAATCCAACGCCGGTCAACAGAACGACGGACCCCGCCGGCGGGTAGCCGAAGCGGTCGACCTGGACCGGAAAGACCGCGTGCACCAGCCAGTACCCGGCTAGCGCGCATAAAAGGGCGATCGCCGCCGGCCAGCGTGTCCACAGCGCCACCGCCGCGCCGATCGCAGCCAGAAGCAGAGGGAAATCGAACAGAGCCGTCTTGAGCAGCGGCTGTGCCTCTGCCAGCCAGACTGGCAACTGCGGCGGGTGGGGCTCGAAAGCAGTCTGTCCGATCAAGGCGGCGGTGGTCAGGGGTGCGAACACCGGTTCGGCCGCGATGCGCGCCAGGTAATGGTCCTTGGAGCGTTCGGACCAGGTCAACGCCGTGAGCACCAGGATGATGGCTAGCGGAGCACTGGCCAGCGCGCTGCCGGTCGCGATCCGCCAGCGTGAGCGACCGTGCAACCAGTCGGCGGCGGCGACGCCGACGATCAACCCGGCGGCATCGTAGCGAACCAGCGTTGCCAGGGCGGCCGCGGCGTAGGCCCAGCGTGTGCCGAGCTGTGTTAAGGCGATGGTCAGCAGGACGCTGGCAGCGAGCAGCGGTTCGACGATCAAGTGTGCCGTGCAGTACAAACTCATCGGCAGCAGCAGCACCCAGGCGGCGGCCCAGCGTGCCGCCGGTCCGAACCAACGCCGACCGATGATGTACACCAGCAAGCCGTTGACCGGCAGCAGCAGGGCGTTGAGCCACTCGGCAACACGTATTTCCGGTACCGGTCCCCCGATCAACTTGCTTGCTCCGACTACCAGCAAAGGGTAGACCGGGGCGCGTTTAAAGGTTGGCGGCAATTGGCCTGCCAACCAGGCGTGCCCGCAGTCCACGAACTCAGCGAAGTCGCTGTAGGGCATCGCGTAATGGCCGCGCGCGGCCAGCCCCAAGACCAGCCCCAGGGCCAGCAACGCCAGGACATCGTGCATTGCCAAGACCCGCCCCGGCGGCGCTAGCGGCGCGGTCGGACCCGCAACGATGTTTGGGGTGTCGGTTGCCTCATTCACACTCGCAGGTCCTCCCCGGCCAAAGCAAAACCGCGGTACTTGTGGAGTAGCGGACGGACATGTTGCCGCAAGTACATATGGGTCTGGTCAACCGCCAGACCGACATACCGCCGGGGGTCGAGAGTCTCATCCCATCGTATGCCGGCAAAAGCCGGGTCGGTGCGCAGCCGCTCCAGGAGATCGTTGTTGCTGCCGCCCTGTTTGATCATGTTCGCTGCTGCTTGGGCGTGCCGGCGGATGCGCTCGTGCAGTTGCTGGCGGTCGCCGCCGGCCGCCACGGCGGCCATCAGCACATCTTCGCTCGCAATGAAGGGCAACTCGGCGGCGACGTGCCGGGCGATTACGGCGGGGTACACGACCAGACCGCTCAGAATGTTGTACAGCAGCACGCTCAAGGCGTCGGCCGCCAAGAACGCCTCAGGCATGACCAGGCGCTTGTTGCTGGAATCATCCAGCGTGCGCTCGAAGGCCTGGGCGGCCAGGGTCATGAGCGGTGAGGTGGACAGGCTCAGCAGATAGCGCGCTAGCCCGGTAGCGCGCTCGCAGCGCATCGGGTTGCGTTTGTACGGCATGGCTGAGCTGCCGACCTGGGCGCGCTCGAACGGCTCGTCGATCTCCTTGAGCAGCGCCAGCAAGCGCAGGTCGTTGCAGATTTTCTGGGTGCCGGCAGCGAAGGTTGCCAGCTCCCCCAAGATCTCCACGTCCACGCGCCGCGAATAAGTCTGTCCACTGACCGGATAGCAGTCGGCGAACCCCAGCTTGCGGGCAAAGAGGCGTTCCAGCCGGCGCACCTTCGCTGCGCTGCCCAGCAGCTTGAGAAAAGACGCCTGCGTGCCGGTGGCGCCACGCAACCCGCGGCATTTCAACCCTTGCTGCAAGGCCGTCAGACGCTCGAAATCCGCCACCAGATCAGCCAGCCACAGACACCCGCGCTTGCCGACCGTCGTGAGTTGTGCCGGCTGCAAGTGCGTGTAACCCAACGTCGGCAAATCTGCATAGCGCTCGCAAAAGTCGCCCAGCACGCCGATTACACTCAAGAGCCGACGTCGTAGGAGATCCAACGCCGACCGCATCAGCAGCAGGTCGGCGTTGTCCACGATGTCCATGCTGGTGGCGCCTAGATGAATAATGCCGCGGGCCGCGGGCGCTGCGTCCCCGAAAGCGTGAATGTGTGCCATGACGTCGTGGCGCAAGCGCCGCTCGTACTCAGCGGCGGCGGCGAAGTCGATACTCTCCAGACCACGTCGCAACGCTCGCACCTGGGCCGCCGTCACAGGCAGCCCGAGCTCGTGTTGTGCTTCCGCCAGGGCCAGCCACACCCGGCGCCAGGTGAGTATGCGTGTGCGCGGCGTCCAGAGCTGTACCATGGCCGCCGAGGCGTAGCGCGCTGCCAGCGGGTGCTCGAAACCGCCTCCGTCGGCGACGGTGGCGGCCGCGCGCCGCTGGCGGGTTGAACGCTCGGACTTGCGGGAGTGCGGTGGCATAGGCTTTCAATCCTCCAGGGCCTGACGCACATCGGCTAGCAGGTCCGCGGTGGCTTCCAGGCCGACATGCAGGCGGATCAGCCAGGTCGGCTGCTCGGTGGCGTCGTTGAACAGCCCGCTCACCAGTCCGCCCAAGGCCAAGCTTTCGTGGCCGCCCCAGCTACAGCCGATGCTGAAGACGCGTAGACGATCCAGGAAGCGGTGTGTCGCGGCACGCGATTGGTCCTTCAGCTCGAAGCTGAACAGGCCGCTGTAGCCGCGCAGTTGACGTCGGGCGAGCGCATGCTGCGGGTGTGCTTCCAGCCCCGGGTGGTGTACGCAGCGTACGGCCGGGTGCTCGGACAGCAGGCGGGCGACCGCCAACCCGCTGTGCTGATGCTGTTCCATGCGCAGTGCCAGCGTGCGCAGGCCGCGCAACAGCAACCAGGCCGCCAGCGGATCGGGGTTCGCGCCGAGCAATTCGGCTTCCTGGGAAATCGTTCGGCCTAGTTTCTCGTCGCGTCCCACTACGATGCCGCCGAGCACATCGCTGTGTCCACCGATGAACTTCGTCGCACTGTGCACCACCAGGTCGCAGCCCAGGTCGAGTGGATTCTGGAAGTACGGGCTGGCCCAGGAGTTATCGAAAATCGTGCGAATATTGCGTCGCCGCGCCTCACCGGCCAAGGCTGGCACATCCAGTACGTCGAAGCGTCCAGAGGTCGGACTCTCCAAGTACAACAGGCGCGTGTTCTCACGGAGAACGGCCAGGAACTTGGACGTATCAGTGCCCGGCACGAACGTCACGGACACGTTGAACCGCTGGAGATAGTCGCGCAAGTAGCGTCGTGTGGGGAGGTAACAGTCGGAAACGGCGACCACATGCGTGTCGGCGGCAACACAGGCGTTGATGGCGGCTGTGATGGCACCCATCCCGGAAGCGAACGCCCGGGCCCATTGTCCGCGCTCCAGACGAGCCAGCTTGGCCTCCAGGATGGCAGTAGTCGGGTTACTGCGGCGTGTGTAGTCGTAGAAACGAGGCTGCGGGTCGTCGCGAGTTTCGAAAGCCGCCGCGTCGGGGTATACGAATGTCGAGGTCTGATAGATGGGTGGAGTGGCAGCGCCATGGTGCGCTAGTCGCTGCTCGCCGAAGTGGGCACAAAGGGTCTCGAAACCGGCGTCCAGCCAGGTCTGACCAGGTTGCGTGGGAGTCGCCAAGTGTTTGCTCCTGCAAAGACTACGGCACGACCGTCGGGTCGGCCCTAATGGGGAAAGGCTCTCCGCCGTTGCGCATTTCGTCAAGCTGTCGCAGCGTGGCCGACCGGCGCAAAGTAGTTCACGTTGGGCAAGATCTCGGCGGCGCGCTGGAAGACGATCTCGTTGAACCCGAGTCGTCGGCAGGCCAGGGCGGCGCGCTGCGGCCAGGATGGTACGGCCATCAGCCGGCGATAATCGCCGCCGAGGTTCCGGATCAAGCGCTCCAAGCCGACCGGCACGGGGAAGTCAGTTCCGAACAGCAGCTTGGCATGCAGCTCCGGGCGCCGCAGCAGCCGGTGCAGGTCGCCGGCCTTGGTCAGCGTGACCAGGGCAGCCAGATCAGCGTACAGGGGCGCCTCGGCCAGGTCGCCGGTTAGAGCCTCCAACAGGGCCCGATGCGAATCGCGGCTTTGGAAGAAGAACACCGGCGTCGCCGCGTGGGCCACTATAGTGCACGGCATGTTTCCCTCGCGGTGCAACCTGCGCAGCACTTCCAACAGCGGACGGACCGACAAGTACTCCGGGCGCTGCGTAGCCAGCGTGAACTCTGGTCCGCAGTGCACTAGCAGTGGCAAGCCCAGATCAGCGCATTTGCGCATTACCGCCACGCTGCGGTCGTCGCGGACATCTATGTTGTGGTGCAACGGCATCCACTTTAGCAGACAGGCGCCGGCCGCGAACACCTCCTCCACGCAGCCGACCGCGTTGGGACGGTAAGGATGGACCGACGCGCCGAACAAGAAGCGGCGGGGGAAGCGTCGGCACAGGTCGCGGATCAGACTGTTGGAAGTGTACAGGTCGCTGCCGCACCGATCACGCGGTCCGGGCAGCGGCAGACAGTGGCCGTCGTCGTCATGAACGGCGTCGAATGCCAGCAGGACATAGCGCTCGATCGGTCCGTCTGCCAGCAGATGGCGCTCATACTCTGCCACCAGACGCTGATCCAGTTCATCCAAGTCCCTCGGCAGACCGAGCCACCAGCGGGCCAGGCGCCAGCTCCAGCGGCGCAAGGCGCGCGGCGACAGGCAGCTATCGAATTGTGTCGGGTACCGGGGAACGGACAGGCCTGATTTCGCGGGCGGCTCGAAGCTGAAGCGGTCGCCGACGGTCGCCGGCCGACGCGCCAGCGCGTAGTGACAGTGCACATCAATGATCATCTTCAGACTGCCTGGTGGCCCAACGTTCCAAGTCCGTCGACAGATCAGCCGGCGCTTCGCGGCTGGCGCGTAATTGGCGCAGGTCGATGCGGGTGCGGATGCCGGCGCGCCGCAGCCACACCAGCGCGATCAGCAGTCCCAGGACGATAGCCGCCGTCAGCCAGCGCCAATCTGGTCCGCGAGCGGTCTGAACGCGCCGCGCCGTGATGGTCACCGCGCTCGGCCCGGGCGCCACCAGGAGAGCGGCCTGGCGCACGTGGCCGGACGGAGCGTAGTACTGTCGGATCATGACGAAGTAGCCGGTCACACGCAGTGTGGCTCCCAGCGGCAAGTCGTCGGCGTGCTCAGTGAGTATCAGCGTGCAGGACAGCGGCTGGTCGGGCCGGTGCAGCTCGAGCTGAGTCAGCATCCCGAGCTCGGGATGATTGGCCAGCCGGTACGGGTCTTTGTTGTGGCCGACTATGCCGCTGAGCGTGACGGGTCGCCCGCGGAACTCGCCGGGTCTTTCCAACAGCTCACGCCAATCCGCGACTTCCTGCGGTGCCTGAGCAAAGCCGGGCGAACGCGCGTTGGACTTGGCGAAGGCCAGCACCGCGTAGAATCCCGGCTGGTCGAAGTTGAAGGCGAAATCGTTGATCTCGTTCAGTGCCGCCAGCACATGCTGTGGCAACTCCCAGGTCTCCTGCGTGGTCGCCGGCTGCGTGGGTTGCGCCGCGAGACTGCTGGCCAGCGCGAGTGTCAGCGCCGGCGTGCACCATACGCTTCTGCGCCCGCCGCAGCGCCTTGATGTCGGTAGTATCTGGTGCCGAGGCTTTGCGCGTCGACTAACGGTCACCGCGGCGGGAGCACCGCCGGCGGTTGCCGATGCGACGAGCTTCAGTAGTCTCCGTCCGCTTGCCATGGGTAGGCGGGGGCCGAAGTGCTGGTGGCCGGTTCGGCGGTTTGCTCGATCGGGGGTTGCAGCTCGGGCGGGGCTGGACACATCCGCCACTCGCCTTCTTCCTCGAACACGAGGATCGCCACGGGGCTGTTGTTGCCGCGCCGCAGCGCCACCTGACGCTGCGGCAGAAAGCGCACGCGGCTGGTCACCAGGTAGCATTGGTCGGCCAACTGCGGCAGGTCCAGCTCGCGGATCTCCTCGATGGTCAGAGAGGCCAGCGAGTTGAGGATCTTTTCGAAGCGTGTGCGACTTTCCGGATCGGCGCGCCGCGAGACCAGCCGCCGATAGCCGGCATAATCGCCCGCCAGGGCGGTCTCCATGAAGTGCCGCAGGAATGCCACCACTTCGGGGTATTCCTGTTCCAGGCCGGCGACGAAGGCATAGTCGGGTTTGGGCACGCTGGGCTCGACCTGATCGGCGGTCCGGCCGGCTGAGCCGGAGGTTGGCTGGGTGCGCTCGCAGCCGGCCGAGGCCATCAGTGCCAGGACGATCGGCGCTGATCGTGCGAGCAGGCTCGGTAATGTCGTGAACCGGCGACAATTCACAGCGAAATCGTATCAGAAATGTGCTGGGTTGGCCAACTTCGGAGTTCTATGCGCGGCTACCCGCGGCGGGCGAAGCGCACCGCCTGGCGCAACCAAGTCAACGCCGGCGCTGCGGTCGTCGGCAGCCCCTCAAAATCGAAGTGGCACACTCCTGCCCGGGCGGCCGCGCCTACCAGTCGCACGAGACGCGGAGCCTCGCTGAAGGCCGGACGCCACACCGGGAGCGACAAGCCGACTGTCAGATCGGTCGTGATGCTACTCAGCAGGCGTTGCAGCCGGTCTTCGTCGATGGCGCACGTTGGTGGAACGACAACGAGGCGCGGCAGGTCGAAGAAAACGCTCGGCACGGTGCGGTCGCTCTCATGCGCCAGCCAGCAGCGGAACTGTCCTAGGCAAGCAGCCAGGCGGCGCAGCCAATCGGCACATTCAGTCGCCCGCGCCTCCTGATAGGCCGTTACCAGCGGATCGCGGCACCCGTCGTCGTCCGCGTCTTGCTCAGCCAGCCGGCCGACGCTCACGCGCACTGCCCGTGCCGCTTGATCGGCGTCGACGCCGGCGCGCTCCGCAGTCTGCCGACAGGCGGCGCAGAAGCAGATGTCCAGCAATGCTCGCGCCTCAGGTTGCCAATCAAGCGGGCGCGGCAAAGTACGGTCCACATGGTCATCTGGCAGCCAGTGGACGACCTGGAAGCCCAGGGGCTTGTAACGGCCGAGCTCTTCAATAGTAGTGCGGAGCAGCTCGCGGGCGTCGGGATGAGAAGCGCAGGCGCCGGCGGTGGGGAGGGCCTGCCCCCAGGCATTTCGCTGAGCAGCGTGCAAGCCGAAGTCGGAGAATCGAACCGCGGCTCGTACATCTAGTCGCAAGACCAGCTCGATTTTCAAACGGCGTGCGTGGTCAGCCAGATTCTCCAACACGTCAGAGTCGCCAAACCAGGTCGCTCGGACCGGTGGGATGCGACCGACGGACGAGCTTGCGGGGCGAGCCGCCGGCTTCCCACGTGTTCTGTCTGTTTTGGGCGGATAATGCCACCCGCCGGCGGTCTCGAAGTGCGGCAGCTCGGCGAGCGGATCCAAACGGAAGTCCTGAACCGGTCCGGTGACTGCGGGAACGGTTACGTGATCCAGTCCGACCTCGCCGACAGCGCGCTCCAGCAGGTGTGCCCCGTCGGCCGCATAGTGCCACAGTGGCAGTACGATACCGTAGGCCGCCATCGCCCGCAGTTCTGGTGGTACGCTCGGCGCTCGCCGCTACGCCGGATGCAGGGTAGCCGATCGGCCCGCCGTCTGCTAGCATCCGAGAATAAACAGGTAGTGCCTGGTCGGACATCGGGGCAGTGGGCAACGCGGTCTTGGAGGCGAGAACGCGGCCGGATTCTTGTGCGGGCCACGGCGTCGGCGGACTTGCGGGCTTCAAATGACTGCCCACTGCTCGGACGCGGGAGCAACGACCGTGGCGGATAACAGCAGCGAGAAAACACGCTACTGCCCAGGCGAAGAGCACATTCCGATCACGGAAGCAATCTGCATTGGCCGCCGCCGGGCGAACTATCGCAAATGCCCAGGTTGTCAGTTCAACGATGACGAGCAGGGGCGCACACCCTACTACGCCCCCATCGGGCCGGCGGGCGTGCGTGCCCCGCCACGGATGGTACTCGAGATGAACAAACCGGACATGATCGAAAAGGTGTTCAAGGCCTACGACGTGCGGGCGACGGTACCGGAGCCGTTGAATGAAGAGATAGCTTGGCGCATTGGGAACGCCACGGCGCAGTTTCTGCGCACCACGCTGGTGGGCTACGACCGCAGCGACTCCAAGATGAACACGCTGGTCGTGGGACGCGACATGCGCAAGCACAGTCGTCGGCTGGCGCAGGCGTTCATGGAGGGTGCTGCCGCCATCGGCACCCCGGTGGTCGATATCGGGCTGATCGATACGCCGCAGATCTACTTCGCGACCAACTACATGCCCTGCTGTGGCGGCGTGCAGACGACGGCCAGTCACAACCCGGCCAATTACAACGGGTTCAAGATTTGCGGGGCCAAAGGCAAGCCGATCGGGGCTGAGAGCGGGCTAAAGGAGATCGAGCGCATCGCGAAGGCTATTTCCCGGCATGAGGTTCCGGAGCTGGCGCCAATTCGTACGCTGGATCTGTCGCAGCCCTACCGCGAGTACTTGCATCGCTTTCTGCGTACGCCGCGTCCGCTGAAAGTGGTCATCGACGCTTCCAATGGGATGGCGGGGCGCTGGTTCCCGATTCTGTTCAATGGCGTGCCGAATCTAACGATCATCCCGCTGAATTTCGAGCATGATGGGGAGTTCGTGCATCCGCCGAATCCGCTGGTGGCGGCGAATTTGACGCAACTCCGCGCTGCGGTGCGCGAGCATCAGGCGGACTTCGGGGCGTGCTTCGATGGGGATGCCGACCGCTGCATCTTCGTGGACGAACAGGCCGAGATCGTGCGTTGCGACCTGATTACCGCCCTGTTGGCAGAGGGATACCTGCGCGAGAACCCCGGGGCGACGGTGGTCTACGACTTGCGCTCCAGCCGCATCGTCCGGGAGGTGGTGGAGAAATCCGGGGGAGTGGCCCGACGCGAGCGTGTCGGTCACGTCTTCATGAAGCGCGCCCTGGCGGAGAGCAATGCCATCTTCGGCGGTGAGCTGTCGGGGCATTTCTATTTCCGCGACTTCTATTTCTGCGACAGCGGGATGTTGGCCTTCATCGCCGTCGTCAACACGCTGACCCGCACCGGCAAGTCGTTGGGACAACTGATCGAGCCGTTGAACATCTATGCCAGCAGCGGCGAGCGGAACTTCGAGAACGCCGACCCGCAGGGCACCTTCCAGCGGCTGGCCGAGAAGTACGGCGACGCCGAGATCGACTATCTCGACGGCATCACCGTTCAATACAAGGACTGGTGGTTCAACGCGCGTCCGTCGAACACTGAACCACTGTTGCGGCTGAACATGGAAGCGCTGAACGATCGCCTGTTGGGGGAGAAGCTGGCGGAGTTGACGCCGCTGCTTGGCAAACCGGTGGCACACTGATGGGCCGCACTGACTCGCAGGTGAGGACGGCGCGGCTGGTCGGCGAGCAGTACTTTCACGTCATGCTCGACAGCGGCGTCGAGTTCGCCGCCGACGTCCTGCCGCAGCGCCAAACGGTCGCGCTGTGTTTCCGGATGCTTGTCGGGGTAGCGGACGACCCGCCGGAATTGACCGGGGTCGGTGCGATCGTCGAGAACACACTGTCCAAGGGTACACGACGATACGACGGACGGGCGTTGGCGGATGCCTTCGACCGTCTGGGGGCGAGCTGGGGGTCGGTCTGCGGGCGTCAGTCGACACTGGTGCGCGTAATCTGCCTGCCCGAGTTCGTCGGGCCAGTGGTGGAACTGGTTACCGAGATGTTGCGTTACCCGACTTTCCCGGATGACGCCTGCCGGGTGGCGGTGGAACTGGCGCAGCAGGAACTGCGGCATTTGGAGGATGAACCGCAGGAATTGTTGCGCATGATTACGCAGCAGATCACGCTCGGCCCGGTGCTGGGGCGGCATGTCGGCGGGACGCCAGAGTCATTGGCACGCCTCACGCCTGAACTGGTGCGCCGGCATTGGCAGGAGACTTACCATGCCGGGCGCTTGCAGGTGGCGGCGGCTGGGCCGGTGGATGCTCGGCGGTTGGCGCGGCAGATCGACGCCTGCTTCGCGGGCTTCGGGTCCAGCGTGCCGCAGGGGCGGCAGGTGGCGGATTTCGAGTTCACACCCACCAGAGTGCATCGTCATAAGCAGTTGGAACAGCAGTACATGGGGATTACACTGCCCGGTTTGCCGCGCGGACACGAGGACTTTCCGACCGAGCAGGTGCTGCTCGGAGTGCTGTCGGGCGGCATGAGCGGTCGGCTCTTCACGGAGGTGCGGGAAAAGCAGGGATTGGTGTATTGGGTCGGAGCCTGGCACGAACAGCCGCGCGGCAAGGGTGTGATCCATTTGGGCGCCAGCACCACTCCCGACCGCTGTCACCGCACTCTGGAGACTCTGCTGGGCGAACTGCGTCGCGTCGGCGCGGACTTGAGCGCGGCTGAGACCACGCGTGCCCGCGACGGCTTGATTGCCCAGTATGAGACGGAGGACGACCTGACGCGTGCCCGGGCCGGCAGCCTCAGCGACGACCTGTTCCATTTTGGTCGGCCAATTGGACGCAACGCCAAACTGGAAGCGCTGCGGCAGGTGACTGTCGAGCGCGTGCGCGCCTATGCGCAGCGGCTGCCGTTGGACCGGCTGTGCGTCGCAACGTTGGGTCCGCGGGAGGTTTGATGCTGCATTTCTGCGGCATTGACTGCCGGCGACCCGATGGATAAAGTATCGCTTTGTCACCTGTCGGCGGCCTGGGTCGGCTGGGTTCGGTCGCTTATTCTAGGGTGCTGCTGAGGTGCAGCACCGGACGCCACAGGGTTGGCCTGCCCCTCAAAAAGTGTCCTCGACACACGAGGCCGAGGCGAGGACTACGCGGTCGGCGGTCCGGATGTGAGCTCGCCGGCAGGGCGGCCGGTACAAGGTGTTGGTCAGGAGACGTCTTGGGCAAGGATGACGCCATACAGATGGAAGCCGTCGTGGTGAAGGCGCTGCCGAACGCCATGTTCTTGGTGGAGGCGGAGCTGGTGGGCGGCGGCAAGCACGAAGTCTTGGCACACGTTTCTGGGCGCATGCGCAAGAACTTCATTCGTATCCTGCCTGGCGACCGCGTGACCGTCGAGCTTTCGCCCTACGATCTGAAGCGTGGTCGCATCATTTATCGCCAGAAGTGACAGTGCGGCAAAGCGCAGGCGGCCCCCGCCGACGGCGGTCAAGGTACGCGCTACTGAGGCCTGTTGAAGTGGGCCGGGATCACGGCCCGGGGGGTTGGGGTTCCTGCCACTCCAGGAGGAAGCTGTACTTGGCCGTTTGCCAGACGCGATACTGGAACTCCATGAACTCCGCGTGGCCGTCCAGAAAGGCGACGTTCATGCGCAGGCCGGTGTCGTCATGCCAGCGGGCCAACAGATCGGGACTGCCAGGGGCGACGCTCTGGTGATCTCCCACCAAGACCACCAACGATAGTGGCAATCGGATGCTGTCCCGCACCACCCGCGGCTTGGGCGGCAACCGGAAGAACTCGCCATTGGTCGGGTAGCTGTTGCCGTAGTAGTCGTACGAGGAGGGGTGGTACCAGCGCGGCGAGCGCAGGAATTCGGCGCCACTGTCGAACGGGCAGTGAAACACCTCGGCGGTGTGATTGCCGTAGGGGTCCGACCCGAGGTACCAGTTGACGGGCCGATGGCTCAGAGCAAGCTGGGGGTATTGATAACGGTCCATCTTGCCGCCGTAGAACCACTGGATGTTCTTGATGTAGTAGGGGAAGGCGCCGCCGAGTTCGTGGTCGGTGTACATCAGCCAGCCGATGGCGATCTGATGCAGGTTGGACGCGCACTTCAGCCGGCCGGCCCGTTCGCGCGCCGCCGCCAGGGTCGGCAGCAATATGCTCACCAGCAGGGCGATGATGGCGATGACTGCCAGCAGCTCGATCAGGGTGAAAGCGCGTTCTGTCGACCGGTACGGCGGGCTTGGCGCGGTCGGCGATGGGTCAGGATATGCTTTTGGCCTGTACATGTCCGTGCATTGCCGCGACATGATGAGCACCACACGTGGCGCACGCAATTCATTATACCAAGAGGCGGGCGTGGCGGGCTGCGCTACGCGGTTCGCTGGTCAGCCATGTCGACAGGTCTGGGCCGGCCGCGGGCGCAAGTTGCGCTACAGGAGGTCGGGGGAGAGCGCGGGCGAGGCGGTTGACCGATAGCAGGATTTTCATGGCGACGTATTGGGCTTGGTCGGAGAGTACCCGCTGAGCTAGACTAAAGCAGAAGCCGGCGTAAAGGCTGTGCGCAGCGGGCGAGGTAGCAGGATTGTCAGGCAGGACGTGGACCTTCCTGTTATCGTAGCGCGAAGCGCAGGTTGGTTGCACAGCAGTTTTAGGCAGACACTTGCGAAGGACGGGCTGACACATGCGTTCAGGATTCTGGCGTGGTCTCGCTCGGCGGCGTGCCTTTACGCTGATCGAGCTGCTGGTGGTCATCGCGATCGTCGCGCTCTTGATGAGTATTCTGGTACCAACGCTGTCGCGCGCTCGTCAGGAAGCCCGGGCCACGCAGTGTTTGGGTCAACTGCACGTCCTCGGTCAGGGGCTGGTCATCTACGTCGATGAGAACCGTGACGCCATGCCGCCCAGCCGGTTGCCCAAATTGAGCGGCAAGCCGTGCGAACCGTACGCGCTTATATACGGGCGTCCCAAGTACCGGCCGACGTTCGTAGCCAGCATGAGCACGGCCGTCGGCGTGCCGCCATTTGATGATCCCAAGGCCTGCAAGGACGAGATTGACATTCATGGGGAGAAGGGCGATCGGCAGAACTACTCCTACCCGCTGTACGTCTGCCCGAGCGTGTCCGACTGGACCGATGAGCGTAACGGGGCGTATGGGTACAATTATCAGTTCTTGGGCAATTCACGTTTGTTGATCGAGAACAATCCGAGCTCGCCCTACAAGAACTGGCCGGTGCGGCTGGGACGGGTCCGTTACCCGGCGCGCACGGTGATGGCCGGCGATAGCATGGGTACTGCGGCGACGTTTTCACCCATGGCCCGCAAGCCCTACATGAACAACACCAACGACGCCCAGCGACTGGGTGATGAGGGTTTCAACCTGGATCCTCCGTGGGTCGATCCCGTCAACGGCGAAATGGCCAGCTTGCCGGACCACCGTTCGGCCGCCGACCCGCGCCACCGCGGCAAGGCCGGTATTCTCTGGGTGGACGGGCACGCTGGCTCGCACACTCTCGAACAGCTCGGTTACCGATTGGCAGAGGACGGCAGCGTGGCCCTGGAGGGGGACAATTCGCAGTGGAGCGGCAACGGTCAGAACGTTCCCTGGACGCTGGAGTTTCAGCCCTAGCGTCGTGCTGCCGACCCCTGCGGCCCGCGAAACGGCGGGGGCACTTCCGGCGATCAGTGGCCGAGCAGCGCGGCAGCGATTTCGGTCGAAGCCGTATGCGCCGCCAGCCACCACAGGACCGTGCCAGTGATCAGCGGCACAGTCAGGTTGTCGTTCAGGTCGAAGCGTCCCAGCCGCAGGGCTGGCAGGGCTTCGGTGCAGGTGGCCACCATGGCGGCCACGAGGATGATGCCGAGCGAGTCCTCGGGCAGCACCAGCCAGAGGATTGCCAGTGCCGTCACGAAGAAAGCGAAGCTACCCGCAGGGCTCTTGCCCAAGAAACGCCCGCGACCGAAGCGCAGACCGATCAATGAGGCCGCCGAATCAGATACGCACAAGATCAGCAGGACCGCTATGGCCACGCGTTTGGGAAATAGCCAGACACTCAGCAGGGCGGCGACCAGCACGTATGTCGCGCCGCTGAGGCGCCCCCATTCGGTAGCACGCACCATGAAACCAACTGTTCGGGCAAACAACTCCTGAAACGGTCTGCTGACATGCCGCAAGGTTTCGATGGCGATGGCACCAACCACGCAGACCGCCAGAAGTCCCAGCATGGTCTGCCGATCGACGGCGACATACAGCAGCGGTATGGCGGCTGCTGAAAGGTGCAGGACCTTGCGGCTGATTTCAGCTCGCCACCAGGACGATAGGGCCACGCGCGTTTCTCCGCCTGCCAGCCTGCATTCGGACATTAGAAGATACCCGGTCGAAGCTGGAGGTGCACGGTTGGCCGGAGGCGAATCCGCTCGGTCGCGCCCGACGTGCCCACTGCGGCGGGCGGACCGTCGGGAGGTCGGGCGAGTCGGTTGCGGCGGAGGCCGACCGGGGGAGGTTTGTTTGCCAGACCGCGATGGAGCCGGACGTTCGGATCAGGGGGGTGATCATCGTGGCGCCTCCGTTCGATCGGCGCCCAGCGGTGGAATTTGGAACGCGTTGGTCTCAACCAGCTCGAAGCGTTCGAGCCGGGCGGCCACATCAGAAATGACGTGGCGCCGCTTGCCGGAGGGGTCCGGGGGCAACTCGTCCACCAAGCGACAGTCGATCCGGACACGTGGTCCGAAGAGGGCCCGGTAACGGTTTTGGATGAGCTGCACGGACTCGCGGCGGAATTGCTCGTTCACTACCAGCGCTACTTCGATTCGATCGATCTGGCGCTGATGCGTGCGAAAAGCCACGATGCCGTCGATGCCGCGCAGCGCGTGCGAGGAGACAGCTCCATGACACAAGCGCCCGTCGGGCAGCACCAAGAAACCGGCGGTCTTGCCACCCAGCACTTCCATGGTCGGCAGGGGCAGCCCGCAGGGACAAGGCGCAGGCAAGCGGCGTCCCAGGTCGCCTACCCGGTAACGCAGGAGCGGCTGGGCTCGCGCGTTGAGTGGCGTGCAGATTACCTCGCCACAACAGCCGTCCGGCAACGGCCGTCCGTCGTTGACGATCTCGACAAAGATGTGCGGTGCCAGGATGTGCAGTCGCCCGTGGGGACAGTCGTGGGCGATCAGTCCGACCTCGCGGTTGCCGTACTCGCTGGCCGCCGGGCAGCCGAAGGTCGCGCTGACGAACTCGCGCTGCTCACGCGTCGTTTCCTCGCCGGTCAGTACGACTAGTTTCAGCCAGGGGAAGTCTGTCGGCCGGCAGCGACGATTGGCGTACTGCGCCAGTAGCACAATGGCACTGGTGTAGCCGTACAACACGGCCGGGCGCAATTGGGCGATGCGGCGCAGGTGGGCGGCACAACGTGGCGGGGACATATCGAAAGCGTCGAGCAGAAACTCGTTGAGCAGGCGGTCGCGCCAGCGACGCAGGCGGCAGCGGCCGTTTTCCAGCGGGGAACCCCACAAGTGCGCGCGGCGTTCTCCGGGTTGCACGCCGAAGAGGCTTTGCATGAAGAGCCGGGCGGCCAAGTCCTGGGCCTGGCGCTGGGCATCCATGAAGAAATAGGCGGTCTCGCCGGTAGTTCCGCCGCTGCACGCCGGCCGCAGTCCGCCGGGCACCTGCCGAAACGTCATCTGCTCCCCGTGCAAGCGGAGAGCAGCTTTAGTCAAGACAGGCAGCTTGCGCAGCTCGGCGAGCGGGTCGGCGGCGTCTGCGTTCAAGGCACGGGCGTGAAACAGTTCGGCGTAATACGGCAGGCGCGGGGTGCCGTCGGCGGCGCTGCCGCCGGCGAAGAGCAGCAGTTCGCGCAGCCGCTGGCATACATAGTGGTGGAGTTCGGTGGGCGTGCGCTGGGACCAGACGCGCAGGTGCGCGAGCTCACGATAAGTGGGTCGTCCACGCAGGCGCTCGTGCAGCGGATAGGTGACCTGGCGCACCAGGGCGGCGGCGAGATTCGGCCATAGTGTCGCTTGCGGACAGCGCAGTTGGCGGTAGAGCGCGTCCAGGCGGCGCGCGGTTTCGGCCAGACTGTAATGGGCGGCGACGTGCCGGCGCAGCCGCTCTCCGATCTGCCGCCGACGTGGCGGGTCGTTTGCCAGAGTACGCAGCGCTGCAGCCAAGGCGGCGGGATCGCCGGGGGGCACCAGCGGCGCGTACGGTCCGTCGGGTTGGTTGGCGCCGAGTAACGCCGGCACGCCGCCAACGGCTGTAGCGATGACGGGTAGGCCGACGGCAGCGGCTTCGAGTACCGCGTTGGGCAATGCTTCGCAGTGACTGGGATGTACGAAGCAGTCCACCGACGCCAGCAGTTGCCGCTTAGCTTCGTCGCGCACCGCTCCGACGAGGCTGACCGCAGTGGTCAAGCCGGCGGCGGCAACACGTCGTTGCCACTCCCGGATCGGAACGTCGGGCGACGGACCGGCTACTACCAGGTGGAAGTCCACACCCGCGGCGTGCAGGCGGCGAGCGGCCTCCAGCAGGTCGTCCAGCCCCTTGGCCCGTGTCAGGGCAGCCAGATACAGAAAACGGCACGGTCCGCCGCGCTGGCCACCGGGCCGCGCAGAATGCTCGACTTCCACGCCGTTGGGGACGACGTGCACCGGCGTGCTGCCTACGTATGGGGCCAGGCGACGACGCCAGTCGGGTGTGAGAACGACGACGGCATGCGCCACAGCAAAGCCCAGTCGTATCCAGGCACGTGTCCAGCCGTGGGCGCGGGCGCAGAATTCTTCGAAGCGTCCGCCGCGCACGTGCAGGATTACGCGCTTGCCCAGCAGGCGCGCCAGCACGGCGTCCAGCACATTGCGATGGAAGGTGAAGTAGCTGCAAGTATGGATGTGAACGATGTCCAGCGGTCCGCGCAGCAGACGCGCGGCCAGCGCATGCAGCGCTGCCAGATGGCGCCTGACGGATGACCAGGTGGGCCTGCGGCCGCCAGTTGGAGAAACTGGCGTGTCGGCGATGTTGCTCCTGCCTGCACTGGTTAGGGAGAAGCGGTCGAGCAAATAGTGGTGTTTCAGCGGGCTGTGCAGCAGGCGTGTGATGGAGGTGGCCATGCCGCCCAGGTCTTCGGCCGGGGGGCCTACCATCAACACGGACAGGCGCCGGGGGGCGGAGCGCTGGCGGGGCATCGACCGACAGCGCCGGTAGAACTCTTCATAGCGTCGAACCATCATCTCGCCGGTGTAGCGGCGCTGATAGTCGGCTTGGGCGCGTTCTGCCCGGCGCCGCGCCGCCGGCAGGTCACGCAGCGTGCGCGCCAGCGCCGCCGCCAGCGCTCGGGGTTGTCCGGGCGGAACCAGCAGGGCCGTTGCACCGTGACGAAGCATGGTGAGCCGGCTGGTTGTCGGTCGAAGACTGCCCAGGTCGCCCACCGCGGTGGCGACGATGGGAGTGCCCTGGCTCATGGCTTCCAGCACGACGTTGGGCATCGATTCGCGTGCGCTGCTCAGACAAAACACGTCGGCGCCGGCCAGCAGCCTCCAGGCGTCCGGGACTGGTCCGGCAAAGATCACAGTGTCCTGCAAACCGAGCGATTGGTGCAGCCGACGTAGTTCTGCTCCGTAGGCTTGTTCCTGCCATAAACCGACGACCACGACGCGCAGGCTGGGCCAGCGCTGACGTAGCAGAGCCGCGGCTTTCAGTAATGTGGCTTGGTCCTTGTCGGCGCGGATGTTGCCGATACTGAGCACCAGCGGCCCGCGCGGCGCCGTGCCGCACAGATCGGCCAGAAGCTGGCGGGCGCTGGTCGGGTCGGGTGGCGGCAGGTCGATGCCGTTGGGCAGGTGGACCAGTTTGCGACGCGGCACGCAGCGCGGCAGGCGCCAGCGCAGTGACGCGGAGTTGATGCCCACTCCGTCCAGATGACGCGCCAACAAGGCGGCCAACTGCCTACGCGGCGTGGGGCGCTGCGGGTTCCAGCCATGCCAGACGTGTACCAGCGGAATGCTCAGCAGGCGGGCGATGGGAAAAGCGTACAGTACGGCGCTCACACAGTGGGCGTGTGCCAGCTCGATTCGGTCTTGGCGGAACCAGCGCAGCAAGACGGGCAGCAGGCGAGCCGCACAGTTGCTGCCGTCGCTCTCGCGCACCGTAACCCCCGCGGCGCGCAGGTGCGCGATGGGAACGGCGGCCTTGCGTAAACAGTAGAGGAAGACGCGATGGCCCCGTCGGGCCAGTCCCAGCGCCAGTCGCTGCACGACAGCTTCGGAACCGCCCACTTCGAGGTTCTCGATCAGCAGTGCCAGGTTCATGGGATCAGCGAGTGGGTGGGCTGGAGGGCGGGGCGCGCCGCAAGCTCGGATTCCCGTTTGCCGGGTGGCAAGAGCACCACCGGCGGCACCTTGGTATCTTCCAGTTCGTGCTCGGCGACGACGTACTTGCTGACGTTGTGCAGCGCCGCCGCCAACGCGATGAGCAGCCAGAAGTCTTCACTGGTCAGTCGGGTGGTGAACATGGCACAACCCAGATACCCGACGATGGCGGCGCGCAAAGCCGTGGCGTGCCAGGCCAGATGAAAGCGTGACGTCCATCGAAACAGGCGGATCTCGGTATGCGGCGGGAGGTAGTGGGCCTGGCGCCGCACGCGCCCCAAACGCCAGACGGTCAGTCCCACCACCGCGCAGAACAGGAGCAACCCGATCCATCCCAATTCGGCCAGACATGCCAAGGGGGTGTTGTGGGCAGCGCGGATGATGGTCAGATTCGGAACGTAGTCCATCACCACATGGTGGAAGTTGCCCAGGCCGATGCCGAAGGGATGGTCGCGGGCCATCTCGAGAGCGGCGCGCCACAGCCGAATGCGCTGCACAGCCGCCGGATCCTGCGAATAGGTCTTGACCGACTCCATGCGGCGCCACCAGGCGGGGTCGGTGAGTTGTACGGCCAGCAAAGTGCCGGCAACGATGGCGGCTAGACCCTTGAACCGGTAGCCGCGCGGCAACGACAGCACGGTGGTGACGGCCATCGCTGCCAAACCGGCCAGGGCGTTGCGTGTGCGGGTCATGATGAGCGTGTTGACGGCTAAAGCGCCGGTTATCAGCACCAAGCCGCGTGCCCACCAGGAGCGCAACATGAAGAACACGGCCCCGATCAGCGGCAAGGTGGCCACCAGATGGACGGCCAATCCGCTGGACTCGGCGAAGTCGGGGCCGCCCAGGCCGCCGGTCAGTCGTCCGCCGCGCGTTATCCCCACGCCGCCGGTGGCTTCGTAGCCGACGTAGAAGACGCCGGCGAGCCAGGCGAAGACGACGAGTTGGTATTGCAGGGGTGTGCGCACGCAGCGAATGATGATAAAGCTGATGATCATCAACTTGATGAGTTTTTCGGCCTGGTACTCGCCGCGTTCGCTCAACCCCAGTCCCCAGACCAGGCTGCCCAGGGCTACCGCGGTGAGCAGCAGGGCGAATACGTACGGCACGGGGAACTGCCGGGCGCCGTGGTGCAGTCGTGGCATGCGCAGCAGCATGCCTATCCCGGTCGCCAATGCCACGGTGAACGAAGTGCGCAGCCCGATGGCCTGCACAGACCCGCCCCACCACTGCGTCTCCGGGTTCAGGTGATAAACCAGCACGTACAGCGTTACCCCCACCGCCGGGTTGAACAGCGCCGCGACGATCCCACCCAGGTACGTTACCCAGAAGATCAGTGCCGACAGTGACATGGCAAACCTTGCCGCTGCGACGCGGCCACCAGGTGGTCGGTTGCAGTTTGTCGATCAGCCGCCGTGCCGGTTGCGTACGGGGCCGTGGTCGCTGCTCGCCTCAGGATCTCGTGGAAGCGCTGGCCGGTTTGCGACCAGCGGTGGGCGCGCCGCACCCAGTCATGGCCCTGTGCCGCCAGACGGTCGGCCCGTGCGGGACTCGCCAGCAGGCTGTTGATTTGCGCCACCCAATCGGTCACCCCATCGGCGACCAGCAGGTCGCGCCCGGGGCGGGCCGTGAGTCCACCGATCGCCCGGCGACTGGCCACCACGGCTCGCCGCATGGCGCAGGCTTCCAGAATCTTGTTCTTCAGCCCGCCGCCCTGACGCGTAGGCACGACCACCACGGCGGCTTGTCGCAAGTACGGCCGCACGTCCGGCACGTCGGATGCCAGCTCCACTCCGGGCCGCGCACTCAGCGCGCGCACCGCCGGGACCGGATTCCGTCCGGCGATCAGCAGGCGGCGCGCGTGTCCCAGGCTGTGCAAGCGTGGCCAGACGTGCTCGGTGAACCAGCAGATAGCGTCGATATTCGGTGGGAACTCCAGCGAACCGACGAAGGCCAGCGTACCGGGCGTGGGGGTCGTGCCATCCGGAGCGAAGTATTCCAGGTCCACGCCGTTCGGTACTACCTCTATGTGGGCCGCCCCGGCCCACATAGAGGTAGTACCG
>Ga0209101_1000089_pt1 | contig 75418 bp, 65 predicted proteins | sample ConPoolayeCmetaG_FD_185481 | JGI IMG/M metagenome (GOLD analysis project Ga0209101, IMG submission 185481) | Hot spring microbial mat communities from California, USA to study Microbial Dark Matter (Phase II) - Cone Pool mat layer C metaG... ... | reverse complement strand
GGCCGGGCTATCTGTTCATTGGAGCCGACAGCCACACGCCTACTTACGGCGCGCTCAATGCCTTTGCCTGTGGGGTCGGCGCTACCGATTTGGCTGCCGTCTTGCTAACCGGTAATATATGGCTCAAAACTCCGGCTACTTTGCGTATACGATGCCACGGACAACTACGGGCGGACGCCACTCCGAAAGACCTGATCCTTTTCCTGACCGGGAAAGTGGGCATTTCGGGCGCTACCTACATGGCCGTAGAATTTGAAGGCGAAGTTTTTGAAAAGATGTCGTTGGCCGGTCGCCTATGCGTAGCGAATATGACGGCCGAAATGGGCGCCAAAACGGGCTTCGTCCATCCGCGAGGTCTACAGCTGCCCTATCCATTCGAACCCGTAGAGCCCGACCACAACGCAACTTATGTACAAACGCTCGACGTAGACGTAGGCGAGCTGCCTCCTCAAGTAGCTGCTCCGGACTCGCCCGACAACGTGCACCCTATCGACCGATATCTCGGCATTCCGGTGCAATACGGCTTTATTGGCACTTGTGGCAACGGACGCTTGGAAGATCTTCGGACTGCTGCCCGCATCTTACGAGGTAAACGCCTACCTGAGGGTGTTCGATTGGTTATCGCACCGGCCTCGCGGTCGGTGCTGCTCGATGCCATGCTCGACGGCACGGCACATACGCTGGTGGCTGCAGGAGCGAGTATCATTACTCCAGGCTGCGGCCCCTGTGTGGGGAGCCACGAGGGTGTGCCTGCCGATGGCGAGACCGTTATCTCCGCCGCCAACCGAAACTTCAGAGGCCGAATGGGCAATCCCAACGCTCAAATCTTCTTGGCCTCACCGGCAACTGTGGCGGCTTCTGCGTTGGCGGGATGCATTACCACTCCGCCGCCTCTTTTAGAACCGCAAAACATGTCGCCTGAAACCGCTTGAACCGGTCTTCGGGTACTCAAACGATGCTTCGCATGAAAAAACCTTTTTGGGGGTGGTACCTCCTTGCCTCGCTTACCTTAGCCTACACCGTTACCAACGGCCTGGTGCTTAACTCCTTGCCCATCTTCTACCCGGAGCTCGTACGCGAGTTTGGCTGGAATCAGAGCGAGGTGACCCGCCCGGCTCAACTGCTCTTCTTGCTTGTCGCCGTGTTGTCGCCGCTGATAGGCAGCTGGTTGGACCGCTTCAGCACCAGATTTATCCTGCTGACCGGCGCTGTGCTCATGGTCTTGGGGCTTTTTGGCTTTTCGGCGATAAGCAGTCTGTGGCAAATGAGCGGGATCTACATGCTCTTTTCCGTCAGTCTGGTGCTGTGCGGCATTCTTTCGAGCATGTACTTGCTCACGCGATGGTTTGTCCGCTATCGGGGCATCGCTGTGGGCATCTTCTTATTGGGCTCCAGTTTGGGTGGAGCGATTTTTAACCCGGTAGCGGAGTTTCTCATTTCCACCATGGGATGGCGTTTGGCGGCAGTGACCCTGGCTACGGTAGCCGTCTTTCTTTTGGTTTTGCCCCTGCTGGCTTTTGTGCGCAACTCTCCTCAAGAGATAGGGCTAATGCCCGACGGCGCTACAGCCGGGCAGTCAACGGCTTCTGTTTCCCCGTCCTCTCCGGCCAAACTCCGTGGCCCGACGCTATTGCAAGCCGCCCGGACGCCGACATTCTACCTCATCCTCGTCGCCACGGCGGCCATGTGGTTTACCATTTTGGGCGTGATACAACACCAGGCCTTGTATCTCAAAGATTTAGGCGATAACCTGCCGGCGGGTAAAATATTGGGTGTGTTTTTCGCTTGCAGCTTACTTGGCAAAGTCTTCTTCGGATGGCTGAGCGACCGCTTTGAGAAAAAGCACATTATGCAACTGGCCACCATCAATATGGTAGCCGGCTCTTTATTGCTCTACCTGTCGCACCTCCAGCCTCAGGTATTTACTTGGGCTTATGCCGTAGTATTCGGCATCGGTTTTAGCGGCACCTTCACCATTATCCAAGTGCTCATTGCGGAATACTACAGCGGGCCGCATTACGGCAAAATCTTGGGCACATACACTATGATTGACACATTGGCCGGCGTGAGCGGCATTTTCTTTTTGGGCAGTGTACGCTCCGCCGGCGGTTCTTATCAGGAAGGTTTCTTGGTAATGCTTATTTTATGCACTTTAGCGGCGATTTGCATTCCTTTCCTTCGAAAAAGCACCTTCGCCGCTGATGAACATTGAAAAGCGCCTCGAGGAATCACTCATTCTGCGCCTAATCGCCGTAGGAGAAGCGCTCAAACGCCGCCGCGACAAGATTTGCCAAGAGTTGGGTGTTTCGGCACAACAATGGCTGATTTTATTGCACCTGGCCAAAGACCCGAACCTCCCGCTCTTTGCCCGCGAGAAACACCGGAAACCTATGTTGGCCTCGGAAATTGCACGAAGCTTGGACGTGTCTCGCCCTAACATCACTAAATTGCTTAATGTGCTCATGGAAAAAGGCTTAATCGAGCAAGTAACCGACCGCTCCGACCACCGCCGAAAACGGATCGAACTGTCGGAGCAGGGACGCCGATTAGTATTGTCGCTCCAACCCATGCGCACCGAGCTTAACGAGCAGCTTTTTGAAAACTTTGATCGCGAGGAGATGCAAACAGTACTGCGTTTTTTGGACGGTTTTCTGGACCGCTTAGGGGAATTTTAGCGTCAAAGCTATGGAACGTTGTGTTCTCTTACTGCTTTTTGCCGTCGGAATAACCGCTGTCGGGGCACAGACGAGCCGTTACATTGACGTTGAGGGAGGCCGTCTCTATTGTGAGGTATCAGGCCGAGGACAGCCGGCGGTGCTCGTGCACGGCTTTACTTTAGACAGCCGAATGTGGGCACCGCAGAGGGCCGCACTGAACAAGCACTTTCAGGTTATCTGCTATGATGTGCGCGGTTTTGGGCGCTCCTCTCGCGCTGCGGGACCTTACGACCCGGCAGCAGACCTCTTAGCTCTGCTGGACACCCTTCGCATAGAGCGGGCACACCTTGTGGGGCTCTCTATGGGCGCCAATGTCGCCCTACACTTCGCCTCTCGCTACCCGGAGCGCGTTCGCAAAGTCGTGGCGGCCTCGCCCAACATCGACGGCTTTACCGACTACACACCGGCGTTATACACCGCTTTTGGGCAAGTATTCGGCGCTGTAGCCCAGCAGGGGTGGAATGAAAAAACCCAAAGCATGTGGCTCCAGAACCCGCTACTGCGCCTGCAAAAAACCTCTCTGCAGCATCAAGCACTCGTAGAAGCCATGGTACGCGACTACTGCGGCGACCAATTGGTGAACCCGGCGATAGGCCCCCAATATGGACGGCCACCTACCTTAGAGCGATTGCCGACCCTTCAAGTGCCCGTGCTCGTTCTGACGGGCGAGCAAGATGAAGAGAGTATTCAGCGCATTGCGCGCCTAATCGCTCAAAAGGCACCTCAGGCGCAATGGAAAACACTTCCTCAAGCCGGCCACCTGTGTAACTTAGACCGGCCCACCGCCTTCAATCGGGCCGTACGGTCTTTTTTGAAAAAGCACTGAGGCCATGCGCTACAAAGCCCTCGCTCTGCAAACTACCTGCTATGCCATCAACGCTGCTCGTACCGCCACCGAGGCGAAAGAACGAATGCTTCGCTCTTTGGAGCGCATCGGACGGCAAATACAGGCCTCTAAACGGTTCATCGGGCCCGACCTACGCCTGGTGGTGCTGCCGGAGTACTTCCTAACCGGCTTCCCTATCGACGAAGATATTCCTGCTTGGAAACAAAAGGCTTGTCTGTCTCCGGATGACCCTCTGTGGACGGCTTTGGGCACCGTAGCCAACCGGGAACAAGTCTTCCTATCGGGCAATGCTTACGAGTGGGACGAGCATTTTCCCGAGCTCTATTTTCAGTGCAGTTTCGTCTTCGATCCCTCCGGCCGGCGCATCTTGAATTACCGTCGCCTAAACAGCATGTTCGCACCTACGCCGCACGACGTGTGGGACAGATACTTAGACATCTACGGCTTGGAAGCCGTTTTTCCCGTAGCCGACACCGAAATCGGACGCTTGGCCTGCATTGCCAGTGAGGAGATTCTCTATCCGGAGATCGCCCGCTGCTTAGTTATGCGCGGAGCCGAAATTTTCTTGCACTCTACCTCTGAAGTGGGCAGCCCTATACTAACTCCCAAAAAAGTGTGTGCCCTGGCCCGCGCTTTGGAGAACATGGCTTATTTGGTGTCGGCCAACTCGGCCGGCATTGCCGGCATCGATATTCCCATGGCCAGCGCCGACGGCGGCTCAAAAATCGTAGACTACGAGGGGCGCGTCCTGTGCGAGGCGGGCTTCGGCGAAAGCATGGTAGCGAATGCTACCCTCGACGTGGACGCCTTGCGCGCCTATCGTGCGCGCCCGGGCATGTCGAATTACCTAGCCCGACAGCGCTTTGAGCTTTATGCCGATAGCTATGCTCGACACAGCTTTTACCCACCGAATACTTTTATAAATAAATCGCCTCAACGAGCCGACTTTTTAGAAAACATCCGCCGCGCAGCTGCCCGATGGAGTGCCTAAAAGACCTTTCCCCATGGCCGAAGTCGCCGTGAGACATTTTCTACCTTTGTGGCCAAGGGCATGTCGTCGGAAAGTCCCGAACAGACACCTTGTATCCCTCACATTATGGACCTCTCCTTCTTCCGGCAATCTCTGGTGAAATGGCTGCGGCGCAGCCTGTGGCTCATTCTTGCGGTTGGCCTGTTAGCAGCGACAGGATACTATTTTTACCGAAATTACAATGTTAGCGAGGGCTCTCGAACCGGTACTTTGGTTAAGGTAGCCAGACAGGGTATTGTTTTTAAAACCTACGAAGGGCAGTTGCACTTGACGGGCAGCATGATGATGTCCAAACAAAGCGTGTGGGATTTTTCCGTTCAAGGCCGCGCCGTCTACGAGCAACTTCAGTACTTGGAGGGCAAGACGGTGCGCTGCTACTATCGGGAAAAGGTGCACGCCTTTCCTTGGCAAGGGAAAACCAACTTTCTCGTCTACAAGGCCGAGCCTGTCGATTGAGTGGCCTCTTTTTTGCAGCGAAGCCACCCCTCAAAGAGAGGTGGCTTCGCGTGACTATTATTATTCGGGTAAGAAGAGGTTTAATCGAAACGCAGGTGCTTGATCGAGTAATAGCAGATGGTAGCAAAGCCGAAGGCCAGCATGGAGTGGAACAGCACAAAAGGGTAGTGACCTGTCCGGATGCCGGCGACGGCTGCCGTGAAGAACACCATTGCCATTATGCCTTCTGCGTACGTCACCCACGAGATTTTACGGGCCATGTAGGCAGCTTGCCGCAGTGGAGTTTCCCGACCCGTTACACCGTATTTGGGCGTGCGCACAAATGCCGAGACCTTTCCGCGAAGCCCCTCAATAACGGCTATGGCGTTGTACAGCGAAAGCCCCATCGACATGGGCAAGAAGGAGAGAAAGAGCCCAAAAAAGCGCACCTTTTCCCAAAAAGAAGGCGGTGTCTGGCGATTGAGGTCCGCCGTGATATTGGCCGTGTAGGAGATGGCCGCCACGGCAAAAAGGCCTAATACGGAGAAAGACAAGAAGTGAGTAGAAATGCCCAGCTCGCTAAAGGCAAACGACAGCGGAATGCTGCTCACGGCGGCAATGAACACCCACAAGAACACCCCGTAGGCGAGCAGTTGGCTAATAGCGTGCATCTTCTGTACTGGCGTTAACGTGCGCGCATTCCACACCATCTTAATTAGTTTGCGGGCATTCTGCGCGCCGCCCTTGTTCCAGCGGAACTGTTGCCCTTTGAGGGCATTCATATCTACGGGCAGTTCGGCCGGGCTACCTAACTTTTCCAGGTACTGGATGCGGTAGCCCATGATCTGTGCACGGAAGCTAAGGTCTAGGTCTTCGGTCAGAGTGTCGCTTTGCCAACCTCCGGCCTCTTCGATCACCTTTTTGCGCCACACGCCGGCCGTCCCGTTGAACTGGAGCAACAGGTTGCCGTAAGAGCGTCCGGCTTGCTCTACGGTAAAGTGGACGTTAAGCTGCAGGGCTTGTAACTTCGTCAGCATGCTGTAGTCCGCATTGAGGTGTTCCCAGCGGGTCTGTACGATACCCACTTTAGGGTCTTCAAAGTAGGGCATGGTAGTGCGCAAAAAGTCGGGCCGTGGCGTAAAGTCGGCGTCGAAAATGGCGATGAATTCGCCTCGAGCGCGCGGCATGGCCTCTTGAAGCGCACCGGCCTTATAGCCCTGGCGATTAGTGCGGTGGATGTGCTCGATTTGATATCCCTTTGCCCGTAGCTCGGCCACCTTGCGCGCCACAATGTTTACCGTCTCATCCGTAGAGTCGTCGAGGACGTGTATCTCGAATTTATCCTTGGGATACTCCTGGGCCGCTACGCAATCGATGATGCGCTCGGCCACGTACATTTCGTTGTACATCGGCAGCTGTACCGTTACAAACGGCAAGTTGGGGTCGTCCGGAGCATACTTCTTGTACTCAATGACGGGGTGCTCCTTGTGATATTTCCGATAGAGAAACAGCAGGTGAACCTGCAGTAGGGCGTATAACGTGACACCGCTCATGGCCACAAAGTAGACCAGCAGCATCAGATAGCCGAAGTCTACAAAAGCCTGATAGCGCAAAGCATCGAATAAAGCCTGAATTCCAAACATATCGATAACAGAGGGTTTAAGTTTTGTACAGGACGCCTACACCGGCGCGTTGCTGCCGGCGATGTTGGAAATAATACCAAAAAATGAGGCTAAGGATCTTCCCTCCGGCCAATACCACTCCTTTGAGCGTACCGGAAACCTTGCTGCGGCCGGCTACCCGTTTGCGATAAGAGACGGGCACCTCGGCGCATCGCAGCCGGTACAAAGCCGCCTTGATTTGCATCTCTACCGTCCAGCCGTAGTTGGGGTCGCTCATACTTAATTGCAACAAGCAAGGCCAGCGAATGGCCCGAAAAGGTCCCAAGTCGGTAAAACGCTGACCGAACAGCCGGTGGATGAGCCAAGCCGATAGCCAGTTGCCTAAATATTGGGGTAGCGTCATGGCACCGGGCTCCATTCTCCCCGACAAACGGGAACCGATGACGAGGTCCTGGCTTCCGCTCAGTATCGGCTCTACTAATCTGGGCAACTCGTTGGGGTCGTCGGCGTAGTCGGCGTCTATGAATACCACGACTTCGGGCTGATCAGATGCCGGTAGACCTTTTAAATAATCTATACCTGCCAAACACGCCGACCCATAGCCGCGGCGCGAGGCCCGAACGACTCGAGCGCCCATCAACCGGGCTATTTCTGTCGTCCGGTCGGTCGAGCCGTTGTCACATACCACCACCTGCCGCACCCACTGCTTGGGAAGGGTAGCCAATACAAAGGGCAGAGCATCTTCCTCATTATAGGCAGGGATTAACACGGCAATCCGCGGCTTGTTGGAGTGCTCCATAAAGGGACGGCTCTAGCTGTTTCTTATTTGAAAGCGCACACAAAGGTAGGTATAGCGTTAAAAAAAAGTTAAAAAGTATTAATGTCATTAAGTTAATATTCATCAAAATGCATCGGCGAAAATTTAGGATACGTTTAAAATTCAAAATTATATTAAAAAATCCGCCGGAATAATTGTCAAAATAAATTAAAAAAAAGTAATTTTTTGCTTTTTGGCAAAATAAAAAATACCCTACAGATTTTCCAAGAGAGGCTAATCGGCTCAATTTGTTAAAATTTTAACAAAAAGAAAAGCGGCGAGGTCCCGCCTTTCTACGGCTTACCGGAGTTGATACTCGATTTTATTTGGAATACTTATTTTATGGAAACCTAAATATCATCTCGGCCCGTGACGGCCATCATACGGGGCCCGTAGCCCTGAGATGTAATCTTGTAGCGCAAATACACCCTCATATTAAAAAGTAGTCTGCAAAATGAAACAAGAGATGAAGATTTTGCTATTGAGCATAAGCATGGGGTTATGGGCATGTGGCGGAGGCCAGTCGGCAGATACTCAAAGGGACAAGGCCGACGTCCCCAGCCTTGAGGAACAGATGATTGCAGAAGGAAAGGGCATTGGGGAGGTGAAATACGTAGAGCTAAAAACACCTCTGGAGGCGGAGCGGGTTTCTCGCGGCAAGGCAATCTACGACATGAAATGCGCCGCCTGCCATAAGTTAGACGAAACACGCATCGTAGGGCCCGGGTGGAAGAGCCTTACGAAGAAGCGCCGACCGGAATGGATCATGAATATGATTACGAATGTAGACATTATGCTGGAGCGCGACCCAGAAGCCCAAAAGTTGCTCGAGTTGTGCCTGACGCGCATGCCCAACCAGAACGTGTCCATCGGCGATGCACGTGACGTTTTGGAATTCATGCGCTACAACGATGGAGAACGATAAGACTTTCTTTCAACTACATCAACAACGTAAAATCAAGATTTTATGAAAAAGGTCATGACGGCAGTCGCCATTGTGGTGCTCATCATCGCAGCCCTGTGGCACTGCAAAACCAAGGGTGCAGCAGGGGCCTCGGCCGCAGACGCTGCGCAAAAAGTATATGTAGCCCCCGGCACCCATGACGAGTTTTACAACTTCGTCTCTGGCGGTTTTAACGGGCAAGTATCGGTTTACGGCTTACCCTCCGGTCGATTGCTGAAGATCATCCCGGTTTTTTCCGTCTTCCCGGAAAACGGTTACGGCTACAGCGAAGAGACCAGAGCGCTGCTGATGACCTCCCACGGTTTTGTCCCCTGGGACGACGAGCACCACATTGCCATGTCGCTGACCAACGGGGAACAGGATGGTCGCTGGATGTTCGCCAACGCCAACAATACTCCGCGGGTAGCGCGCATCGACCTGCGCACGTTCCGAACGGTGGAAATCATGGAAATACCCAACTCAGGCGGCAACCACTCTTCGCCCTTTATCACGGAAAACAGCGAATACATCGTAGCCGGCACGCGCTTCTCCGTGCCGTTAGACAACCAACCCGACGTGCCTATCGAAACCTATAAGGAAAATTTCAAAGGTACCGTCTCTTTCATCGCCATCGACCCTCAGAACGGCCGGATGAACCTGGGTTTTCAGGTGCTCCTGCCGGGTATTAATCTCGACTTAAGCCGCTCCGGCAAGGGACCCAGCCGCGAGTGGTTCTTCTTCTCGTGTTACAACAGCGAGCGCGCCAACACCCTGCTGGAGGTGAACGCCTCTCAGAACGACAAGGATTTTATTGTGGCCATCAACTGGAAAAAGGCCGAAGAGTACGCCCGCTCCGGCAAAGGCAAGGTCAAAAGAGTGCGCTACGCCCACAACATCTACGATGAGAAGAAGCACATGGCCACCACAAAATGGGAAGAGGAGGTGATTGTGCTCGACCCAAAAGAGCTGAAAGATTTTGTGTACTTCATTCCCTGTCCGAAAAGCCCGCACGGTTGCGACGTAGACCCCTCGGGCGAATACATTGTGGGCTCGGGTAAGTTAGCAGCGGTTATTCCGGTGTTCTCCTTTAGCAAAATGCAAAAGGCCATTGCCGATCGCAACTTCGAAGGCGAGTACGACGGTATACCGGTATTGAAGTACGAGGCCGTTCTACACGGCGAGGTGAAGAAGCCCGGGTTGGGCCCCCTGCACACCGAGTTCGACGCCAACGGCTATGCTTACACTTCGTTCTTCGTCTCCTCAGAAATCGTCAAGTGGAACATCAAAACCTTAGAGGTCGTCGACCGCGTTCCGACATACTACTCCATCGGTCACCTGTGCGTGCCTGGAGGCGACACGCGTAAGCCTCACGGCAAATATGTGATCGCCTATAACAAGATCACTAAAGACCGATACCTTCCCACCGGGCCGGAACTGGCCCAGTCGGCCCAGTTGTACGACATCAGTGGAGATAAGATGAAGTTGTTGCTTGATTTCCCTACGATAGGCGAGCCGCACTATGCCAACGCCGTACCCGCCAGCCTCATTAAGGATAAATCGGCTAAAATTTATCCCATCGAAGAAAACCAGCATCCCTATGTCGCCAAAGGAGAGCACGAGGCAAAGGTGGTGCGTGAGGGCAACAAGGTACACGTGTACATGACGGCCATCCGCTCACACCTCACACCCGACAACATCGAAGGCGTGAAGGTGGGCGATGAGGTATACTTCCATGTGACGAATCTCGAGCAGGACTGGGACATCCCGCACGGTTTCGCGATCAAGGGGGCTAATACGGCTGAAATCCTCATCATGCCGGGCGAGACACAAACCCTTCTGTTCAAGCCCGACCGGGTGGGCATTTTCCCCTTCTATTGCACCGATTTTTGCTCGGCTCTACACCAAGAAATGCAAGGATATCTGCGCGTGTCGGCTCCGGGCTCTAACGTACCGTTAAAATACAGCACCGGAAGCCCACAGGTACCTCAGTGAGCATTCCTTCCGCGACCGGTCCGGCTGCATGCGCTGTATGTCGGGCCGGTTGTTCTCTCTTTTCACCCTTCGCAAAAATATCCTCTCGGCTATGAAACTGCTGCTGTATATCTCTATTGGCCTGGCATCGTGTCTGTTGTGGTGTCGCTGCGGCGGTGGTACGCAGGAGTCCGGCTCTTCGGCGACCGACAAGGCGGCTCTTTCCGCCGTTCAGGACGACGTCTCTAAGCGAAACATCGTTCAAGTAGCGATGAGCTCACCCAACCATACAACCTTGGTGATGGCCGTGAAGGCCGCCGGACTGGTGGACGCCCTCTCTAACCCCGGGCCCTTCACCGTATTTGCGCCTATCGATGAGGCTTTCGCTAAGTTGCCTGCAGGTACCGTTGAGAGCCTTTTAAAACCGGAAAACAAGGCGACTCTTTCCGACATTTTGGAGTACCACACGTTTGTGGGTGTCATCCGCACCGAACAGATGCGCGATGGGCAGCGCCTCAATCAGGTAAATCTGAAGAACATTGTGTTAAGCGTCCAAGACGGCAAGGTGAAAGTTAACGGTAAAGCCAACATTCTCGCCTCAGTGCCCGCTTCCAATGGCATTGTCCACGTAATCGATGAGGTCTTGTTGCCGGAGTAACCCATCTGCCTCTTCTTAAGGTGAATTGAATAGCGCTCAGGCCGGTTGGCGCTTCATGTTTTAAAAAACGTCATTATTATGTTTTCCCTCTCTCTCCTTTCCCGCGTCGCCCTGATTGCGGGTGCCCTCGCTCTGCTGCTGCTGCTGCGAGTACCGATTTGGAAGATTTACCTCACGGCTCCGCAGTATCCGGAGGGACTGGAAATGAAGATCTGGCACGATACCCTCACGGGCGATGTAAAGGTGATTAGTGCGCTCAATCACTACATTGGCATGCGCCCTATTAGCACGGAAATGTTTCCGGAGTTTGAGTATTTGGGAAAAATCATCGTCGGTGTAGTAGTGCTGTGTTTGCTGCTAGCCCTTATCGGGCGGTGGTGGTCGGCTCTGTTTTACGCACTGATATTGGTGACGGCAGACGGCCTGGCCCTGTACGATTTTTGGCGCTGGGGATACGAGTATGGCCACAACTTAGACCCGTCGGCACCTATTGTCATACCGGGTATGGCCTACCAACCGCCGGTGGTTGGATACAAAAGGCTGCTCAACTTCGAGGCCTGGTCTTTGCCCGACACAGGAGGCTGGATTTTAATCGCGGTAACGAGTATCGGTTTATTCGTCGTAGGGTGGGAGTGGTGGCGTTGGCGACGCAGGGTACTCCGCTCGAGCCCGGCAGGGGTCGTGGTGGGATTATTGCTTCTTTTGACGGTACAGGCGTGTGATAGCGGGCCTCGGCCCATCCCCTACGGTCAGGGAGAATGTGCTATGTGCCACATGTCGCTTTCCGACCGCCGCTACGGAGCGGAGATTCTTACGCGAAAGGGCAAGGCGTTCTTTTTCGACGACCTGAACTGCATGGTGCATTTTGAGGCCGGCCAGGGGGTCGCCTCCGAAGAGATTGCGGGTCGCTGGGCAGCCGATTTTGCTCAGCCGAGCCGGTTGGTAGCGGTAGAGCAAGCGGTATTTGTACACAGTCCGGCTTTGCGCACGCCCATGGCCTCGCAAGTAGCGGCCTTTGCCCTTCGTTCCGACGCCGAAAAAGTGCAGGCCGAAGGAGGGGGCGAATTACTCGACTGGGAAAGCACAAAAGACCTTTTCCTGCGCTAATGCCACTTGCCATGCCTTTCCGAATCCTCTCCACTCGACTCTTCGGCTGCCTTGCCCTGCTGGGGGCGGAGTGCTTTTCGCTGCCGGCACGCACGTGGGTAGTAGCGCCCGGCACGGCATTGAGCCGAATCGACGAGGCCATAGCCCGGGCAAAACCGTACGATACCGTATGGGTGAAGGGCGGGGTATACCGCCATCCGATCACCGTAGACCGCCCCCTGACGTTGCACGGAGAAGGATGGCCTGTGCTCGATGGCGAACACGCTCGCCAACCGCTCAGTATACGCGCGAATCACGTGTCGGTCAGCGGTTTTCGCATTATGCACTCCGGCTCAGGGTCCTTAGAAGACCTGGCCGGCGTTAAGGTCTATAATGCTCGGTTCGTCTACGTGTTTAATAATGAACTGATAGACAATTATTTCGGCATATACTTGTCTAACAGCAAGCACTGCTGGGTCACGGGAAACCGCCTTATTGCCCATGGTGAGGTAGAGCAAACCTCCGGCAACGGCATTCACGCCTGGAAATGCGACAGCATCGCCATTGCCGATAACTACATCAGCGGACACCGCGACGGTATCTACTTCGAGTTCGTTACCCACTCGAGCATAGAGCGCAACATCAGCACGCGCAACGTGCGCTATGGATTGCACTTCATGTTTTCACACAACGATGCCTACACCTACAACACATTTACCCGCAACGGCGCCGGAGTAGCCGTTATGTACACGCGCGAGGTGCTCATGCGCTACAACACCTTCGCTCACAACATCGGCGCGTCTGCCTACGGCTTGCTGCTCAAAGACATCCAACGCAGCGAGATCTCCGACAACCACTTTGAGCACAACACGGTAGCCATCTTCATGGAAGGATGTACCCGCAGCCGCTTGGAGCGAAACGTATTTCGCCAAAACGGCTGGGCCGTCCGTATACAAGCCAGCTGTGAAAACAACATTTTTCGGCACAACAATTTCATGGCCAATACTTTCGATGCCGTTACGAACAACCGATCGCTGCTTAACACCTTCGAGCAAAACTACTGGGATCAGTATACCGGCTATGACCTCAATCGCGATGGCTTTGGAGATGTGCCCCACCAACCCGGTAGTCTCTTTGCTTTGATCTCCGAACAAATGCCTTATGCTATGATGTTTTGGCGCAGCTTCGGCGTGTTGCTGCTGGAGCGCGCCGAACGCGCCATACCCAGCCTGAGCCCCGACAACCTGCGCGATTCCTCACCGCTGATGAAACCTTACTATGCTCCAACTTCGAGGCATCACTAAGCATTTTGGCCGCCTCTGCGTGCTCGACGCCGTGGATGTAGAAGCGCAAGCCGGACAGGTCGTGGCCATCGTCGGGCCCAACGGCTCCGGGAAGACCACCCTGATCAAATGCCTATTGGGACTGGTGCGGCCCGACGGCGGCACCGTTGTGCTCAATGGCTCCCAGATAGGCAACGACGCCGACTATAGGCGCCACTTGGGCTACATGCCGCAAATGGGGCGCTACCCGGATAACATGTTGGTACATCAACTCTTCGATATGATGCGCGATTTGCGCCAAAACGCCGACACCGCCCTCGATGAAGAACTGATAGGGGCTTTTCGTCTAAGCGACATCTTCCACAAACCCATGCACACGCTGTCCGGCGGTATGCGCCAAAAGGTGAGCGCCGCCTTGGCCTTCCTTTTCCGCCCCCGCATCCTCGTCTTAGACGAGCCCACCGCCGGCTTAGACCCCTTGTCGGCCGAAATCCTCAAGGATAAAATCCGAAGGGAAAAACAGCAAAACCGCCTTTTTCTCATCACTTCCCACATTATGAGCGACTTAGATGAGCTCGCCACCCATATTCTCTATCTGGCCGACGGGCGGGTGGTCTTTTTTAAGCCTTTAGGCGCACTAAAGGCAGAAACCGGACAGGAGCGTTTGGGGCGGGCCATTGCCTCTTTCCTGCAAAAGAACACCGCGCCATGAACGCCTCCTGTAGAGCTTCGGTATTGACCGGGTACCGAAAACGATTACTCGGAAAATCTGTGTTGGTACCCGACCGGTATTGTTCCATCGGAGGAAGCCATACATTGCATTGATTTTGTTAATTGCACGGGTTATATAATAACTTTCACAAAAATCACATCTTATACAAAATAAATTATGAAACACCGGTTCCTGTTATTCTGGGCGTTTTTGATAAGTGCCCAGATACTCTACGGGTGCGACCGATGCGGCTGCTCGCTGAGCGGCCACTACCTTAACACCTTACCTCAGTACCGGCGCCATGCCGTTGGGATGAGGTGGTTTTACCGGGGCTTTAGTTCCGACCACCACGGTGGACGGTTTTCCACCGAGCATTTTCATAGCGTAGAAGGATGGGGGCAATTTTTTCCGCATCCACGCCTCCAGGTGGTGGGTGTCTTACCGGTGAATTACTTTTACCAGGCGTGGGAAGAGCGGCGCACGCTTAGCCAAGGCATAGGCGATGCGGTGCTGCTGGTTAATTATCGCCTATGGGCACACTCATGGGGTGAAGAAGAGGCCTGGCAGCAGCAGTTATGGTTAGGAGGCGGCGTAAAGTTGCCTACCGGTCGGTTTAATACGGCTCTCTTACAACAGGGGCTTCACCCTAATTTGCAGCCCGGCACGGGCAGTTGGGATGGGTTAATGAGCGCTCTATACAACTTCCGCTATCGCAATTGGGGCATAGCCGCCGATGCCCTCTTCCGCTTCAACCGGGAGAATCGCATCGGTTACCACTATGGTCATCGCCTCAACAGCAGCGTTCGACTTTTTTATCAAACGCCTAAAGGGTCCGTTCGTTGGCTGCCCACCGTGGGGGCCGCATATGAATGGGCCGACGAGGACCAAAACCTCGGTGCTCAGGTACGCGATACCGGTGGGTTCTGTCTATGGGGGCATCTGGGCTTAGAAACCTACAGCCGGCGCTGGAGCATCGGAATAGCCTGGCAACCGCCTTTTTGGCAACACCTAGGCAACGGCTTCCTGCGTGCTTTTGGGCGCGTGCAGGTTAATGCATCTTTATTGCTGTGAAACGGCCTTTCTCTATGCTCAATGCGAAGCCTATTCTGAAAATTGTTCGATACTCGGTGAGCGATATTTTGCGCAATCGCTTCGTGTTGGCTTACGGTCTCTTCTGGATATTACTCTCGATGAGTTTTTTCAACTTAGAGAGCGATCCGGCAAAAGGCACGGCCAGTTTGCTTAATATACTGCTCATAGCCTTGCCGCTGATGAGTATCGTATTTTCCACCACATACGTTTACAACTCGTATGAGTTTGTAGAGCTGCTGCTAGCACAGCCCATTCGGCGTTCGGCCATTCTGTTGGGCCAATACGGGGGGGTAGCCACGGCGCTGTGCGCGGCTTTTGCCGTAGGTCTAGGCATACCTGTCTTGCTCTACGACGCCTCTGTGCGCGGCCTATTGTTGTTCGGTTCCGGAATAGCGCTTACGCTGGTATTCGTCTCGCTGGCATTTTTAGCCGCCGTTCTCACGCGCGACAAGGCGCGAGGTATCGGCTTGGCCCTCTCTATGTGGTTTTTTTGCACCATCCTCTACGACGGCATGGTGTTGATGGCCATGTTCGCTTTTAGCGACTATCCACTGGAAAAAGCCATCATCGCCTCGGCCTTTCTCAATCCCGTAGACCTGGCGAGAATTGCTCTGCTCCTCCACCTGGACTCGGCGGCCTTAATGGGTTACACCGGCGCGCTTTTTCAACATTTCTTTGGTTCGACCCTTGGAATAGGGCTTTCTATGGTGGTTTTGGTGGCTTGGGCGGCCCTGCCCTTGTGGGGCGCTCTGCGTATTTTCTATCGAAAAGATTTGTAGGAAGCCCTCCCTTGTCGGTTCCCCCGCAGTTTAAAAAATAAAGGGCACGCAGCCTCCGGTGAAAAGCGGCGCGCCCTTTACAAGCAGAGAAAGTACCTATTTTTACTTATACCACTCGTCGTATGCCCTTAGCACAGCGTACAGGGGATTTTCGTAGGCATTGTTGCGCCGGTATTGCGAGTTCACGATCAACCCTATTCTCAGGCCGCTCTTGGTGAAGGCAATGAGGGCGCTGTTCAGCTCCCCGTCGTTCCACTTTGTCCCGTCCGCCCGTTTGCCCGGATAGAGCCCTCCTTTGTAGAAATACTGGTGTCCTGCGTTTGTTTGGGTATTGAAATCGTAGCCTAAGAGGTCATCTCTCATCTTATCGGCGAGGTTCTTCGAGATTATGGCACCTTTGTCGTGCAGAGAAGCGAGAAAATTGGCCATTTGCAGCGAGCTCATGTGCCACCCTCTTTCTGCATTGGTGAGGGTCATGTCGCCGAAATCGGTGCCTTTGGCTCCGTCTTTGGGGAATTGGTAGGCCAGCGCGGGATGGGTGCTGGTGGGTTTACAGGCCATATTCGAGCACCCCGGCACCTTATCGAACACGTTTGCCTGGCAGTACTTCATATAAGCCTCCGAATACTCGGATGCCTGTTTGGTCTCTATGTTCGCTATCTCGGTGGCGGAGGCATTAGAGGGGACAGGCGTTATGGCCGCACTGCTCAAGTGAGCAATCAGCATGCGCATGATGGCGTAGTTGGCATTGTTGTAAAGGTAACTCTTGTCGTTCGTCGGGCCTTCTACGAAGAGCTTCTTCAGCGAGGCGTAATCGGAGCCGTAAGTAGTGCGAAATCCGCTTTTATGCTGCAGCAGCTCCTTGAACGTCAGTTTTTTCGTCTTCGACGGAACGCTCCAGTGTTTGGGTAAATACGGACCTATAGTGTCGTTTTCCATAAGTCCTCTCTTATTCAACGCATGCAACAAGGCCGCGGCGGTGATCGTCTTGCTCACGCTGGCGATATTATACTTATCGTCGGTACTCATTTTTCGCGGGCTGGTCTCATAAGACAGGCGGGCATCGCCGCCGGCTCTAAGCGCTTTGACCTTGCCGTCGTGATAGATGACGAATTGATAGCCTACGCAGCTATCTTTCAGGCGGTCTTCTATCTTTTTGGCCAGAAGGGTGACGTCTAGCATATCGCCGTCGGGCCCCGTGATGGTCGGGTCGCAGGAAACCAGTAAGAGAGCGCTCAGTGCAATCGGAAGAAGTGATTTCATTGTTGTTTTAATTTTAAGTGAGGTAAAAAGAGATGTATTGTGGTCACTTTATGCCGATTTACTCGGCCATCAGCCCTCTTCTCCAGAATACTTATCTTGCTGGACTAAATACAGGAACAAGGTGACAGAGTGGCAACGGACCTGAGTAAACAGGTCTTAAAATGACCAATAATTATGCCATGCCCGGATTTGGCCGAAGGATTAACTCATAAAGGGTATGTGTTTCCTCGGTTTTTCTCCGGCAAAAGGTGTGCTCTTTGTAAAGAACGAAAATCTTCGCGAAACTTTACAAAAAGGAATTAGGAAAAAGCGGCCAAGCACGGGAGATAACATTAAGCACGCTTCTCGTATTTAAGAGAGGCGAAAAAGGCATGCTTTCCCCAAGATTAAAAAACGCTATTGTCTATGAAAACAAAAGGTTACGTCTTGTTTTTGAGCGCCTGGAGTATTTTTTGCGCAACTGCGGCAAGCGCTCAAACCTCTTATTACCTCAGCAACGACGGCAATGATGCCAACAGCGGCACCGGCCCGGAAACCGCATGGCGAACCCTGGCGCGCGCCAGTAGTTTCAGCGGATATCAACCGGGAGATTCTATTTTGCTGAGGGCAGGCGATGTGTTTAGGGGCACGTTAATGTTAAACACCGACGGCATAATCGTCGCTTCATACGGCAATGGCGCCAAGCCGGAGATATGGGGCAGCGAAACTATCACCGGCCCATGGAGCCTGTATTCGAGCAATATTTACGAAACACCTTATACCGGGCGACCTTCTTTTATTTTCATTGACGGCAAGCTGCACTTGCTCGCGCGTTCGCCGGGCAATAATAAATACCACCTCATAACCCATGCACCCTCCCCGACAAGTATTCGCGATAATGCACTTATCGGCTATGCCCATGACCTCAAGGGCGCATACATCTCACTGCGGCGAGACAACTGGACGGTAACCACCCGAACGGTTACCGCATTTGATAACGCAACCGGAACCATCACGCTGAGCGAACCCATAACTTTTCAGGGAGGTATTTTTGAACCCGGCTGGGGTTACATTCTTTCAAACAAGCTTCAGTTCCTGGATAGTCCGGGCGAGTTTTTTATGGATACGGCAAACAACCAATTGTACTTATGGGCATACGACCATTCGGTGCCTACCCGCGTGGAAGCATCGGTGCATGATTTCGGCATACGAACCACCTCTGGAGGTAGACGCGCTATTTCGGTGAGCAATATTGTTTTCCGCTATCAGGCAATAGCGGGAGTTTTGCTTTTTGACAACAGCGAGCGGATTTCGGTAAGCCGCTGCGAATTTTACCACATGCCGTTTGCCATCACCAACCGCCAGCAGAGAGACAACGACGGACACTGTAGGCCAAGAGCGAGCAAAGAGGTGAACTTCAGCAACAACCTTCTCCAAAATATTTACAAGGCGGGCGTAAAGCTGGACAATACCACCGCTTCGGTGGTCGAAAACAATACGCTCAACAATATTTGCACTATTGTCAACGCTGCTGAATGGCTCAATTTCCCCTGTGGCGAGTTCAACGAGTCGGGAGCCGGCATCAATACCGTCGGCAATAATTCCGTTGTGCGAGGCAACAGCATTTCCGTGTGCGGGCACTACGGCATCTGGGTGGGCAACAACGGCATCGTTGAGAACAACTGCATAGACAGCTGCTGCACCCTCTATAGCGATTGCGGAGCCATTTACCGCTACTACGACTACAATTCGCAAATCTACAGCAACCCGCCCGGTGGATGGAAGCAGGTAGAGATTAGAAACAACACCATCAGCAACACCATTGGCAACCGAGAAGGTGTAAAGCTGATGGCCTCTCCGCCTTCCATTTACATTGACCATCGCACCGGTTCGCCGTTACTGGTAAACGACAAGTTTATTCCCGACTCCCTGGTGATTGAAAACAATACGATTATCAATGGCTTATCGGGCATAGGCAGCACCGGCATCGCCCGCGCACTTATTCGCAAAAATATTTTCTATCGCTGCAGAGGAACATCGGTTAACATTACTACTCTTGACCCCTACACCTATTCACAAAGATTGAGGAAATACCATATTTACAATAATTTGTTTTTCACCGATAGTTTTCACCGACAGTTGAGTTTTTACAATAGTAATCCGAATAATCATAATGTTGATTTCTGCATGGCCGACTCCAATTACTATATAGCACTTATTAACCGTCTTATATTTTATGTAAGACGAGCAATCGTTTTAGGCGGTTCACAATCTCAAGACACAGTTATGGACATAGACACATGGCGCGATCGCGGCAAAGATCGCAACGGGGTTTTTCATGAACCTCTTTATGCGCATTGCAACATCATCGACACCCTTACCCCCGGCAACTTAGTCAGAAATCCCGACTTCAGTCAAAACAACATCAACGGGTGGAGTTGTCATCCGACAAAGCAAAATAGTCCGGTTAATTACATGAGTATTGCAAGAGATACGGTGGCCGCGTTTGCAAGTTATGGCCTTAGAGCTACCTTTAAACATACCGGAATAACGGGAATTCCCTCTCGGGTGGATTGCAGGCTTTACGACCAAAAAAACAATACAAATGTTGTCAATCTCTCTCCATCGTCGTACTATGTTGTTTCTTTCGATATTTTTTCAACGGCAAAAAAGACGCTTTCCTTGTCCATTATCCGAGATGAAGATTCAAATGCTGTTTTCGACAGCATTGATGTGGAGATAAAAGGCAATACCGTCCAGCATTTTTATCATATTTTCAAGCCAACGGCAGCAGCCGTAAGGGCCCAACTGAGCTTTAGCGGAAAATTTGATAATGACTATACCTTCTATTTGGATAATGTAAACTTGTTCCCTGTAGAAGCTGTCTGTCTCGACCCCGCCGAAAAATTCCCGCTATTCACCAATTGCACCGCCAACTCGGCTTCTATATCTCTTTTGCCCAACTGTTACAAAGATCTCTACGGAAATTTAGTAAGCGGTTCGTTGACACTTGTGCCCCATTCTTCTGTCGTGCTAGAATGGCTACCCGACACGTTATGCCTGACAAGCGGAACGGCTACCGCCACCGTAAAAACGGAGCGGCTGCTGATTTATCCCAATCCTGCTCAAGAATTCGCAACCGTAATAACGGATATGGAAAGCGGTTTTGTCCGAATATATAATGCAAGCGGCAGGGAAGTAAGCATGGAAAAATTTGACGAAAAATCATTTCGGTTATACGTCGGCCATTTGCCCGCCGGAATGTATTTCGTTGAACTGATTGACACATCCGGCAGTAGTAGGCAAATGGGCAAAATCATAAAAATGGAGTAAGTACTCAAGCGGGCCACCTACGGCCTGAAAGCAGCTTACTGCGTCTTCCCCCGTAAGCGATGCCGGCCTGAGAATTAGCCTGTGCCTTTGGGGCAACATCTCAGCGTTTCTCGGCAAGATCGGGGAAATGCTGGGTAGTGTCACTTCGCGAGCGATATCATTGGATGGCTGAAGCAAAACACTGACGCCGACCGGCTTACGGAATATTGCTCAAGCGAAGCCTTGATGACCCTCTGATATACCGACCGGATGACTCGAACTCACGCGGGTAGTGTCAAACTTTGAATGATGTCAATTGTTTACAAAAAATTGAAAATGAGATTTTTAAATAAAAACTGATCACTCAAAACTAAACACTGCCCTCACGCGATCGGTAACAAACAACAAGAACAGTTTAAGCAGCCCCGAAAACCTGGGGTACCGATGGAGGGCCGAGGCTTCGGAGAAGTGCTCCATGCCGTTCACAAAAGCGAGGAAAGTCGTCAAAGCCTTGCCCAAACAGTATTCAGTGCGCGGCCGGGCTCCACCGGACATAGCTGCCTGCGGCCGGAAAACGGAAGGCATGGACAATTGTAGGGCATTTCAGGCAAGACGTATCTTTGTCGGCAAGTCCGAGGAGATGGAGCCTAAAAATCGAGGAATATTCTATTTTATCGTTTAACTCACATCTATAATGATATTGGTTTTAAAAAATCTGTGTTGAGATGAAGACCCATCACCGAATAATCATAGGAGACAGTAGGCGGATGTTGGAACTACCGGACGATTCCGTTCACCTCATCGTTACCTCTCCGCCGTACTGGCAACTTAAAGATTACGGCTCGACAGAACAGATAGGCTTTCACAACAGCTATGAAGACTATATCAACAACCTAAATTTAGTGTGGTCTGAATGTTATCGGGTTTTACATCCGGGGTGTCGGCTCTGTATCAATATCGGAGACCAATTTGCCCGCTCGGTTTATTACGGGCGATATAAAGTAATCCCCATTAGAGAGGAAATTATTAGGTGCTGCGAAAATTTGGGATTCGACTATATGGGCGCCATTATTTGGCAAAAAGTCACCACTTCTAATACTACAGGTGGCGGCGTTCAGATGGGTTCCTATCCCTATCCGAGGAACGGAATTGTAAAGCTCGACTATGAATTCGTTCTTATCTTCAAAAAATTAGGCGACCCACCGAAAGTGGAAAAAGAACAAAAGGCGCTTTCCAAAATGACGGCTGAAGAGTGGAATACTTTTTTTGCTGGCCACTGGAATTTTCCGGGAGTTAGACAAGAAGCGCACCTTGCCATGTTTCCGGAAGAGCTTCCCAGAAGACTAATTAAAATGTTTTCATTTGTGGGAGAAACCGTTCTCGACCCGTTTTTAGGCAGTGGAACTACCGCATTGGCCGCTAAAAATTTAGATAGAAATTCAGTTGGTTATGAAATAAATGCAGAGTTCGTCCCTATTATCAAGAAAAAATTGGGTGTTTGTCAAAACGACGTTTACGGCACAACTTATGAATTCGTTGAGCAGCAACCAATAAAATTTAACTTTGAAGAAGAGCTTAAAAACTTGCCTTATGTCTTCAGAGATCCACACGCACTGGACAAGAAATTAGACCCTAAAAAACTCCTATTCGGCTCGCGTATTGATTCAAACGGGAATGGCGAACGAGAGGTCCTCTACCACGTCAAAGAAATAATAAGCCCGGAAAAGATAAGATTAAATAACGATTTACTTGTGAAACTCATCGGCGTAAAAGAAGATTTACAGAATCATGGCGAAGCCGTAAAGTTTTTAGCAGAAAAAACAAAAGGCAAAAAAGTATTCATCCGATTTGACCATGAAAAATACGACGAGGAAAATAACCTACTTGTCTACTTGTATCTGGAGAATAGAACTTTTATAAACGCGCATTTAATAAAAAGAGGCCTTGTCAAAGTAGATAACAGTGCCGAGTTTAGGTACAAAGCAAAATTCAACAAACTATACAAGGAGGCCTGTGGTAATGAAAATCATTAGGATATCTAACGACGATATAATGTCTTTGTTGGATGGGGATACTCCTTCTTTTCCAAAATATGTGACCCAGATATTGAATCTGGCCAATCAAAATGCTCAGGGCACTCGTCCATCCGTGGTTGGACAGATGAGCGAGCTGATTAAGGAATTCAAGGGAAATAGGTTGCGTGAATGGGAAGAATGGTATCTGAGTAAGCATCCAGAGGCGATTACCCTTGCAACTAATAGAATCCTCGAAATGATAAATCGCCTAAAAGAAGCGATAGGCTAAATAGATAGGGATGTTGTAGAACGTTGGGTAAAAGACCTGGTAATAGTAAAAACTTTTGTGGGTTTAAAATTTCAGGAGGCTATACTAAAAAGTCTTGCAGATGAGTATAATTTTTCGTATAGACTTTCCGGTCCGGAAGAGGAGGCAAAAGGCATTGATGGCTTTGTCGGTAACGTAGCAGTAAGTATAAAGCCCTCAACATATCAAACTAAAGTTTTACAAGAAAAGATCGGCGTCCTAATTGTTTTTTATGAAAAAACAAAAGATGGTATAGAAGTCATGTTTGACGAATCTTTCTTCGCTAAACGGTAGCACTTCGGGAATAGGAACATTACCGCCCTTCCTTATCCACCTGTTCTATTCGGTCGGGGTAGTCTGTGATGATGCCGTCCACACCCAGCCGTATCAATCGGCGCATAGTGGGCACATCGTTGACCGTCCATGGGATGAGTTGCATGCCTTTTTGGCGGCAGAAGCGCACCAATGAGCGGTTGACCAGCAGATGATAGGGGCTATAAATGTCCGGTGTAAAGCCTAAGCGCTCGAGGTTTTTGGCCGGGCCAAGCGGGTTTTCCACCAAAAGCGCCAATCTCAGGCGAGGGTTTAAGTTGCGAACGGCCCGCAAAGAGCGAGGGTCGAAGGACTGCACGGTGCAGCTCTCTTGCAGATGGAGGGCGGCGATTTCCTCGACGACCAGGTGCGCAAAGGTATCGACGGGCGGCGTGCGCACCCCGTCCCACTCCGGGCGGCTTTTGATTTCCAGGTTCCATCGCACCGCTCGGTCGGGGTAAGCAGCGCGAACGGCTTGTACGACCTCGCGCAAGGTGGGTTTGTACGTCGGCTGGGGCATCTGCTCCGGGAAGCGCGGATGCCGCAGGCTACCGCAGTCGTAGGCGCGGATTTCGGCCGCGGTCAACCGATAGAGCCATTGTTCTTCGGCCTGGGCTACAGGGATGCGGCTGCCGTTGGGGTGCAGGCAGATGTCGGGGTTGAACCAGGGTTCGTGGCTGACGATGAGTTGATGGTCCTTAGAGACCGCCAAGTCCAACTCTAGAGTACTCACTTGCGGAAAGGTCAGGGCGCGTAGAAAGGCCGGTATGGTGTTTTCGGGAGCAAGCCCGCGCGCGCCGCGATGGCCTTGCCAATCGAAAGCAGCCGGAGGCGTTACCGGTTTATTCGACACGAGGTGGCAAGATATCGACAAAAAACTTAGGAACAGGAGCCGGTAGTTTTTAAGTCTCAGGTTTGGCGTACTCATAGCAGTTGCCGTTTCTTTGAGCGGCTTTCGGCACCGGCCAAAGGTAGCGGCCACACCAACCCCCGGTGATTAAGAAATCGCGAACTTTTGCCTCGGCCGGTTTCTCTTTCCGCTTAAATGCATACTTAGCCATGCTCGATGTAAAGCAATTTTTGTTCGATTTGCCCAACCGCGTCAAGCCCGAGGAGATACAAGGCGATGAGGCGACATTTCACTTTGACATTGCCGATGCCGGACAATTCACCGTTTGTCTGCAAAACGGCCAAGTAACGGTCAGCGAAGGCCTTTCGGGAGAGGCCACCTGCTCGGTGAAGACCTCGTCGGATGCCTTTGCTAAAATCTTGGCCGGCGAACTCAATCCCATGATGGCTATGATGACCGGTAAGCTCTCCATCCGAAATCCCGGAGAAATGCTCAAGTACGCCAAGATGTTCGGCCTGCTGTGAGCAGGGCTTTACTCGTCGTCGAAAGGCCAGAGGTCGGTGCTTTCCTTGAACTCTTCCAATACCCGCCGCTCTTTTTTCGTAGGGCGTCCGGCCCCTCGTGGGCGTTTTTCGGCGCTGCCGGAGGCACGTAAAAACCAGGCCTCGTACTTGTTTTTCTCTTCTTCAGGGGTGATGTCTTCGTAGCAGGTAATCGCAATGGGTGCACCTACACGCTTTTCGAGGAGGCGGAGCACGCGAAACTGAAAGGCGAAGCCTCCTTTGCGCACCGTGAGCACGTCGTTTTCACCGATGAGGTGAGATGGCTTGACCGGCTCCCCGTCGATACGCACGCGACCCGCTTTGCACGCCTCGGCAGCCAACGTGCGGCTTTTGAAAAGGCGCACACTCCACAGCCACTTATCCACACGAACTCTGGACATAACCCTTTGAAAAACACATATTAAGCAGACAAAAATAAGCCTTTCGCTCCTGTTTTCTCACACTTAATAGCTTTGTTTTCCTCACTAAACGGTGAATAACTCGCATAACATCCGGCGCTGCCCTTTGTCGCAAGTGGCCTATATTTGCATAGCTTTTTGAGCAAAAAGGCTTTCATTTTATGAAAATCACTTACTTAGGGCATTCGTGCTTCTTGGTAGAGGCAGGAGGCAAGCGTGTTCTCTTCGACCCCTTCGTATCGGGCAATCCCTTGGCTGCTCACCTTCGCGCAGAAGACCTTCGCTGCGACTACGTGTTGCTTACCCATGCACACAGCGACCACGTGGCCGACGTAGAGACGGTGTTAAAAAACAATCCGGAGGCCGTCGTGGTGGGAATTTGGGAGATATACTCTTATTACAGTGCTAAAGGCTTCAAGGGGCACCCCATGAATAAGGGCGGGTGGTGGTCGTTTGACTTCGGGCGGGTCAAGATGGTCAATGCGGTGCACAGCAGCAGCTTTGCTGACGGTTCCTACGGGGGTGAGCCGGTGGGTTATGTTTTAGATACGCGCGACGGTGTGTTGTATGTAGCCGGCGATACCGCTCTGACTACGGATATGCAGCTGATACCGCGCACCTGTCCGCCGTTGACGGCAGCCATTCTGCCCATCGGCTCTAACTTCACGATGGACTACGCCGATGCGGTGGTGGCCAGCGATTTTATCTCTTGCAACCACATCATCGGCTGCCACTTCGACACCTTTGGCTTCATCAAAATCGACCATGAGCGGGCCAAAGCGGCATTTGCAGAAAAAGGCAAAGAGCTGCGCCTGCCGGCCATTGGCGAGTGTTTTGAAATCAAACCCTGATTTTTTTTAAGAAACACAGTTATGGGAAAAATCATCACTATAGCCAACCAAAAGGGCGGTGTGGGTAAGACCACTACTGCCATCAATTTGGCGGCATCGTTAGCCATTTTAGAAAAGCGCGTCTTGCTCATCGATGCAGATCCACAGGCCAATGCCTCTTCGGGGGTGGGCGTTCGCACAGACGAGAATACGGTCAGCCTGTACGATTGTATGGTCGGAGAGGTGGATCCGCATTCTGTCATCGTGCAGACGCAGACGCCCAACTTGTGGTTGTTGCCCTCGAGCATTAACTTAGTAGGTGCGGATGTAGAGCTGGTAAACCACCCTAAACGCGAGTATATTTTGCGCAATATCGTGCATCAGGTAAGCGATGAATACGACTTCGTTTTTATCGACTGCCTTCCCTCCCTGGGTCTGATTACGGTCAATGCCCTTGTAGCCGCCGATACGGTGCTTATCCCGGTGCAGTGTGAAATGTTTTCATTCGAGGGGTTGGCCAAGTTGAAGAATACCATTGCCCTGGTGCGGCAGGGCTACAACCCCAAACTCAAAGTAGAGGGTCTGCTCATCTCCATGTACGACAGTCGCCTGCGCTTAGCCAACGCCATTGTGGAGGAGGTGCGCAACAGCAGCACAGACTACGTTTTTGAAACCATCATTCACCGCAATGCTCGGGTGGCCGAGGCGCCGATGCAACACGTTCCGGTGGCTATGTACGACGTGACCAGCAAAGGGGCTATCAACTTTTTCAATCTGGCGGACGAGTTCCTTCGCCGCAATGCCGCGAACTAAACAGCACTATGTCGAAAAAACTGAGCAAGGGCGATTTTGGTAAGGGTATTCGCGCACTGTTGGCCAACCCTGTAGAACTGGAGCAAGCGGTGCAGGAAAACCCTCAAGCCGTCGTGCGCCAGTTGACGCACACGGTGGCCTTGTTGCCCCTGGAGCAGATCGAAGCGAACCCTTTTCAGCCGCGCACCGATTTTGACCAGGAGGCGCTTAACGAACTGGCCGAGAGCATTCGCGTGCACGGCCTCATTCAACCCGTCACGGTGCGCCGCTTAAACGACCGCTCCTACCAGCTGATCTCGGGCGAGCGCCGCTTCCGAGCCTGTCAAATGGCCGGGCTGGCCGAGATACCGGCTTATGTGCGCCTTGCCAACGACCAGCAGATGCTGGAAATGGCGCTTATCGAAAACATTCAACGCCAAGACCTTAACGCCATTGAAATCGCCATATCCTACCAACGCCTAAAGGAGGAGTGCAACCTTACTGACGAACAGCTCTCGGAGCGTGTAGGCAAGCAGCGCAGCACCATAACCAACTACTTGCGCCTGTTGAAGTTGCCGGTAGATATCCAACAGGCCATCAAAAACGGCGATATCAGCATGGGCCATGCGCGCGCCCTGGTCGGGGTGAGCGACGTCGCCCTTCAGCTGTCGCTGCTGCGCCAAATACTGCGAGACGGCCTATCGGTGCGCGCCGTAGAGGACCTCATCGCACGCCATCAAGTGGAGCGCGGAAACAAAAAGCTGCGCCCTGAAAAACGCCTACCCGACCCTTTGCGCGAAGTGCAAGACCGCTTTAGCGCCTTTTTCGGCGCCAAGGTCGCTCTCCAACGCAACGAGCGCGGCAAAGGCCAGATCGTCATTAAATTTGACGACGACGCCGAGCTCAATCGCCTCCTCGACCTCATCGCGGAAAAAGAGTGAGACCTCTCCAACCTCTTGGGTAAAACGACCTGTCTGAGAGAGCAGAAAGCCTCTGTGAGGTATCGGAATCACTACCTCTTCACCTAAACTATAAGCTATGCTCGTTCTCAGACCGCTGTCTATTGCCGTGTTGCTCGGCGCCGTCGCCTCGCCCTTTAGTGGTTGCCTGCGCGACAGATGCGAGAGTGCGCTCACTTACGTGTACTACGAGCCCGTATACGTACAACCACAAGATTTCCGCGACAGTCGTCCGGTTGCCGAGGTGCCGCGGCCGCTGAAAAATCCGGGTAAAGTGTATGTCATGGGCAAGTACCTGCTCATCAACGAACTCAAAGAGGGGATTCACGTCTTCGACAACACTCATCCGGACAGACCTCTTCCTATTGCCTTTTGGAAGATTCTAGGGAACGTGGACATGGCCATGCGCGGTTCCTACTTGTACGCCGACCAATATACCGACTTGCTCACCATAGACGTGCGCGATGTGCAGTGTCCTAAATTGGTTTCTCGCGTGCAAACGGTTTTCTCCCTGCACGGATGGGTAGATAATAAGGGTTATATAGCGGGGTATCGGAAAACGGAAAAAACGGAAACGATTCCGTGTAGTGACTCTCGTTTCGATCTCCCCTGGTTTAGAGGTAGAGACGGTGTATGGGTATGCGGAGACGTTATCGGAGGTTTTTCTGGCGGCCTACTACCCCCTGCGACCGGCATTGCCGGTTCTTTTGCTCGCTTTGGTCAATGGGGCGATTATCTCTATTGCATAGACCGTTCGCGGCTACACAGTTTTTCTTTAGCCGACCCTCTGCATCCCCACAAAGAGCATAGCCAGACGGTGGGATGGGAAATTGAAACGATTTTCCCTTGGAAAAACCGCTTGTTTATCGGGTCAGAAGACGCTGTACACATTTTTCGATTGGACAATCCCGCCATGCCCAATCGGGAGGCCGTATTTTCTCATGCTTCCGGATGTGACCCTGTGGTGTGCGACGAGGAGCACGCCTATGTGACACTTCACGACGGTACAAGTTGCAACGGCAGGCTCAACCAGTTGGATGTGCTGGATATTCGAGGTCTTCCCAGGGTGTCGTCGGTGCGCACTTATCCCATGAAACATCCCAAGGGGTTAGCCGTAAAAGATAATCTCCTCTTTCTGTGCGACGACGGGTTAAAGATTTTAGATAAGACGCAACCTCAAAATGTAGAGTTGCTAAGCCACGTGCGAGGTATAGATACTTACGACGTTATCGCTTTGTCGTCCAAACACATACTGGTTGTTGGGAAGAGCGGTCTTTTTCAATACGACGTCAGCAATCCAAGGGCGCCAAGCCAAATAAGTGGGATTCCAATAGTTCCTTAACAGAAAAGGCAGGGTAGGACGATGAACAGATGGAAAGTTGCCCTGATGCTGATGCTTCTTTGCGGGACGGGTCTTGCCCTGGGCCAGTCTTTTCCGACGGCCTGCGATGTGGTGCGATTGAAAGACGGCTTTCGCCTTCACGGTCAGATTATCGGCACAAAAGGAGAGGGGACGTTGTTGGTGTTGCGTACTTACGGAGGACAAGAACTGGATATTGCTTTTCATCGAGTTAAGAGCATTCGCCAGCGCTGTGCCGATGAGAAGCCTTATTCTTTCCGCGAGCGCGGATGGTATCACCATACGCGGCTGGGTTTTTTGTGGGGACAAACGCACGAGGGCGATCTGCCGCTTAGCTTTCAATTTCAACACAGCAGTGGCTGGATGTTTCATCGCTCTTTTGGCATAGGTGTCGGCACGGGGTTGGATTTCTTTGAGTTTTCTGATTGCCGGCCTATGGTAATACCGTTTTTTATCGAGTTAAGAAGCTACCTGTTGGCGCGCAGCGGTTCGCCTTTCCTGGCATTGGGAGGTGGCATAGGTGTGAATGTCCTGCGGTGTAAGGAGGAGACATTCGGGCGCTTATACCAACCAAGTGGACGCATGGCCCAGGTGCTGCTCGGCTACCGGCTAAACAACCGTCTCATCTTACATAGCGGTCTTCGGTGGCAACACAGCGAGCTGGTGGAAAGCACCGGATGGTGGGGTACTCTCCAACGCACTATGTGGTATTGGCGCTTCATGACAAGCGTGGGATGGTTATTTTGACTTCATGTTCAACGTCAAACGAAAGCACTACACCGAAAGCGAGTTGATTGCGGGCTGCGTGCGCAACGACCGGCGTGCACAGGAGGCTTTGTACCGACGCTTCTTCCCGCAGATGTTCCGCCTCTGTTTGCGCCATACCTCGGACGAGGAGACCGCCATCTCGGTGGTGAACCGGGGTTTTTTGCGCGTTTTTCAAAAAATACACACATTCGCCTTTCAGGGTAGCCTTGAGGGTTGGATAAGGCGACTGGTATACCACAGCTTAGCCGACCATTTTCGCCGGTACCACCGCTACCATCGCTTCATCCTTCTGGAAGAACACGACACTGCGGCGCCGCTACAAGCAGATGCCGCCCTTGACGAGGCCTATCTAATTCGTCTAATCGAAGGGCTCCCTTCTACTGCTCAAACCGTGTTTCGTTTGTACGCCATTGAGGGTTATACCCATGCCGAGATAGCCCAGCAGCTCGGCATCGGCGAGGGAACTTCCAAATGGTACCTTTTCATTGCTCGGCAGCATTTGCGCAAACGGCTCGTCAAGGAAAACTTCTGGGGCTGATGTCTCGCCGAGGCACTATTAAACAGCTCGGTGTTACGACGACATGAAGGAAAAACACATAACAGACAAAGGCTGGCGCGAGATGAAGGCGCTTTTAGACCAACACCTGCCGGCGCGACGTCGTAGGAAGCCGGTAGCGCTGTGGTGGTTATGGCTTGTGATGGCCGGAGGCATAGTTGGCGCCGGAGGGTACCACTTATTCTCGGCGCATCGTCGGGTGGCTCGGCCGGGGCTCGCTCCTGTGCCGTCTATTATTTCTGCAACGGAACGGGCGACCGATGGGCAGCAGGCTCCTCCTCGCCAAGAAGGCAAAGATGCTGCCGTAAGCCAATCTAACGCCGCTCGGATAAGTGCTCTTCGGCGCGACGAGCCAAAGGCGGCCACCTCTCCCTGTGAAGCCGGGCTGACGGTGCACCACGGAAACATCTCTGCCGATGCTTATCGGTCGGTATTTGCTTCGGAAAATGCGCCGGACACCTCGTCCGCTTCTTCGGTAATGCCGTCGCTTTCTCCTGTGTCTTTTATGAGCGGTGGCTGCCCCACGGACGCTCTTCCCTCGCTTTTCCTCACCGGCGTGCGCGTTTCGTCGGAGCCAAAGCCGTGCCTTACTCTTGCTGCTGAGCTGCCTCCTATGGCTCGAGAGTCTCGGCTAAGCGCATGGCTGAGCGCAGGCCTCTCTACACAGCCCACCGCGCGTACCTACGGCGGGGTATTGGGCGTGGGCGCAGAGTGGGCCGTTTGCCGGCGCTGGGGACTGCGCATAGGGGTGGCTTATCGACACCATTGGTTTGACTCGGCCCGGCCTACGCCCTTTAGCATGGCCTATTTGGATGAAGACGATGTTCGCAGCATCCAGCCTTCTTTAGCCCCCGCCACGGGTATGTGGTTGCGCTTGGCGCGCATTCATGTAATGGAATTACCTTTCCAAGTTTGCTGGAAGCCTACTTCACACATCCGCTTGTACGGCGGCGGTAGTTGGAGTACTCCGTTGGCCGCTCGGGTGAAAGACCGACGAAAGGCATTAGACGGAAGCCAAGTGTTGCTTTTTTCTGAGGCCCGTGAGGCCGACGAGAGGGCAACTCGACGTTTGCCTCGCGGCGAATGCAGCGCCACTGCAGGGGTAGGCTATCGCTTAAACCCGCGCTTGGAACTGAATGCTCAGCTCTACTGGCGGCTTTTCCTACTTGCAGACGGCCACCCTCCACATTTCCCTGCCGGCGCTCCTCTTTTGCCTAATAGGGCGCCTTATGCCACCCCTCCGCTGGAGCAGCTGAGCGTTCAAGTGGGCGTCGTAGGGCGGCCGGGCTCTTTTGACCGGCGCAAGGCCGCAAGACCATTAGCTCAGTGAGCGGCGAAGGCGGCGCTCCGCGGGTAAGTAGTTGTTCCAGCGGTCGGGCAGCACTTTGAGCCAGCCTATGGGCAACCCCTCGAAGCGACCGATGACCCAACCGCGCTGCCGTTGGGTTGCCGGTAGCCAAAAGTGCTCTTTTTTCAAATAAAGCAGTGCCTCCTCTCGGTTGAAATCCACCGCCGGAACCTCAGGAGACAATGCCCAGCTAAGCGCCAAAGAGTGTTCCGGTACGAAGTCGCGCCCTTTGAACTGCCCTAAGCGCACGCCCAGCCACTTGTGGGTGAGGGCATGGTCAAGTAGGCGCAGTTCGGGCAGCAGCGCAGTAGGCAAGGCCAGTGCGTCGCCTTGAGGCGTTGAAAAAAAGGTCCACCCTTTGGACAGTCTTATCCAGGGTCGCAGCGCCTCCAGCTGTTGGCGCCCTAAAGGCTGTAAGCGCCGAAAGTTGCTCGGCGGGCGTGGAGGGGGTACTGCTCGGGTACCCTCTTTAAGGCGAAAAGCCGACAGGAAGAAACCCTCTCCTCGGAGGCGATGGGGGAAAAAGCGATATCCGCCTTCTCCGGATGCAACGATTCCCCAATCATCAGGCAAGTGCAGCACAATGGGCTCCAGGTCAAATGTTTTAGCCAGCCACTCGGCGTTTTCTTCGTTCTCCACGCGGTTGAAGGTGCACGTCGAGTACACCAGCACCCCGCCGGGGCGGAGCACCTTTATGGCCGAAGTCAATATGGCGCGTTGGCGCAAGGCGCATGCCTCTACGTGAGCCGGCGACCACTCGCGCACCGCTTCATTGTTTTTGCGAAAGAGCCCCTCTCCACTGCAAGGAGCATCCACCACCACTAAATCAAACCAGGCGCCTACACCCTCCCAGTCCTCGCCCGAAGCCGAAGTTAGGGCAAAATGGAGCGCGCCCCATTTTTCTAGATTTTCGCGCAGAGCACCCAACCGCGAGCGCACTACCTCGTTGGCCACCACCAAGCTGTCAGGCGGCAGGGCGGCTTGTAGCAGCGTCGCCTTGCCGCCCGGTGCAGCGCACAAATCGAGGGCACGCAGCGGCTTGGAGAGGTCTACGCTGCGGCGTACTACCTCGCTTAAAAACATCGAGGAGGCCTCCTGTACGTAGTACGCACCGGCGTGGAAGAGCGGGTCCAGCGAAAAGTCGGGACGTTCCGGCAGATATCGCCCTTCTGCACACCAGGGAACGACGGCAGCACCGGCAAAAGGCTCTTGCTTCCCTTCGATGTGCTTGAAAGGGTTTAGGCGAACGCTAACCGGAGGAGCTTCTGCCAGGGCGGCTGCGAAAGATGGGTACTCTTCACCCAACAGGGTGCGCATTTGCCGAACAAAAAGCGGAGACAGCTGCATCATTTTATCGTATTGCGCCTACTCACGCGGCAAACCTCGAATACGAGCAGATGTACCCACTTGCTCCACCTGCCCGCGAAGGTGGAGCGCGTATTGCTTTTCTCGATGGGAAAAATAGATCAGGGCTCCTCCCAAAAAGAGCAAAATAGACACAAAGGATATCGCGAAGTTGTCAATGAATACTCTCGCCAAGTGGTAATACGCCATTTGCCATCCGCCCTCTACGGGAAAAAGCCACCCGAAAAAACTCAGTACGAGGTCGCCTATGACAGAGTGCGCCAGAAGCGAAAATAGTCCCCCCAAAAAAAGCAGAGATAGGTACAATACGCTAAAAGTTCTCAGCTCCTTAAAGACTGTCCAGTTGGGTAAGTACTTCGGCGTTTTCCCGTCGAAATAGCCCTCGGCCAGCCAAAACCCTGCCAAGAGGCACAACCAGCCGAGCATGGCAACAGGATACTTGCTGCTCAGCCAGACGAGTCCTTCGCCGAACAACAGTAAGGCAAAAGCAAAGCGCAAACTCCACCCGCCTTCTTTTCTCGCCGGAAAATCGAGCGGCATTTCGCGCCGGAGTGCCGCGAGGCCCACTGCAAAAAGAGCAGCCGGTATACAGGCCATCGGCCCAAAAAGCCAAGCCGAACTCAGCGACGACAACCACTCCAGCCGGTCAAATACTCTTTCTGATAAGAACCTCACCCGTTCTTCCTCAGACCGCCCATGGATTTGCGTGAGATAGTAAACTCCGGTCAGTAATGCGGCAGCAATGCTCGCGCCGCCCAACAGTGGGCGAGGCTGCCGAAAAAGTATGCTGAAAACATCCAAAAGCATGGCTCCAATGCTTTTGATGGCGACAAAAGAAACGGATGGGGGCGCCGTCGGTAAAGGCTCAGGAAACACCGCTTGAGTCCGGCTGTGGCGTCGCGCTTTCCGCCAAGGCAACCATACAAGATAGCCCAGCGAAGCCGCCAGCGAAAGCAAGATGAGGCCCAAGCGCCATGCCGCCGGCAGGTCTGTATGGCGGGTGAGGAACCCTTCGAAAAAAGCCGCCAAGAGAAATATCGGAATGAGCCCCAAAAAGAGGTATACGCCCTTGCGGGCCGACTGCTGAAAAGCTTGCCGGCGAGTATAAGTGCCCGGAAAGAGCAAGCCGGAGCCTATGACCAGTCCGGCAGCACCCGAGGCGATGATGGCGCTTATTTCCAGGGTCCCGTGGGTCCATATGGTCAGGAAGGAGGGCCAGAAGAGGTCTCTTTCGTAGAAGAAATACTGGAACGTGCCTACCATAACGCCGTTTTTTATAAGGACGAATAGCGTTCCGATAGGCGTCAACACTCCGGAAAGTACCGTTATCAGCGATACCATCAAATTGTTGGCGGCGATGCCGGCAGACATTTCTGCAGGCAACAACTCCTTGTACACGGCCATAGGGTCGCCGGCTTGGATGTTGCTTAGGGTCATGTCCACGTACCGGTCGCCCAGAATGTAGCGGGCGAAATCGGGGTCCGTTCGACTGGAGAGCACGCCCACGCAAAAAGAGAGGCAGAAAACGCCAAAAGACAGCCACAGCGCGCGGCGCGTTTCCCACAAGAGGCAGGGCATGGTGTCGGTCCAAAAGGTGAGCAGCCGATGCCACGAGCGAGGCGGTCGCCGATGAAGCAGGGGCAGTATTCGCTGCGCCAACCCGTTCAAGTAATAATGTACCGAGCGGTTGGGGTAAAATGTGCGAGCATAGGCCAGGTCATCCATAATGCTCGTAAACATCTCGCGCAAACGCTCGGGATCGGGCGCCGCCTGGTTGAGATACGCCTCGTAATCGGCCCATTTTTTCTGATTTTGCCGAATAAAAACCGTCTCGCGCATGACCGTCGGAGAAATGCAGGGCTCTTTTAGGGGTGGTTGTCCTTGCGTAGCAAAGTTCTGCTTTTTTCGCCGGCGAACGATTCGCCATCCTCATTTGTTGAAGCCCTCTGTGATAGACACTCTGCGAAGCACGTCTTTTATTTGGAAAATGGCTTGGCGCGACAGCCGTCGAAGTCGCTCCCGACTGTTGTTGCTCGTCTCCGCCATAGCGACGGGCGTCGCCGCTCTGACGGCCGTGCGCACGCTGAGCGAAAACCTAAAGGCCGAAGTGGCGCGGGAAGCTCGCGATTTATTGGGTGCCGATTTACTCATCCAGGGCAATTTTCCCCTGCCCGACTCGCTGTACACCCAGTTGAAAGATGCGAAGGAGGTCAAGGTAGCGCGCGTGTTCAACCTGCTGAGCATGGCCTACTTTCCCAATAACGGAGGTACCCGGCTGGTCAACGTGCGCGCAGTGGAGCCGGGTTATCCTTTTTACGGCAGTTGGCAGAGCGACCCGGCCGGCGTTTGGCGCGACTATCAGCATGCCCGACACGCCCACGCTCTTTTAGAGCACACCTTGTTCTTGCAGTTTGGGCTAAAAATAGGCGACACGGTCCGGCTGGGCAACCAATCCTTTGCCGTCGTCGGCGACCTGTTGTCGCGACCGGGCCGCGCCGGTATCGGCTCCGCACTGGCCCCTACGGCTTTCATCCCCATGGCGTACTTGGACAGCACCGGCCTGGTGCAAAAAGGCAGCCGCGTGTGGTACCAGTACTACGCACAAGTGCCCGATGAGCAGGTGCTTAAAAACCTGATAAAGCGCCTCGAAAGACCGCTTCAACTGGCCGGATTAGATTGGGAAACTCCGGAAAGTACCCGAGAGACTCTCGGCGAGATACTCGACCGCTTCGCCGGTTTTCTCAACCTGATTGCCTTTGTCGCCCTGCTGCTGGGGGCCATAGGGGTAGCCGGTGCCGTGCATCTGTATTTGAAAGAAAAGCGCCCGCTGGTGGCTACGCTGCGTTGTTTGGGTGCCCGAAGTACTCAGGCGCTCATGGTCTTTTGCGTGCAGATTGTGGGTATTGCCCTGCTCAGCTCGCTGATAGGTGCTCTAATGGGTACTCTATTGCAAAAAGTGTTGCCGGTAGCGTTGCGGGACCTGTTGCCGGTGGAAACGCTGAGCACACGAGCCTCCTGGTCGGCCATAGGGCAGGGTGTTGCTTTGGGGGTATTGATGGCCACCTTGTTTTCTTTAGGCCCGCTGATGGAGGTACGTACCGTTTCTCCCTTAGCCGCTTTGCGCGCTCAGGTGGAAACAAGCGCCCGCCTTTCTCGAGGGGAGCAGTTCGGCCTTTATTTCCTCATAGTCCTGGCAATAGGCGGGCTGGCGGCTCAAATGCTCCAAAATACCGAACAAACTGCGGGTTTTTTGGGCGGTATGGCGCTTGCCCTGGGCTGCTTGTGGGCATCCGCTCGGCTGCTTTTGTACGCCCTGAGGCGCTTCTTCCCTAAGAGGTGGTCATACGTGTGGCGACAGGGCATAGCCAATTTGTTCCGACCCGACAACCAGACTACTCTGTTGGTAATGACTATCGGCAGCGGCGTATTGTTGCTGAGCACCCTGTTTTTGACCCAGAGCTTACTCCTGCAGCGCATCGAGCTGGCCGGCAGCGACCGGCAACCGAACCTCATCCTGTTTGACATCCAGCCCCAACAACAGGATGCCGTAGCCCGGTTTGTGCGCGACCGGGGTCTGCCACTCCTACAACAGGTGCCTATCGTGAGCACACGCATCGAACGGATAGAGGGCAAAGGGCCGCAGCCTCGCCGCCCGATAGCGCGCTCGACTACCTCTTCCTGGCGATGGGGTGCCGGCCCAGACAGCATTGCCCGATGGGTATGGGATCGGGAATTTCGGGTTACTTTTCGCGATACTCTCTCCGATAGCGAACGTGTCGTAGCGGGGACTTGGCAAGGGCATCACACGCCGGGTCAGCGCGTTCGGGTATCGATCTCCGAAAACCTGCAGCGCGCACTCCACGCGCGCATTGGCACGCGCATCACCTTCAACGTCCAAGGACTGCCTATAGAGGCGGAAGTGGGCAGTGTGCGCCGATTGTCCTTCGATCGGCTGCAGACCAACTTCATGATCGTCTTTCCCACAGGCGTTTTGGAGCCGGCTCCGCAAACGCACGTCATTGTGTCGCGGGTAGAGAATGCTGCGCAAAGCGCTTTGTTCCAGTCGGAGCTGGTGCGGCGCTTTCCCAATGTGTCGGCCATTGACCTGACGCAAATCCTGCAAGCTGCCGACGAGATTCTGAAAAAGGTATCCTTTATTATGCGCTTTATGGCTTTCTTCAGCCTGCTGACCGGCTTTTTGGTGCTGCTCACTTCGCTGTACCAGACCCGCTACGCCCGCCTGCGGGAGGGCGTGTTGCTGCGCACGCTGGGAGCCGACCGCGGCACCGTATTGCGCATATTAGCCGTGGAATACGCTTGGGTAGGTATTTTGGCCGCTGCCGTGGGCGCCGGGCTTTCGCTGGTCAGCACCTGGGCTCTGGCCCGTTGGGTATTCCAGATGCCCTTTTATCCGAAGATGGGCCCGCTGCTGCTTACTTCCGGCGCCGTGGTCATTAGCGCCCTGCTTTTAGGCCTATGGGGCAACCGAAGCGCTCTTCAACAGCCGCCGCTGGTCGTGCTGCGCCGGGATTTGGGATAGAATATGTGGCACTTCTTGCAGGATGTGTATTTTTCGTTCGTCGAAGGGTTGAAGCAGACGTCGGCGACAGAGTTCATCGCCGTGCTCTTCGGTGTCGTTAGCGTTTTGTTTTCGAGAAAAGAGAACATTTTGGTCTACCCCACGGGCCTGGTTAATACGACGCTTTTCATCTACCTGAGTGTCCAGGCAGGGTTATATGCCGAGGCGAGCGTTAATGCGTATTACACTGTAATGAGCATAGTCGGCTGGGTGAACTGGTCAAAAAAAGCCGACGGTCACCCTGCATTGCGCATTTCGCGATCCAATGCGCGAGAATGGATGGGCGCCTTGCTCTTTTTTAGCACCTTTTGGGTCGTTTTATCTTTTATTCTGGCCAGGTGGACCGACAGCACCGTACCGGTTGCCGATGGGTTTGCTTCGGCGACGGCTTACACGGGTATGTGGCTCATGACGCGAAAGAAATTAGAGAACTGGCTGTGGTGGATAGTCACCAATGTGGCCGCGATACCGCTGTATTTCACAAAGGGACTGGTGTTTACGTCGTTTCAGTATTTGGTCTTTTTGGCTTTAGCCATAGCGGGCTTCCTTTCCTGGAGCAGGCGCCTGCGCCGGCAATCGGCTGCAGAAGTTTAGACCCGCCGCCAAAGGTTTTAAAACATGACGTAGGTACCGGCGGATTTTGCCCTTACCGAAAAACAGCACACCGCGCCGGCCGTCTTTCCGGCCGTTCGCTTTGTCGGCATGGGATTTCCTCGCCACGTTGCGAGGGCTATGCCCGTGCCGCCGTTCCTATAAGGTTGGAGCGGGAGAGGTGTCTGCGCCGAAGTGCAACCTCGGGTGGTAGAGGTAGATGGTTTCCTTTAGGTACTCGGTGTCCACGTGGGTGTAGATCTCGGTGGTGGTTATGCTTTCGTGTCCCAGCATGTCCTGCACGGCTTTGAGGTCGGCGCCGCCCTCTATCAGGTGAGTGGCGAAGGAATGGCGAAATGTGTGTGGGCTAATGTTTTTGGCGATACCGGCCTGTTGGGCCAGTTTTTTAACTAAGAGGAAAACCATTACGCGACTCATGCGGGTACCGCGGCGGTTTAAGAAGACAAAGGATTCCTGACCGGGTTGTATGGGCAGTGTTGGCCGCACATCATCCAAGTACTGCTGTAAAAAGCGGGCCGGCTCCGGGCCTATAGGTACGAAGCGCTCTTTTCGGCCTTTTCCACGCACTTTAATAAAACCCGCCGACAAGAAGAGGTCTGTGCAGCGCAAGTTCACCAGTTCGCTCACCCGAAGGCCGCAGGCGTAGAGCGTTTCCACGATAGCCCGGTTGCGCAAGCCGAGAGGAGCGCCTACGGCGATGCTGTTGAGCAGATGCTGCACTTCGCCGATGGACAGCACTTCGGGCAAGGCGCTGCGCAGGCGCGGCATTTCGAGCCCTTCGGTTGGGTCGTCCTTTCTAAGGTCTTCCAAGAGCAGGAATCGGAAAAAGGCCCGCAAACCCGATAGGATGCGTGCTTGCGAGGCAGCTTCTAAGCCCAGGTCGTTGAGCCAATAAATGAAATGGAGCAGCTCATCGGCACCGACTTCCAAGGGCGAGCTCTCCTGTTTGCACCATTGCCGGTATTGAATAAACTTGCGCACGTCGGCCTGATAAGCCTCTACGGTATGGGTACTCAGGGAGCGCTCCAGGCGCAGGTAAGCGTCGAACTGTTGTAAGGCTAAAGTCCAGTCCATACAATGGGCTATGAGGCGCTATAGGGCGGCAGGTCGTGCGTACTTTTGCTTCAAAAATACTGCTTTTTTATGGTGCAACCGACGTTGAATGCCGATTTGGCTGCTCTGCGGCGCAGCTATGCTATGGCTTCGCTTTCGGAGCAAGACGTGCATCCCGACCCTTTTGTTCAGTTAGAGCAATGGCTCCAACAGGCGATTAGCAGCGAACTAATTGAGCCCAGCGCCATGACCCTGGCCACTGCCACGGCCGAGGGGCGCCCTAGTGCGCGCGTGGTTTTACTCAAAGGGCTCGACCGGCGCGGGCTGGTATTTTACACCAATTACGAAAGTCGCAAAGGGACGGAATTAGCCCAGAACCCTCAGGCCGCTCTGCTTTTCTTTTGGCCGGAGTTGGAGCGGCAAGTGCGCATCGAAGGGCGGGTCGAACGGGTGTCGCCGGAGGAGTCCACCGCTTACTTTCAAAGTCGCCCCAAGGAGAGTCAGTTAGGCGCTTGGGCGAGCCCGCAGAGTCGGGTCATCGAGGGGCGCGAGGTGGTGGAGCAGCGTTATGCAGAGATGGCTGAGCAGTTTAAGCATGACGAAGTGTTGCCCCTGCCGCCGTTTTGGGGCGGCTACAGGGTGGTGCCGGAATACTTCGAGTTTTGGCAAGGGCGCCCTAGTCGCTTGCACGACCGCATCGGTTACACCCTTGAAGGGCATTCTTGGCAAATTGTGCGTTTGGCTCCTTAAAGGCGCCATTCCCATACGTGCAGTTGGGCGTCTTGTTGAATGAGGAGTAGGTCTTGGGCGAGCCACATGGCTGCTTTCGGGTCGCGGGCGGTGGTGGGCAGCGGCAAGGAGCGCTCGGAGAGGCGCAAGCGGTCGAGTATAAGCAAGTACTGGGCGGTCAAGCAAGCGATGCGCTCGCCGCTTGCCGTGCAGCTGTGGGCATCTGCCACCAGAGGGGTGCGGTAGCGAAATTGTGCATGCGCATCGAAGCACATGAGCCCTTGTTCGGGCGAAAAGGCGTACACCTGGCTGCCGTCGTCCCAGAGGGTTTCGATAGACAGGCGCCCGGGCAGTAGGGCATTGAGGCGAGGACTTTCGGCCAGCAGAATGCCTTCTGGGCTGATTTTCTTCAGCTGGAAGGCCACTTCGTCGTATATCCAGAGGTTTCCATCGGCAGCAGCCGCAACAGCACGCACCTCCGGATATCCCGCCTGGATGAGGTTGAGCTCGCCCAGAGGCGTAAGGTTTCGGTCCAAAAAAGCCACTGTTCTAAAGTCACCGTACCAAACCATCACCTTCATAGGGTTGGCAGCATCTACTGCTTTTGCAAAACCCGCTCGGTTGTTCGTGTAGCGCCCTATCAGACGGCCGTCGGAGTCGTATTTCTCCACTGCATTCTGAGGCGTGACGATGTAGATGTTGCCCAAATTGTCGGCCGTGGCAAAATGCACCGACAAAGGCAGCGTTTGACGGCGGCGCAGCGTATCGGCTCCCGCCTTTTCGGCCATTAATAGAGGGGCTAAGCAAAACCCAATGGTCAAGTGGAAAAACACCGTATGCAGGGCAGGCATTTTTAGTCGCCGTATTGCCAGAGGTCGCCCCATAAATGGGCGCCACCGTCGATATAGATGGTTTCTCCGGTGATGTAGTTGGCTGCCGGGCTGGATAAAAAGAGCACCAAGGAGGCCACGTCTTCGGTACTACCCAGGCGCCTCATCGGGATACGAGCGGCAATGCCCTCCAACAACTCGGGCGGATAGTGCTCTAAGCCGCTGCTTTGGATGATGCCCGGCGCTACGCAATTCAGGCGTATGCCGTGCGGTGCCCATTCCACGGCCAACGACTGGGTGAGATTGCTCACGCCGGCGCGAGCTGCGCCCGTGTGGGACATGCCCGGGAAGCCGCGATAATGGTTGACGACAATGCTCACCACCACACCGGCATGTTGAGGGATAAAAAAACACTTCGCTGCCGCTTGCGTCATATACCACGTCCCGTTCAGGTTGGTGTTAATCACCGCCTGCCACCCTTTTGGGCTGATGTCTTCTGCCCGACTGGGAAACTGCCCTCCGGCATTGTTGATGAGGATATCCAGTCGCCCGCTTCGCTCTGCGATAAATTCGGTTATTCCGACCACCTGGTCCGGCTCTCGGATGTCGAGGGAGTAGCTGTGCACCCGTCCCAAGGGTTGAAGTACCCGCATCCCCTCTTCTAAGCGCTGAGCCTTGCGAGAAGCAATGTACACCTCCGCTCCCAACAGCAGAAACTGCCGGGCAATCTCCAGACCGATACCGCTGCCCCCGCCGGTAACCAGGACTATTTTATCTGCGAACAGGTTGTCTTTGAAAACCATGCGACAGCACATTGAGAAGAAATCTACCCTTTCCGCCGGGCAAAATCGCGCATAAGATCCACCAAAGCCTGCACGCTGCTCTTGGGCAAAGCATTGTACAGAGAAGCCCGAAAACCGCCTACCGAGCGATGTCCCTTGAGACCTACCATGCCGTTGGCTTCGGCTTCCTTGAGGAAGTCCTTTTCTAAGGACTCATATCCCGGAGCCATGACAAAGCAAGCATTCATCAGCGAGCGATCTTCCGGGGCAACCGTTCCCTTGAAAAGAGGGTTGGCGTCGATCTCGTCGTAAAGTAACTTAGCTTTGGCCTTGTTGCGGCGCTGGACGGCTTTCGTACCTCCCAACTTCTTCAGCCAGCGCAACGTCAGCAGACAAACGTATATGGGAAAAACGGGAGGTGTATTGTACAGAGAACGCTCTCGGATAAAGGTGCGATAGTCGAGCATCGTCGGAATGTGCCGACTCACCTGACCGAGCAAATCCTCTTTCACCACTACTATCGTCACACCTGCCGGCCCGACGTTCTTTTGTGCACCGGCGTAAATGAGGCCGAAGGAGGACACATCTATGGGCCGACTCAAAAAGTCGGACGACATGTCGCACACGAGGGGCACCGGCGACTTAGGGAAGCGATGATACTGCGTGCCGAAGATGGTATTGTTGCTCGTCAGGTGCAAGTAACGAGCGTCTTTGGGCACTTTCCATCCCTTGGGGATAAAGGAATAGTTCTGTTCCTTGGAAGAGGCAAGCACCTCTACCTGTCCGAAAGCCCGCGCTTCTTTGATAGCCTTGCTCGCCCAGGTGCCGGTATCTACATAAGCGGCCATCTGGCTTGAGTCGAGTAGGTTCATGGGCACCAGAAAGAACTGGCTACTGGCTCCACCGGTCATCCACAAGACGTGGTAGCCGCTGTCCGGCGGTATGGCCAACAACTCGTGGACCAAGGCCGTCGCCTCCTCGATGATGGCGGTAAATTCCGGGCCTCTGTGGCTCATCTCCAACAGGCTTAGCCCGCCTCCTTGGTAATTGAGCACGCCCTTAGCCGCTTCCTTTAGCACGGCGGGAGGAAGGATGGCCGGGCCCGCCGAGAAGTTGTGTTTTTTCATAACCAATCGAATCGCCTCGCTCTTCTGTCTTGACGAGGCCGGTGCAAAAGTAAACATCCGCTTTAGCAGCAGAGGTTAGAACGGTGGAGTGTCGTCCAACATTTGATTGATCTTTGACTCATAGGTAGGGCCACTCAACGCGCCCACTCCAATCGGGTCGGATAGGCCGATAAAGGAATCGTCTATGAGGTTCTCGAATCGGGCAAACTGGTCCACAAAACGCAGGCGCACCGTGTCTAGGGCGCCATGCCGGTGTTTGGCGATAATGAATTCTACCATGCCTTTTATGTTTCGCCCCATTTCGTCCTCCGTGATACCGTAGTAATCCGGGCGATAGAGAAAAGCTACGATATCTGCATCTTGCTCGATGGCGCCCGACTCGCGCAGGTCGCTCAATTGAGGGCGCTTTGCACCACCGCGCACTTCCACCGCTCGACTCAGCTGCGATAGCGCAATGACCGGCACATCCAGCTCTTTGGCCATGTTTTTGAGGGCTCTGGAGATGCCGGCAATTTCCTGTTCGCGGTTGACGTGGCGCGGGTTTTCGCTCGAACCGCTCATCAACTGAAGGTAATCAATAATGACCAGCTGAATATCGTGCTGAATCTTCAGGCGGCGGCATTTAGCGCGCAGCTCGAAAATGTTGATGCCCGGCGTGTCGTCAATAAAAATCGGAACGTTGGACAGGCGCTCTGCAGCCTCTTGTAGTCGTTGCCATTCGTGGTTTTCGAGCTTTCCGTTGCGCATTTTGGAGCTGCTGATCTCTGCCTCCATGGCGAAGAGGCGCTGTGCCAGTTGAATATTGGACATCTCCAAGGAAAAAAAGGCTACCGGCCGACCGTAGTCGCGTGCAGCATGGAGCGCCATGGTCAGTACGCAGGCCGTTTTCCCCATGCCCGGGCGAGCGGCAATGATGACGAGGTCGGAGGGTTGCCAGCCTGAGGTAATGCGGTCAATACCCGAAAAACCCGAGGGTACGCCCGTGAGATTACCCTCCTTCCGGCTCAATTCTTCTAATTGCCGCAAGACGCGCCCACCCACCACACTTATGCTTTCAAAGGAGCGACTGAGGTTGTTTTGCGTAATGGCGAACAGCCCTTTTTCCGTCTCATCTAACAGCGAAAATACGTCCGTCGTCTCCTCGTATGCCTCCTTGATCGTCCGCGTACTCAAACGGATGAGCTCGCGCATGATGTGCTTTTGGGCTATGATGCGGGCGTGGTACTCTGCATTGGCTGCCGAGGCTACGCGGTTGGTGAGCTCCACCAAGTAATAGCTGCCCCCTATGCGCTCCAAGTCGCCGCTCTTCCGCAGCTCTTCCGTCACCGTCAGCAGGTCAACCGGATGGGAGCGCTCAAAAAGGCGGATAATTGACCGGTAAATAGCCTGGTGTGCCTCGTGATAAAAACTCTCCGGCCGCAAGATATCCATCACCACCGGCAGCACATCGCGCTCCAGCATCAATGCACCTAAGACAGCCGCTTCTAAATCAGGCGCTTGAGGCTGTACTTTTCCAAACACATAGTTGGAAAGTCCCTCACTTGCCGAGGCACTCTTGCGCGAGGGTTCTCCCCCGGCTCCTCGCCGCTCTCTATTGGGTAGGTTTTCTCTTTCTTGCATGGCTTGACTTTTCTCGTCGGGCGACAAACTTAGCGGCTTATCGACTCTCCGGCATTTCCCAAACATTCCGTATGGCCTAAAATCTGTGGAAAACACCGGCATCCTTTGTGAAAAAAGAAGATTTTTTCCTTTTTTTTCCACAAACGCTTTCTTTTTCCACACTCAAAAAATCTCTCGCCGACACCTCTTGAGAACAAACTACAGCTGCTAAAACCGTGGAAAGGAAAGTCTTCAAAGAAAGTGCTCGAGCACTCCACCCATCGCAACCGACCTTCTTGGAGGGAATTCAGGATGAATTTTAGATGAAATTTATCCGAAATCCCGATGTGAGTTTTTTTTTGGTACGCTTTTTACGGGGTCAAAATTAATATAATTTGTTTTAAAAAATGTGTACAATACCGCCTTTTTTTCAAAGAAAACCGGCTACCGCCTCTCAAGAGGAAGCGATAGCCGGTGTGTACTATCGTTAAGTTGGCCTTTTTACTTCTGTTCGACGGCTGCCTTTTTAGAAGCGCAGCAAGATTTCCCTTCTGCCTTGCCGGCACAGGCTTTTGCGCCGCCGCTACCGGCACAGGCCTTTGCCTCGGCAGTCGAGCAGGATTTTTTCGTCATCCCTTCGGCAGGAGCGGTGGGCGGAGCTACATTTACGAAGGTTTTGGTCTCCTCGTCGAAGCGGACACTCACGAAGCGAACGTTGCCTTGGTTGTCGGTTTCTTTGCGCACGTAGGAAACCGTACCGTCGTCGGCCATGCGCTTTTCAATAGTGGGATCTGCCGCAGCAGCTTTGGCTGCAGCCGTCTTAGAGGCACAGCACGATTTAGGTGCGGAGGCCGCTGCTCCTTGACAGCTCTGCGCCTGCGCTACGCCCAGGCAGAAAAGGAACGAGAGGGCGAAAAAGAGAATTGCTTTTTTCATGACACGCAATACTTTTTTGGATGAAGGTGATGAAGCGTAAATGAAGAGCTTCAAAGGTAAAAACGATTGTGTGCTCGGCCGGCTTTTTTTGAGAAACCTTAACAAACGAACGAGTTATGGGTAAAATTCCTCTACTTTCGCCGACGCGAAAGCAGTAGGCATACGGCTGTTATGAGTAAGCGAAAAAAGACTACGTCAGACGTTCGCAAGGCATCCTTTCGGCGCGTCGCTGCCACTGTCGAGGCGCCCGTTGTTTTACACACCGGAGGCCCGGCCTGGGTAGGGCTCGCCGCTGCTTTACTGGGCATCTTGCTTTACGCCAACACTTTTGGTCACCAGTACTGTTTGGATGATTATTCCGTCATCAAGGAAAATTGGGTTACTCAAGGAGGCCTGAAGAATATCGGCCTCATTTTTTCTACGGAGTACCGCTACGGGGCTTGGAACAGCCCTGGCTCTTTGTACCGCCCTTTTGCCCTCCTTGTTTTTGCTCTGCAGTGGCAGCTGTGGCCCGACAATCCCGCCGTAGGGCACGTGATGAACGCTCTTATGTACGGATGGACGGGCTGGTTGTTGTGGGTCACTTGGCGGCGCATTCTCGTTGCTTACCCTCCCATTTTGCCGGCATTAGCGGTGTTGTTCTTCATGGCCCATCCGGTGCACACCGAGGTGGTTGCCAACATCAAAAGTTTAGATGAAATCTTGGCACTGTTCTTCTGTACGGCAGGGCTGTGGAGCATATGGCGTTACTGGGATACCGGCCGAAAGGGATTTATAGGCTTAGCCGTGTTGTTTTATGCCCTGGCGCTGTTTTCTAAGGAGAGCGCCATCACTTTTTTGGCCATCATTCCGCTTACCATATGGTTTTTTACCGATCGCTCGTTAGGGCAGAACGCGCGGTTGTCGGCCCTTTTTCTGCTGCCGGCGGGTATTTTTCTGTTGGCGCGCCACTTGGTGCTGAGTGCACAGCCCTATCCGGAGGTGTTCTCGGTCTTAGACAATTTCATCGTCGGCGCTAAGGACTCCGCTACGCGCTTAGCTTCGGCATTCATGATGTGCGGATTGTACTTGAAAACTCTTCTCTTCCCGCATCCGCTGGTTAGCGATAGGGGCTATCCGCAAATGACCTTGGTTACTTTTGCCGATTGGCGCGCTCTGGCCGGCTTTTTTGCTTACGTAGGAATGTTTGCCTGGGCCTTGTGGCATCTGCGGCGCAGGCACATCCTATCGTATGCCATTTTGTTTTACCTCGTCGCTTTCTCGCTGTTCAGCAACATCTTCATTTTGATCGGAACGTCCTACGGGGAACGGCTGCTCTACGCACCCTCTTGGGGTTTTGCCTTGGCTCTGGCGGCTGTTATCACCAGAGCATTGCGGCTGGTCGGCCAGCCGGAGCGCTCGCCCACACAACAGATCCTCAACCCTAATAACAAAGGAGTGTGGGTGTGGAGCCTGGCCGGTATTATCCTTTTGTTATACAGCATACAAACCATTCGGCGCAACCCAGTTTGGTACACCAGCTACACCCTGTACAAGGCCGATATTCCTCATTCGCCTAACTGCGCTAAGCTGAACTTTCATATGGGAATCGAGACCATCAAGGAAGGGCTCATTGAGGAGACCGGTCAGGTAACCGACAGCGCTTGGGTGAGGAAGGCCATCGCGTACCATACCCGCGCCATTGAGCTCTACCCTCAGTATCACGATGCCTTCGGCAGCCGCGGGTTAGCATACTTTCGCTTGGGGCAGTACGACAGCGCCTACCACGATTACCTGCAGGCGCTGCGCTACCGACCCAACGACGATAAGGTGCTCTCTAACCTCGGCTTCATTTATTTTTTGCGCCAGCAGCTCGACTCTGCGGAGACCGTTTACCGCAAATCCATAGCCGCCAATCCGCGGTTCATCGACGCCCGGCGCAACTTGGGCGCTGTGCTCGCCATGCAGCGCCGCTTTCCGGAGGCCATCCAGGAGTGGAAAGAAGGATTAAAATACGAGCCCAACAATCCCACCCTTTTGCATTACATCGGCTCTGCCTACAACGATATGGGCCGGCCGGAAGAGGGTAAACCGTGGTTGGAGCGCGCCGAGGCCGCTCGGGCAGCGGAGGAGGCTCGAAAAGCTCGGCGAAAAAAGCAATAGACGTTTGGTGTCATAACACCTTTACCCACCGCCCAAATGCTGCCGTCTTGCTTACAACACCTCCGCCACTACGAAAATGCTGCCGGTTACGACGATTCTGTCCTCGTGCCGAGCAGCGCGCCGCGCAGCGGCAAGCGCCCTGCGCACCGAGCGATAAGCTTTTCCGCGAAGGCCAAAGGCGGCGGCCTTTTGGCGCAACGCTTCGGCATCTAAGCCGCGCGGGATGTTGGCTTTGGCAAAATAGTAGCGGGCAGACGTGGGGAAACAAGCCAGCAAGGGCTCTACCTCTTTGTCGCCGACAAAGCCCACCACGACGTGTTGCTGCCGAACGGGCTCCTTGGACAATTGCTCCCAGAGGACCTGTAGGGCCGCCTCATTGTGAGCGCTGTCGCATAGTATCATCGGCGAGCGTCCGATGATTTGCCAGCGCCCGATGAACCGCGTCAGCCGGCGCGCAGGAAGATAGAGGCCCGCGCCCGAAGGCTGTCGGCACAGCTGTTCCACACTCCAAGACTCGGGGGCTCTCTCCCAACGCGCAGCGGCCTGTCGGCAAAACACTTCCCAAGCCTGGAGAGTAGTGGCCAGGTTGCGCTGCTGAAAAGGGCCGGCCACATCTACTTCCAGGCGAGGCAAAAAGAGCCGGCCCTCTCGGTAAACGCTATAAGCAGAGCGCTCCTCGTCGGAGGACAGCTCTTCGACGCGATAGTGTCGGTCGGCGAAGATTAGCGGCGCACCGACTTCTTGCGCCTTTTTCTCGAAGACAGGAGCGGACTCGGGGTGGGTTTCGCCGATAACGGCCGGCACGCCCGGCTTGATGATCCCCGCTTTCTCGCCTGCGATGAGCGCCAAGGTGTTTCCCAACATAGCCTGGTGATCGTAACTGATATTGGTGATCACGCTCACCAAGGGAGTGATGATGTTGGTGCTGTCCAATCGCCCGCCCAGCCCTACTTCGATGACGGCGAGGTCTACTCTTTCGCGCGCAAAGTGGTCGAAGGCCATGGCAACGCACAGCTCGAAAAAGGAGGGCCGTATCTCCTCAATAAGCTCCCGATTTTGTCGGACAAACGCCACCACCCGTGCCGGAGGAATGTAGCGGCCATTTATCTTAATACGCTCGCGAAAGTCTTTGTAATGCGGGCTGATGTAAAGCCCGGTCTTAAGGCCGGCCATTTGTGCCAGCGCTGCCAAAAGATGGCTAACCGAACCTTTGCCGTTCGTCCCGCCCACGTGCAAACTGGCAAATTGCGTATGCGGTTCTCCTATGTGCGCGCACAAGGCCCGAATGTTGGTCAGGTCCTTCTTATAAGCAGCAGGGCCTATGCGCTGAAACATGGGCAAGCGTTCGTACAAATACTGAAGCGTCTCCCGGTAATTCATGGCGCAAAGATTTGACCTCAGGAGGTACCTCTCACCTTGCCGCCTTATTGAAATATCTCGTGAACAGAAGGTCAAGGGGCGCAAGGAGCGTTGTCCTCAGCAGACGCCATCGCCCGGGCAGCGGCTCAAAACTTAAAGCCTATCGAGAGCAGTATGTCACTCACTCGGTTTTGCGTGTTGACTACCGGGCCATCTGCATAGGGCACTATCGTGCCTGCACCGGCGGAGGTACGGGCGCCGAGGTCTAAGAAGAAGCCCTGAGCTTTTACTCCTATTCCGGCCGAGTAGCCCGCGGTAAAGCCGCTCTTGTCGGCCTCGGGCTTGCCCAGTAGGCTTATGCCTGCGCGCAAGCGAAAGATGGAAAAGGCCAACTCGCCGCCCAGGCGGAGGTTGGCCGTGCCCTTATAGCGGCGGCGAATTTGTGCATTAACCTGGCGTTCTTGTTCCTTTATGGCCGTGTTGGCCGACCGAGGAGTGAAATTGTAGCGGGCGCTGCTGTAGTCTATCCACTCCAGGTCGGCGCTGAGAAACCCTTTCTTGTCCATCAGAAAGGCCGAGCCGATGCCCGCTCGCCACGGCGAGCCGAGGCGGTAGTCGAAGATGCCGTCGGGTGAGTTGGCCGAGAGGCGACTGGTGCCCGAGCCATCGGTATATTGATAGGTGAAGGCATTTGCGAAATTATCCGTCAAGCGCCATCGGGTGGGCGTGTGAAAATAGGTGCCGATGCGAAAGTGCTGGCTGGCGCGATAGATGATGCCGAACTTGCCGTTCAACCCAACGCCGTTTGTTTCCAGGTACTCCGCAAAGGTTAAGTCGTCGAAATAGACGACGTTGTCGTCGGCATCTCGTTCGAGGTAATCTCCTTCAAAGCGGTAGCGGGCCAGGGGAATGCCCAATGTAGCTCCTATAAAGAGCCGCTCATCGTAATTTCCTGCGAGGGAAAGCACAACCTCGTTGACCTGACCGCTTTGGGCTATGGTGTGAGTGCGGAGAAGGTCGGCGCTTTCGTTGCCTTCAAAATCGTAAGATAAGCGGTTGTTTTGAGGGTAAAAGGCGTTTGCCTCAAAGGCCAATCCGCCTGTAAAGGGATCGAGGGATCTGCCGCTGGGGTCGCTCTGAAAGAGAGGCTGTGCTTCGTTGAACCAGGTGGTTAGGATGGTACCTCGTGCAAAACCGGTGTAGTAAACGCTCCGGGTGAAGTTGGCCATCTGGTTCAGTCCAATGCCGACGTTAAAGGTTTTCCATCGGCTGCGCCGCGGGGCGGAGTGAAATACAATGCCCACGTTGTCGAGGCGAAAAGCGGAGTTGCTTTCCGGATAGGGGAGGCCGGCACCGGGCAGCGTCGCTTCGGTGCGGGCAAAGCGCAGAGCGGGAGAGAAGACAAGTTCGCCCGTGCGATACATGGCCAGCCCGGCCGGATTGAGGCCGGTAGAAGAGAACTCGGCGCCCAAAGCGCCAAAGGCGCCTCCGACTCCCATAAAGCGGCCGGTACCGCCGGGGTTTAAGTAGGCGAGCCGCACGGCATCGGCAGCCGTTTGGGCGCCGACGCAACACGCCAGTGAGGCGCAAAAAGCAGCGGTTGACAGAGGCTTGAGCATAGCGGATGTGGTTGAAAGACGGGTGTATGGGTTGAGTCTATAGGACGCTTAGACCCTCATACCGAAGTCGCTTCGGCAAGAGCATCTTTTCCTTCACCGACGAGAAAATAAAAAGGGTGGAACATGAGATTACCACCCTTTCTGCCCTCACATAGAATGTTTAACACGGGCGCATGAGACTCACTACTGCCGTCCGCGCGGGCTGCTGCCGCCGGATGGCGCAGTGCGGCCTGGGTTGCCCCCCGAACGCTCAAAATTCCCTCCTCCTGACCTTCCGCTGGGACTACCTGCTGGGCGCTCGTAGGATGGCGTCGCAGGACGGCTCTCCGGAGAGCGCGCGGGGCGGTCATAGGAGCCGTCATTAGATCTCGGCGCTTCGCGGCGCTGCGGCGTGTATTCGCGCGCAGGGCGCTCATCGCGCCTCGGCAGGCGTTGGGGCTCGGTAGCTTCGCGGCCGGGGCGTTCCGAGCGAACGTCCGGCTCCGTGCGCGGTGCGCGCTCCGGCGTCATAGGGCGAGCGGGCCGTTCGGTAGCAGCTTCGCGCGGTGTGCGCTCCGGTTGCATCTCCCTGCCCGGTCGGTAGGGCTCGGCGGGCGTCGCCTCCGGGCGACGACCATCCGGTCGGACGCCCTCGCTATCCGAGCGAGGCGGTGTTGTAGGGCGTACGCCGCCCTCATCCGTACGAGCCGGATACCGCGGCATTTGCTCTGCCGGCGCGACGTCTGTGCGACCCGACGGGCGTTGAGGCTTCAACTCAATGACCTCCGCACCCGCACGCGGAGCGGCCAGCCGGTCGGCGGGCGCCGTGTTGCTCACGATGCGCGCGTAGCCCGGGCTCACTTCTGTACCCCCGCGGCGCGGCCCTGTATAGGTGCGCGGTGTATAGCCACCGGGGCGATTGGGCGAGGGGGTGTTGAAGAAGTAATTGTTGTTGATCCAGACGTTCGTAGGGCAGAAATACGGATTGTAGCCGTTCCATACCCAATAAGGGTCATAAAAATAGTTGTTCCATACCCACGGATTGTACCACGGGTGGTTCCAAGCGCTCCAGCCCCAGGTGTTGAAGCCCCAACCCCAGAAGGGGTCGTTCCACGCCCACGCATTCCAAGCGCGCCAACGCATCCAGCGCCGCCACATCCAATAATCGGCAAAACCGCCTACATAGATGCTCACCCCCGGCGTGAAGAACGGGTCGTACATCCACATATCCACAAAAAACGGGTCGTAATAATCTACAATCCGAAGCGGGCGATGAAAGCGGCGAATACGCGAGGAATATTCGAAGTCGTAGCCATCGTAGTCATAATCGTACTCGTCGTCATACGCCCGCCGCGTCACGTTGTTCTGCTCGCGCGACCGCGACTCATAGGTGCGTCGGTCGGTAGTCGGGTCGTAGTATAGGTCGTCCTGCGCCCAGGCACCGGCACTCAGGGTCAACCCGAACAACAAAAAGGAAAACAAGCGGATATTTCTCATGGCTTCATACATTATCGTTTTTTCAAGAAAATCTCCCATATATTTTACAGGGTCAAATGTACTTACCTTTGCCGGCTTCTTGTGTTAAAACCTATTTAAGGACAACACCCCCAAGGCGTTAAAGTTGCCTTAACCTCCTTAAAACGACCTGAAAATACCGCTCTATTAGACGGCTTTACCGCTTATCGGATACCTTGACAACCCAACTTTTCACCTAATATAATATTTCGCATTCCTTCATGGCTAAGGAAATCACGCCTCGTTCGGAGGACTACTCTCAGTGGTATTTGGACATTGTACGCAAAGCCGGTCTGGCCGATAACTCTCCTGTGCGCGGCTGCATGGTCATCCGTCCGCACGGCTTTGCCATATGGGAGAAAATGCGCGATGCCCTGGACGCCATGTTCAAAGAGACCGGCCATGTCAACGCTTATTTCCCGCTGTTCATCCCCAAGAGTTTTCTCAGCCGCGAGGCCGCTCACGTAGAGGGCTTCGCTAAAGAGTGCGCGGTCGTTACCCATTATCGCCTTAAGAATGATCCCAACGGCCAGGGGGTAGTGGTCGATCCGGAGGCCAAGCTGGAGGAAGAGCTCATCGTGCGCCCTACTTCGGAGACCATTATCTGGAATACCTATCGCGATTGGATTCAAAGCTACCGCGACCTGCCGCTGCTCATCAACCAGTGGGCCAACGTCGTTCGCTGGGAAATGCGCACGCGCGCCTTTCTGCGCACGGCCGAGTTTCTGTGGCAGGAGGGCCACACCGCCCATGCCACGCGCGAAGAGGCTATGGAGGAAACGCTGCGCATCTTGGAGATTTACCGCCGCTTTGCCGAGGAGTACATGGCCATGCCCGTCATAAAGGGAGTAAAAACGCCCAACGAGCGCTTTGCCGGAGCCGATGAAACGTTTTGCATCGAAGCCCTCATGCAAGACGGCAAAGCCCTGCAGGCCGGCACCTCTCACTTCTTGGGGCAGAATTTTGCCAAGGCTTTCGACGTGCTCTTTTTGAACAAGGACAACCAGCAGGAATACGTATGGGCAACCTCTTGGGGCGTCTCCACCCGCCTCATCGGCGGTTTGGTCATGACGCATTCCGACGACGAAGGCCTGGTTTTACCACCTCGCCTGGCACCGCTGCAGGTGGTCATCGTCCCTATACCCAAGCCCATGCCCGTGCTCATGGAGGCAGCCGAGCGCATCGCTGCGCGCCTGCGCGCCAAGGGCGTATCGGTCAAAATAGACAACGACGACCAGAACCGGCCGGGCTTCAAGTTTGCCGAATATGAAATGATCGGCGTGCCGGTGCGGCTGGGATTGGGCCAGCGCGACCTCGACGCCCGGCAGGTGGAGGTCGCCCGCCGCGACACGCGCGAAAAAACCAACGTTCCGCTGGATGGCATAGACACCTATGTAGAGCAGCTGCTGCGCGATATCCAGCAAAACCTTTTTCACCGTGCCAAAGCCTTCCGCGATGCGCACATCACACCCGTGGATGCCTGGGCCGATTTTGAAGCCGTGTTGGAAGAAAAAGGCGGTTTCGTCTTAGCCCACTGGGACGGTACCACCGAGACCGAGTTGGAGATAAAAGAGCGCACAAAAGCCACCATCCGATGCATACCCTTAGACGCACCGGAAGAGGAAGGTGTCTGCGTGTTGACAGGCAAGCCCAGCCGGCGGCGCGTGCTCTTTGCCCGAGCCTACTGAGGGCGGCTTTTCCAAGGGCGGTAGGTGGCCTCCTGATCGGCCCAGTTGGCGGGCTTTTCGCGCAAGGGCTCGCAGGGCCGCAAGTGTTGGCGGCAAGCCTCGGGTAACTGCCGGTAAAGGCGCGTGCCCTCCGTTTTCCAGGCCAGCATCTCGTCGCTCACCTCTCGAAGCACGCGTGCCGGATTACCCGCCACCAGGCTGCGCGCCGGTATCTTTTCGCCCGCCTTCACAAAACTCAGCGCACCTACGATACACTCCGGGCCGACCTCGGCTTCGTCCATGATTACGGCGTTCATCCCGATGAGGCTGTTGCGCCCGATGACGGCTCCGTGAACGACCGCTCCATGGCCGATGTGGGCGCCTTCCTCCAGCACCACTGCCAGACCTGGAAACATGTGAAGCACGCAGTTTTCCTGCACATTGCATCCATCGGCAATCTCAATGCGGCCCCAGTCGCCCCGAAGAACGGCCCCCGGCCCAACATACACATCGCGGCCAAGGGCTACTCGCCCTATAACTACCGCCAACGGATGCACAAAGGCGCGCTCGTGCACCACCGGCCGAAAACCCTCGAATTCGTAAAGCATAATCTCATGGGTGATGGTGAAAAAAGCAGAGAAGCAAAGATGCTTTCCCAAGGGCTTACCATGCTTACTACCTAGCCGTCCTTCAAAAAGTAGAACTGCTCACACCTCCCATCGCCCCGGCCTCGGAGATGCCCAACATCATTGCGATAATCACCAACGCCAAGCTGCAGTAAGATGAGGCATGCCTTCGCTACTTACCCTTGGCTCCTTGCAAAATCCTTTCATTCGGCGGCCAAAAGCACGAATTACAGACTGAGTTTTTACGGGCTTTCTATTTTTGCCCTTCTCTAAAAATCTTGTAGGCGGCAAAAAGGTCTTTTTTCGGCAAATGGCTTTACTCGAAGGAAAAGTAGCCCTGGTTACCGGCGGGTCAAGGGGTATTGGTGAGGCGATCGTGCGCAAATTCGCGCAAGAAGGCGCCCGCGTAGCGTTTACGTACGTATCGCCTGCTTCGGCCGAGCGCGCTCGGCAATTGGTGGCCGAGCTGGGTTCGGCCGTTCGCGCCTATCAAAGCGATGCCGGCGACTACGCTCAGGCCGAAGCTCTGGTGGCCGAAGTGCTGCGCGATTTTGGCAAAATAGACATCTTGGTCAACAATGCCGGCATTACACGCGACACTCTCCTGCTGCGCATGAGCGAACAACAATGGGACGAGGTGATGCAAACCAACCTCAAATCGGTTTTTAATTTGACCAAACACTGCTTGAAGCCCATGTTGCGCTCCGGCGGAAGCATCATCAACATGAGCTCTGTGGTAGGCGTGTTCGGCCAGGCCGGCCAGTCCAACTACGCGGCCTCGAAAGCGGGCATCATCGGCTTCTCCAAGTCTATTGCCAAGGAATACGGCTCGCGCGGCATCCGCTGCAATGCCCTTGCGCCCGGCTTTATTGAAACCGAAATGACGGCGGCTTTAGACGAGAAGACGCGCGAAAGCTATTTGCAAGCCATCCCTATGAAGCGCTTGGGCACCGGCGAGGATGTGGCCAACGCCTGCGTATTTTTGGCCTCCGACATGGGCGCCTATGTGTCGGGGCAGGTGCTTTCGGTGTGCGGCGCCCTTAACACGTGATAGGCGGCCACCCCATGCTCATCATAGACAACATCCTCGTCAGCAATGCGCTTGTAGAAGAGTATTTCGCTTGCCGGCTCTCGGCCTGCAAGGGCGCCTGTTGCTGGGAAGGAGATGCCGGAGCGCCTTTAGAGGAGGAGGAACTTCCCATCTTGACGTCCCTGTTTGAGCACCTCAAACCCTTTCTTTCGCCCGCGGGTATAGCCGCTATCGAGCAGCAGGGCAAGTATGTTCGCGACCCGGAGACGTCAGAGTGCACCACTCCGCTAATAGCGGGCGGCCCCTGTGCATACATGGTCATGGGTGCCGACGGCATCGCTCAATGCGGCATCGAGCGCGCCTACCGGGCAGGTGCGGTGTCTTTTCAAAAGCCCATCTCTTGCCACCTGTACCCCGTGCGGGTGAGCCGAAACTCCGAAACCGGTTTTGAAGCGCTCAACTACCACCAATGGGACATCTGCGCAGCCGCTTGTCGGCACGGACAAGAGGAAAAAATTCCGCTCTATCGATTCGTACGCGAAGCGCTGGTCCGAAAGTACGGAGCCTCGTTTTACGAGGCTTTAGAGGGTGCCGCTCACTATTTGGCCGAGAAAGACAAAACCGGCGAAGGGGAAACATCGTAAACATCTTTGCCGATGAACCTTTAGCGCTTTATAGCCTTTAAGGGTGTCGTTATCCTTCGTCCCTATCATCGTTTAAAAAAAAACACCATGAGCAATTGGATTACTTCTCGCATTTGGAGGTCCGTTGGCACGGTTCTATGTGTCTTAGTCTGGTTGGCCAACGCCAATAATCCGCCTACCGGTCGCACGGGTGCTCCGTTTGATAATGGCTCTTGCAACAGCTGCCACGAGGGGGGTAATTTCTCCGGTTTGGTGAGTATTCAAGGTCTGCCTTCCTTTATTGAACCGAGCACTACCTATCCGCTCGAAGTTACCCTTACGCCTACGGGTGGCAACCCCAGTCGAGGAGGATTCCAACTGGTAGTGGTAGACGGCAACAATCAAAACGCCGGCGACCTGATTACCATCAATGCGCAAAGCGGGACGGAGTTCTTCAACGGACGCGAATACCTCGAACAACGCCAACCCAAGCTGTTTACGGGAGGCGGACCGGTCAGTTGGTCTTTCAATTGGAAATCGCCTCCCACGGCTGCCCGCGACACCATTCGCTTTTTCTTCATCGGCAACTTTTGCAACGGCAACGGCTCCTCCAGCGGCGATATCGCCTTTCCGGCCACCCTCGCGTTGCGCTTGAGGACCGATACGACCAGCACAACTGCTGAACAGCACTCGCTCTTCGCACCTCGTCTGTATCCCAACCCGGCGCGCGAGTGGGTCTATTTAAGCGGCTCGCCTGCAGAAGCAGATGTCTGGGTCAATATCCAAGTCGTCAGTGCGTCGGGCGTACTCGTCCGGGCGCAAACCCAGCCCATCGCTCGTCCGATATGGGTGGGCGATTTGCCCAAAGGACTGTATCTCCTGCGCGTGAGTACATTCGAAGGCGATGAGTATGTCCATCGCCTCGTTTTGTCCGCGCCTTGACCCTTACTCAAAGGCGAACGAGGCTTCCTCTCCCAATCGCATGGCCTGTTCTGATGAGGAAATCGGCCGATGCTTTGTTCTCAGAGGTGAGGGAAATGTGCGTAGCTTTGCTTGTGTCGCCCTTGAGGGCGGAGAACAATCGGCCGCTTGCCGACGAGGGCCAAAACTATGGACAATCCGAATAAGCACGACGAGCGCATAGCCAAGATGACCTTTGCCTCTGTTTTTCCTCACTATGTGAAAAAGGTGGAGAGGAAAGGCCGGACAAAGGAGGAGTTGCATCAGGTCATACAATGGCTTACCGGCTACTCTCCGGAGCAGCTGCAGCGGCTTATCGAGGAAAAGGTCACCTTTGAGGAATTTTTCCGGAATGCCGCCCTGAACCCGAATGCCCATCGTATTACGGGGGTTATCTGCGGTCACCGGATAGAAGCGATTACAGACCCGCTGACGCGGCAGGTCCGCTACCTGGACAAGTTAGTAGACGAGCTGGCAAAGGGTCGAAAGTTGGAGCAGATATGGCGCTGAAGAGTGCAACCTTTCCCCTTTTTAATGGCATTCCAAGCGCGCCTTAGGCACGGCCGCCTCGAAGAGCGAGAGGTCTAATTGAAGACCGCGCCAAATAAGCCACACGCCCATAGCCGCCAGAATGAACGGTTGCAGGCGGCGCAGACGTCGGCGCCAAGTGATGGAAACAGCACAGGAGCCGCTCATAAGAACGAGCAAAAGAGGAGTGGTGCCTGCGCCAAAAGCGGCCATGAAAACACCGCCCTCCCATCCTCCCGCCGTGCTGATGGCGCCGGCCAACGCGGCATACACCAAGCCGCACGGGAGCAGCCCGTTGAGGGCGCCAACGGTCAAAGGCGCCAGGCGCGACTGCCCCTGCAGTAGGACGCCGATCTTCCTCTGAACCCAAGGCCCCAGGCGGCGCAGCACCGGCAGGCCGGCCATCTTTCGCTCGAGGACGAGCGGGAAAAGAGCTCCTCCCAACAACACGGCGCCGCCTCCTATGGCCAGCAGTTGCTGAAAACCGGCTAAGCTAATGCCTTTGCCGACCAAGCCGAAAAGCAGTCCCAACACCGTGTAAGCCCCTATCCGCCCCAGCTGATAGCTAACGGCGTCGAGCCAAACGGCTGCTCCTCGGCGCGCCGAGGGAAGGGCGACCATCAAAGGGCCGCACATGCCGGCGCAGTGTACGCTGCCGGCCAAGCCCAGGGCAAAAGCCGTCCCTATCCACGCGCTCATCGCAAAACAACTGTCTCATGGAAATACGGCGTGCCGTCCGCGCCCTGCCAGTCCACTTCCACGTGCCAACGCCCCGGTGCGAGAGCAGCTGCCGAGATTTCCATTATTCCTCTCTCGTCCGTATGTATGTCGAGCCACCGATCGTCGCGGGTAGTGCTGGCGCGAAAACACTTTATGCGGCCGGACGGCTTGCCGGCCTCGGCAGGGAACAGCAACACAAAGGCTCTCCGCTCCTCATCGTAACGGGCAACTACGGGAGCCGATAGAGCCGCAGCATTCTGTTTCTTTTCTAAGTGCGCCTGGTAGTTGAGGTCGAGCTCGTAGTAATTCTTACTCACCAAGACCGGGTCGTGAGCCCGCGAGCGAAAGACCATGAAAAGCATGGTCAACACAAAGGCACCGTAGAAAAGGGCAATACCCGTACCCCAGTGGAATCTCATAACAAACTCATTTTTAGATATAAAAAGACTCATTTTCCATCTCTCTTCACCGTTTCCCCGGCCCCATGAAAGCGGTTTTCACTTCGTCGATCTTTTGTTCGCCCGACCACACCTCTATGACGACAGGCGTTTTTCGCCCTTGCAGTTGGGATTTTTCCAGTTCTACAAAAAAGGCGCCTTTATAGACCTGACCTTTGGCCAGTCGTTCTACGGGCTGCCCTACGACTTGGATGGTTCCTGCCGGAGAGGCGAGTTGTAGGCGGACGGGCAGGTCGCGATTGGCTTTGTTGATGAGGGTAAAGGTGTACAGATTGGTCAGGTGAAGCGAGTCCTTCTTTTGGTAGGTTTGGCCGGGGGATCGCAAAATGATGGTTTCTACCACTCCGCGTCCGGTGAGCAGGGCGATATCTAAGGCGATGAGTGCCAGGAGCACGGCCGTGTAGCCCAATACACGAGGCGTGAAGATGCGGCGGCGTCCGCTCTCGATGCCGGTCATGGAATCGTACCGGATGAGTCCTCGCGGGCGCCCGATTTTGTCCATGACTTGGTCACAGGCATCTATGCAAGCGGTGCAATTGATGCATTCCAGCTGGGTGCCGTTGCGGATGTCAATGGCGGTAGGACATACTGCCACGCACAGTTTGCAATCGATGCAATCGCCCGCCTCTCGGCGTGCCGCTCCTGTGGCCGGCTCCGTTTGCTGTAGGTGGGTTTCGCCGGCGCTCAGAGTAGTGCTCTTATTTTTTCGCAGTTTGGTCCTCGGTTCACCGCGCACGAAATCGTAGGCCACCACGATGGAGTCTCTCACCAGCAACACGCCTTGGAGCCTGCCGTAAGGGCAAATAGTCGTGCACACTTGCTCGCGCAAGCGCGCGAAGACGAAATAGAACACTCCCGAAAAGGCCAGCATGCTCAAAAAACCTACCCAGTGCTCCGAGAGGGGTTCGCCGATGATGCGCAGCACTCGATCCATCCCGACGATGTAGGCCAAGAAGTAGTTCGATACTACGACGGCTATGGCGAAGAAGATGCCGTGTTTGAGCCCTTTTTTTCGAATCTTCTCCGCCGTCCACGGCATGTGGCCTAGCCGGCGCTGCTCGCCGGCATCGCCTTCTATGGCATACTCGATGCGGCGGAAAATCATTTCCATGAACACCGTTTGCGGGCAAACCCAACCGCAAAACAGCCGCCCGTAGACCACCGTGAATAGGATAATGAACACCAGAAAGGTGAGCATGACCAGCATGAAGAGGTGAAAGTCCTGCGGGCCGAACACTACGCCAAAGAGCACGAACTTGCGCTCCAGTACATTTAGGAGCAAAAACGGCTCGCCGTCTATCTTAATAAAAGGCATGACCAAGAAGAGGGCCACGAACACGGCCGTCACCCATTTGCGCGCGGTGTAGTAGCGCCCTTGAGGCTTTTTCGGATATATCCACACGCGCTTGCCCTGGGCATCTACCGTAGCAATGGCGTCGCGGAAGCTCTCAGGGCTTTCTTGCACGACATCGGGCTGTATGCTTCCTCTTGCGTTTGCCATGACCTGTGTTTTTTATCGCCACAGAGTGACTACTTGTCTACGCTCCCTGTGCGTGCTCCGCTCTCCTCTTCTTTCCACAGCTCTCCTTGCGGGTCTTTTGCGTTCGGCGGGTTCGTGCCGCGCAACGTCAGGATGTAAGAAGAGACCTTTTGCATATCGGTGGGTGTGAGCTGGCTTTGCCACGAAATCATGCCCTTCTCCGGCACACCGTACTTGATGACTTTAAAAATATTTTTGACTCCTCCGCCGTGCAGCCAATAGTCGTCGGTGAGGTTAGGCCCCACACCGCCTTCGCCCAGCTGACCGTGACAGGCGGCGCACAGGTTTTTGAAAATCAACTCCCCTTCTGCCAAAGCGCCGCTCTCCGTCAGGGCGACGACGCTGTTCTCATCTACCTGGTTGGCTGCTCCGGCCATAGCAACGGCAATCTCCCGCTTGGCGCGCTCCATCTCCTCTTGATACTCGTCGATAGACGAAGGGCCTCCGCCGCCCCAGTGGTAGTAGAACATGTAAGCTGCCGACCACACGACGGTGATGATGAACAGATTGACCCACCACGGTGGTAAGCGGTTGTCTAACTCGTGAATGCCGTCGAAGTTGTGATGGAACATAATCTCTGCTTCGCGCTCGATGGGCACGGGGTCTTCCCAGTACTTTTTACGCATGCGCGTCCAGAAGTCTTCTTTGGGCGTCGCGCTCACCGCCTGGGCGGGAACCTCCTCCGGCAATTTCACCCCCGCCTTGGCCGCTTCCAACTCCAGTACGCGCTTGTACAAGAACTGATTGACGCGCACGACGTAGATCATGGCCACAATGAACAGCAAAGCTGCTGCCGACACCAAAACCATCGTCATGATGTTAGGGAAGAGCTCTTGCTGCGGGGAAGCTCCTGCGGCTTCTACCGCCTGGCTCCATCCCTGTTCACCTAACGCTAACAAGAGCATCAGCAGAATATTTCGGGTGATATGCATATTCTGAAGGTTATTTTTAGTTGAAAATCCGTTTTTGCCTTTTAGTCTTCCAAAGGAAGGTGGGCCTGCTGTTCGAAGGTGCTTCTTTTGCCCAAAAACACTCTGAGTAAAGCGATACAAAACACACCGAAGAAGATGCACAGTGCTAAAATGCCGAAGGCATTGATGTAGTCAACCGATTGAAGAAGGTACTTGTACATAGCCTAACCCTTTAAGCAAAATGAGTAAAACGGAGAGATAGCCTTGCCTCATTCCGGATTTTTCACCTTGATGTCGGTGCCCAGTCGCTGCAAGTAGGCGATAAGGGCGACGATCTCTTTGTTTTCCAGTCCTTCTTCTTCCACGCCCTCTGCCCGCAGCTTGCCGGCTATTTGCCGGGCCTGCATTTGGGCATCGGCTATAGCGCGCTTTTCGAACCCTTTGGGATAAGGCGTGCCCAGCCGGCGCAGCACGGCAACCTTGTCCGGCAATTGACTCAGGTCTAATTCGTTGTCGGCCAGGAACGGATAGCGCGGCATAATAGAGCCCGGCGCCATCGTGCGCGGGTCTATCATGTGGTCGTAGTGCCAGCGGTTGGGATACTTGCCGCCTACTCGGTGCAGGTCGGGGCCGGTGCGTTTGCTGCCCCAGAGGAAGGGTCGGTCGTAGATGTACTCACCCGATTTGGAGTATTCGCCGTAGCGCTCTGTCTCACTGCGGAAGGGGCGAATCATCTGAGAATGACAGCCCACGCATCCCTCGCGGATGTAAATGTCGCGCCCGGCCAACTCCAGCGGCGTATAGGGCTTAACGGTAGAAATCTTCGGCACCTGACTTTCGACAAACACCATGGGAATGATTTGCACAATGCCGCCGATGGAGACCAGTATGGTGCTCCACAGCAACATCTGCATAGGCCGACCTTCGATCCATTTGTGCCAGTACTGACCGGCGACGGCTACCAGCGGCTGCCGAGCGGGGGCTTCTGCCGCTTCGTTAGCCACGAAGGAGCCCTGTGCCGCCGTCTTATACAAGTTGTATACGCCGATGCACACTCCTACGAAGTACAACGTGCCGCCGAGCATCCGAACCACGTACATCGGCATGAGTTGCAGCACGGTGTCTAAGAAGTTGCCCCACGCCAAGGTGCCCACAGAGGTGAACTCTTTCCACATTAGGCTCTGCGTCCACCCCGACCAGTACATGGGGATGGCGTAAAACAGGATGCCCAGCGTTCCCACCCAGAAGTGGATGTTGGCCAGCTTGACCGAGTACAGCCGAGTACGGTACAGGCGCGGCCACAGCCAATACAGCACGCCGAACGTCAGGAAGCCGTTCCATCCCAGCGCACCTACGTGCACGTGCGCTATCGTCCAGTCGGTGAAGTGGCTAATGGCGTTTACGCTCTTAATGGAGAGCATGGGCCCCTCAAACGTGGCCATTCCGTAAGCGGTGACTGCTACTACAAAAAACTTAAGCACCGGATCTTGCCGCACCCGATCCCACGCCCCGCGCAGCGTGAGCAAACCGTTGAGCATACCCCCCCAAGAAGGCGCGATCAGCATCACCGAAAACACCGTGCCCAGCGATTGCACCCAGTCGGGCATCGCCGAGTACAGCAGGTGGTGCGGACCGGCCCAGATGTAAATGAAAATCAGCGCCCAAAAGTGAATGATAGACAGGCGATAAGAGTACACCGGTCGATTAGCCGCCTTCGGCAAAAAGTAGTACATGATGCCCAAGTAAGGCGTTGTTAGGAAGAAAGCGACGGCATTGTGCCCGTACCACCACTGTACCAGCGCATCTTGCACTCCGGTAAAGAGCGGGTAACTGCCGAAAAGGGAGTACGGCAGCTCGAAGCTGCGCACAATGTGCAGGAGGGCTACCGTTATCCAGGTGGCGATGTAAAACCAGATGGCTACGTAGAGGTGGTTCTCCCGCCGTTTCAGTATGGTGCCGAACATGTTGATGCCGAACACCACCCACACCAAAGTGATGAGAATATCCAGCGGCCAAATCAGCTCGGCGTACTCGCTGCTCGTCGTCAGGCCCGCCGGCAAGGACACGGCGGCCAACAGAATAACGATCTGCCAGCCCCAGAAGTGAATCCACGACAACGCATCGCTAAACATCCGCGTCTTGAGCAGGCGCTGCAGGGAGTAGTAAACGCCCATGAAGATACCGTTGCCTATGAAGGCGAAAATCACCGCATTGGTATGCAAAGGACGCAAGCGCCCAAACGACGCGTACGGAATACCGTACTGGCTCAGGTTTAGGTCCGGAAAAATCAGCTGTGCGGCTAAGATCAGCCCTACCAGCATGCCAACAACCGCAAAGACAAACGCCGCTATTCCAAAGGCGCGAACGATGCGGTTGTCGTACTGAAATTGTTCTACACGGCTCATAACAATAGAGGATATTCGTTTCGGATGTGCATTTTTTTATCTCATTGCGACGGCTCGAGTCGTGCCGTCACTCTCTTGGCCTTTTCCCTCCTCGGTGTCGGGCAGAGGAGACTTTGCCGGCTCGTCGTCAAAAAGGATGCGCACGGCCGGCGTATAGTCGTCGTCGTACTGTCCGCTTCGCATGGCCCATAAGTAAGCGAGCAAAAAGCCTGCGGCCACCGCTAAACTGATGAGAATGAGCAGAAAAATGACCTCCATGTCGCTCTCTTTTAAAATCAAGCGCAAGGTCGCCTACGGCCTGCCTGTCGATGGATGACTACCGTCAAAAAGCGAGGTGACATTACTCAAAGAGCCCCTACCTTCAGCCGGCATGGCCGATAAGGCAGCTGTTCTTCTCTCCCCGAGGTTTTACAAAGCCCTACCTTTGCCGCGGTTTCAGTATTCAGGACGCATTTAACTTAACTTTCTTTTACCGATGAAAGAGGTCTTCATTATTTCTGCCGTGCGCACGCCCATCGGCAGCTTCGGCGGTTCATTGGCCGGCGTTAGCGCCACGCACTTAGGTGCAGCAGCCATCAAAGGAGCTTTGGAAAAGGCCGGAGTGCACCCTGATTGGGTGAACGAGGTGCTTATGGGAAACGTCATCAGCGCTAACCTCGGACAGGCCCCTGCACGTCAGGCTGCCGTTTTCGCGGGCTTACCGGCCGGCGTACCCTGCACTACCGTAAACAAGGTGTGTGCCTCCGGTATGAAGGCCATTACCCTCGGCGCCCAAAGCATCATGTTGGGCATAAACGACATCGTCGTGGCCGGCGGCATGGAAAATATGTCGCAAGTACCCTATTATGTGCCCAATGCCCGCTGGGGCTACAAGTACGGCCATGGTGAACTCATCGACGGTTTGGCTAAGGACGGCCTCACCGACGTATACCACCAAAAGGCCATGGGCGTATGCGCCGATGCTACGGCCGCCAAGTACGGTATCAGCCGCAAAGAGCAAGATGCCTTTGCCATAGACTCCTACAAACGCGCCGCCGCGGCGGCAGAAGCCGGTTTTTTCAAGGAAGAAATCGTGCCGGTAGCGGTACCTCAGCGCAAAGGCGACCCTCTGCTCATTACCGAGGATGAGGAATACAAAAAGGTGAGTTTTGATAAAATACCTACCCTGCGCCCGGCCTTCACGCCCGACGGCACCGTAACCGCCGCCAACGCCAGCACCATCAACGACGGTGCGTCTGCCCTCGTCTTGGCGAGCGAAAAGGCCGTCCAAATGCACGGCTTAAAGCCCATTGCCCGCATCCGAGGCTTTGCCGACGCCGAGCAAGAGCCCGAGTGGTTTACCACTGCACCTACTGTGGCCGCTCCAAAAGCCATGAAAATGGCCGGTGTAGAGAAAACGGACATCGACTTCTTCGAGGTGAACGAAGCCTTTGCCGTCGTCGCCTTAGCCTTTGAGCAGTTGCTCGATATCGCCCACGAAAAGACAAACGTCTTCGGCGGCGCGGTCTCCATCGGCCATCCGCTGGGGGCTTCCGGGGCGCGCATCGTGACTACCCTCAACAACGTGCTCCAACAAAAAGACGGCACCCTGGGCCTGGCCGCCATCTGCAACGGCGGCGGAGGCGCTACGGCTATCGTCATTGAGCGACTGTGAGTTTATCTCTTTTTGGTGCTCCTCGTTAGGGCAAGCCGAGCCTGTGTAGAATGAGTCGTTTGTAGCGACGAGCCCGACGGAGCTGTGGCTAATTTTCCTCAACGTTTTCGACGTCCGGCTGCATACCCGCCGGTTTAGGGCCGGCCTGGTAAGTTTTCTCGAACAGCTCTCGGCTCATGCGCTCTATAGAGGGCAGGTTTGCCTTTTGCAGGGCTCGGTTAAGGACCGTCAGCTGTGCGCCGAGGAGGTCGTCGGCGCGCCGATGGGCCTGCTGCAATTCGTCGCGCAGGGCCTGTATTTTGTCCAGTACGGAGCGGGTAGGCGGCTCATCGGAGATTTCGGAAAGCACATACAGTTTGCCGATGCGTGCGCGCAATTGCTGCTCGCCGGTAATGCCTCTGGACTCTATGGTTTCGGTGAGCGTCTTTCGGAAGGCTTCCAGAGTCTCGGCGTAGCGCTGCAATTTTTCGCGCAGCCGAGCATCGGTCGCGACGGCGGCACGCTGCATGGCGGAGTCTTTGGCGCTCTGCACCTGAGCCACCAGCAAGCCTAAGTCCTCTACCATCTGGAACAGCTCCTGCGAGATGGCCCGCCGATGCCGGTAGTCGAGTTCGGGTTGGAGCGGGTCGGGGATGAGCACTAAGCTGCCCGTGTCCACATGCTCTCCGGCGACGATGCGCACACCGTAACGGCCGGGCAGGGCCAGTTGACCGAAGAAGCCGGCGTAAGCACCGAATTCGCCTCGCACCAACACGCCCTTGGCGGCCTTGGGCGGCGCCGTGCGCATATCCCAGCGGACGGTGTTGATGCCCTTGCGATTTGAGCCGGGCATGGCGAGGAGCTTCTTTCCGGAGGAGTCGAAGATTTCTATGGCAACTTCGCCGGATAAGATGCGGTCTTTCAAGTAGTACTGAACGGTAGCTTGTTCACTTGGATTAGGGCCCACAAAGGCATCGGTGTTGGGAAACCCCTGGCCGTAGTGGCCGGTAGTTACCGGTGCAGGGCGGCTGGGCAGCAGGGCCAGCGGGCGCTCCAACAGCTCGGGTGTCAGCCGTCGGAGCGGAGAGATATCGTCCAAAATGAAGATGCCGCGCCCATGCGTGGCAATAACCAAGTCTTGTGTACGCGGATGGATGACCAGGTCGCGAACGGCGACATACTCGGGCAGCTTAGACTTGTAGTGCACCCAGCTGTTTCCACCGTCGAAACTGATGTACAACCCGAACTCGGTGCCCAGGAAAAGCAAATCGGGATTTTCTAAATCTTCGATGATGACGTGGGCATACCCTTTAAGTACGTTGCTTTGGCCGATGTTTTTCCACGTTTTTCCGCCGTCGTCGGTACGGGCCACGTAGGTCGTCATGTCTCCGTAGGCGTGGCGGTCGAAGGTAGCGTAGGCGCGGTTTCGATCGTGGCGGCTGGGAGTGACGCGGCTGACCCATGTGCCGGCAGGGATGCCGCAGGTGCTGTAATTTAGGCGCGTCCAGGTTTTTCCGCCGTCACCGGTCACCTGTAGGTTTCCGTCGTCTGTGCCGACGTAGATGAGATTTTCGTCGAGAGGAGATGGGCCGATGGTGTAAATGGTGCAGTGGTTTTCGGCGGAGGTGTTGTCTACGGTCAGTCCGCCGCTGGCGTATTGCTTTTGCTTCAGCGTATCGTTGGTCGTCAGATCGGGCGATATGCGTTCCCAGGATTCGCCCCTATCGGCCGATTTGAAGAGGAACTGAGCACCGCAGTAGAGCACATCGGGTCGCAAGGGGCTTTTCACTACAGGCGTGTTCCAATTCCAGCGGAATTTGGGCTCACCGGAGCGTTCCTGAGGTTGTATGGGTTTGTTTTGGCCCGTTCTTAGGTTGACGCGCGCGAGGTTGCCGCCTTGACTTTCGCAGTACACGATGTCCGGGTCGCGGCTATCGGGCTGAACCCAGAAGCCGTCGCCCCCATAGAGGTCTACCCAGTCGCCGTTTTTGATGCCGCCGCGGCTGCGCGAAGGGCCGCGCCAGGAGCCGTTGTCTTGCAGCCCTCCGTAAATATTGTAAGGCTCTTTGTCGTCCACGCTGACCTGGTAGTACTGCGCTACCGGCAGGTTTTTGAGCATGGTCCACGATACGCCGTAATCTAAGCTCATGTAGACGCCGCCGTCCGTACCCAGGTAAAGATGATTGGGGCTGTTGGGATTAATCCAGAGGGCGTGGTGGTCGGCGTGCACCCAGGCGCTGGTTCGGCCGCCCTCGTTGAAAGAATAGCCGCCGTCGGTGCTGATGGAGAGCGAAAAGGCCGGGCGATAGACGCGCTTGGGGTCTTGAGGGTCTACCACCAAGGTGCTGAAATAAAACGGGCGCGCCGTGACGTTCGAGGTAGCGCTTTGGTATTTCCACGTCTCTCCGCCGTCGGAGGAGATGTACAGACCGGTGTTTTCGCTTTCCACAATGGCCCACACGTTATCCGGTGCACTGGGCGCCAAGGCCAACGCGATGCGGCCGAAGGGCCCCGGCGGCAAGCCATTGGTTATCTTACGCCAACTCTTCCCTCCGTCTGTGCTTTTGTACAGGCCGCTGCCCGGGCCGCCCGAGGTGAACGAATAGGGCGTGCGGCGCACTTCCCACATAGCGGCCAGCAGCACGTCCGGTTGGCGCGGGTCCATGACCACGTCGGCGCAGCCGGTGCGCTCGTCGATGTAGAGGATTTTTTCCCAAGTCTTGCCACCATCGGCAGTCTTGTACAGGCCGCGCTCAGGGCTGTCGCACCACAAAGGCCCCGGCGCAGCTACGTAAACCGTGTTCGATTGTTGCGGGTGGACGATGATTTTGGCAATGTGCTCCGTCTTCTCCAGACCTACATGTGTCCAATTGCGCCCGGCATCTGTAGAGCGATACACGCCCAAACCGATAGACACACTATTGCGCATGTTGCTTTCTCCGGTGCCTACCCACACCACGTCGGGCTTTGAGGGGTCAATGGCCAAGGCTCCAATTGACTGCGGGTATTTATCGAATACAGGCTCAAAGGTCATACCGGCCGTGGTGGACTTCCACACGCCGCCACCCGCCGTGCCCACGTATAAGATTTTAGGGTTGCTCGCTACTCCTTCTATAGCCGTAATGCGGCCACTCATGACGGCAGGCCCAATATTGCGGACCTCCAACGCGCCAAAAACAGCAGAGCCGATAGACGACTGGGACAGGGCGGCCACAGCCCATCCCGCGAAAAGACTTAAGAGAGCACCTTTTTTTTTCATGGTGTAGACATTTAGAAATTTAGAAAGAAGAACATGCGCCGCGCACAGCGTGCTTTTGGCGGACGTTGAAAGAAAAAGGCAACGAACAGCGGCGAAACACAATCGGCCGGCGAGACGGGGCGGCATCTTTAGGACTCTTCTCTAAAAAGACGAGGCCACCTCAATTGCCCCTGGAGTAGGGAAAAGGTGGCCTCGCAAGTACGAACATACCGCTTACTTTTTACCCGGCATGTCGAATACCTTCATGTCCACTAAGGGGTTGAACTCTACTTTAGTAATCGCTATAGTGGTGCTGCCCATCATAGGGTTAGCCTGTTGCATCGTATGCGGCAGGATGATACCGCCTACCTCTTTGAAGTTGCTGTACAGCGTGGCGTTCTCTACTTCCTGGCCGTCAACCTCGTCTATCTGAACCGACTTAATTTCGTAGAACGTCTTAGGGTCGTAGTAAAGGTACTCCAGTTTTTTTTCGCCTTTGTTCACCTTAATCTTGTGCGCTTGGACACCCTCTACGTCTTCGGTGCCCAGATACTCTACGGTGTAGCCTTTATCTTTATAGCCGATAACGGTTCCATCTATGTCTGCCTGTTCTAAGAACGACTTCACTTGGTCGGCCGTCATGGGCTCGGCTTCGGTGCTACCGGTAAAGGGATTGAGCATCCAGCCATTTTCCCCTTTGACGGCCATAATCTGGCTCATGCCCATGACGGACACTTCCATGCGGGCTGCTTTGTCGCGCACGGCAAGCAGCGACCAGCCGATGGACATGCCCGGAGCGGCGTCGGCCGATACGGTGGCTTCCATACGCACGGCTTCTACTTTTTTCCAGTTATCGCCTCCAACGGCTGCGATGTGCTTGGCGATGATTTCTTCGGCGGTTTGGGCTTGTGCGAAAAGGGTTGCTCCGGCTACAAGCCACGACAGGGCAAATACTTTTTTCATGTTTGATAAAATTTGATTCGTGTTTTTGTCGAAAGCGAAGAAAGGAGTATTTCCGGAGATTTCGGTGGAAATTAGATGAACAGCGGGTAAAACAAGACGTAAGCGGAGGGAAGTGAGATGAGAGGCAGTGCTGAGGTGCATTTTTGTCCACTAAAGCGAAGGCGCTCTTTTGCTCAACCGGGAAACGAGATCTTTCCCAAGCCGACCCAAGGCAAGCCGCCTAACTTCGCCGTCGGAGCACCGGTGCCGGCCAGGGCTTCGTTGGCCAGCACGGCGAACAAGACGGCCTCCTTGGCGTCTGCCGATATGCCCAGAGCATCTATGGAGGCTATCTCTATGTCTTCGGGGAGCAGTCGGCGCAAGAGTTGGCCCAGCAAGGGGTTGTGACTTCCGCCACCGCTCACATACACCTTGGCGCGAGAGCTCGTGCGCGGCACGCGCAAAATAGCTCGGGCGATGCTGCGCGCCGAAAGATGGGTCAGCGTCGCCAGCAAGTCCCTCGCCTCCGGCCAATAGCCTTCGGCAAAGCCCGCCGTTTGCCTCACCCAATCTAAGCTAAACTCCTCCGGGCCGGTAGTACTGGGAAAGGGCCGATAGAAGTACGAGTACTGCAGCAGTCGATGCAACACCTCTTGCAAAGGCCGTCCCTGTCGGGCCAATCGGGCATCGGCATCGTAAGGCACACCAAAGAAGTGGCGGGCGGCCGCATCCAGAAGCGTGTTCCCAGGCCCTGTGTCGGTGGCAAAGGCCTTGCTTGCATCGCCGTCGCCGGGCAAAAACGTGAAGTTGGCTATTCCGCCCAAATTGAGCAGGAAGCGGTCTTCGCCCAACTCCGAAAAGAGCAGGTAATCGCCGTACAACGCCAAGGGAGCGCCCTCGCCGCCCGCGGCCAGGTGTTTTTGGCGAAAGTCGCTGATGGTGATGATACCGGTGCGGTACGCCAGATGGTCGCCATCACCGATCTGCAGCGTGGCGTTGGGATATTCCGGCAAGCCGTGGATATGCCGAGGTGCGTGAAAGACGGTTTGTCCGTGGCTGGCGATGACATCTATTTCTTCGGGTGCTACTTCCCACCGCTCCAAGGCAGCCTTCACGAGGGCGGCGTGCTTTTCGGCTACTACCACGTTGAGCAATACTAAGTGCTGGAAATCTATGTACCGCTGCGCGAAAACTCGGCGAATGTCTTCTTTAAAAGCCTCCTCGAAGGGAGCCGTCTCGAACCGCAATACCCGTATGCGCGTGCTCGGTCCTGACCCGGATACCGCGCAAAGCGCTAGGTCTAGGCCGTCCAACGACGTACCCGCCATCAGGCCTAGGATGGTGCGCTCCGGTTTTTGGGCAATGTGGGCGAGTTGAGCGACGTGGCGAAGCATAAGCCGCAAAGAAAAAGCGCTTGTGCGATGCTTAGGTATACCGATTGCTCTTAACGTAATTGCGTTCAACCCTGCCGACTTCAACGATTAATCCGCTCTCTGCCCTTTTGGCAACATCTCGGTGTTCTTTGGAAGAAAATGATACCCTGTGGACGCACTGTATTGAAAGCGCTCTCTTCGGTGTGCTTCGACTGCGCTCATAGGTTTTTTTGCGCACTTTAAACTTCCTCGGTACGCAAAAGTCCAACGGAGAGCGATTTTAAACTGCTTCACATTGAGATGCTTATGTCGGCTTGTTTTTTCCTCGAAAATCGCATTGTGCGTCGGATAGGTGTACTTTATTTGGCCGGGTGGGTACTCGGGCAGGCTCCGGCCCAGGTAGTTACCACTACCTATGGCACAATAGAGGGGTTTACAGAGGACGGCGTGGCGGCTTTTTTGGGTGTTCCCTTTGCACAGCCGCCGGTAGGAGCGCTGCGCTGGACGCCCCCGCAGCCTCACCCGGGTTGGCCCGGCATTCGACCTACGCAGACCTATCCGCCGGCCTGCCCTCAGAAGGAATTCTCGCCCGCTGACACGGTGGGTAAGGTGGTCGGTCAAGAAGACTGCTTGTACCTCAACATCTGGACACCCGACCTGAACGGCTCGCTGCCCGTCATGGTGTTCATTCACGGAGGCGGCAACCAGCAGGGTTCCACGGCTCAAATCGCCGGCGGAGCGCGCATATACGAGGGCAAGAACTTGGCCCGCCGCGGTCAGGTCGTCGTCGTTACCTTGCAGTATCGACTTGGCGCACTGGGCTATCTGGTGCACCCGGGGCTGGAAGCAGAGAGTACTCATGGCAAAGCCGGCAACTACGGTGCGTTAGACCAACTGGCCGCCCTGCTGTGGATTAAAGAGAACATTCGCGCCTTCGGCGGTGACCCCGAGCTGATAACGCTTTTCGGCGAAAGCGCCGGTGCCGTCAACATCGGCAATCTGTTGGTCATGCCGGCGGCCAAGGGGCTTTTTCATCGGGCCATCCTCCAAAGTGGTTCGCCTCGGCTGAAGGCTTATAGCGCAGCGCGTAATGAAGGCAGTGCTTTCGCTCAGAAACTTGGAGCTGCCGGTACTCCCGAGCAACAGGTGGCGCACCTGCGCACCTTACCCGTCGATTCTCTGGTAGAGGGCGATAGTAACCCGATTTCCGGTGGCGGTATGGCGCAAGGCTCTTGGCAGCCCGTGCTGGACGGCTACTGGTTTCCGCAGGCGCCGTTGGACGCCGTGCGCAGTGGCGAACACCATCGCGTGCCGCTTATCGTAGGCTCCAACAGCGATGAAATGAGCCTCTACGTGCCTCCCGTCGTCACACCGCTCATGTTGCAGACCTTCGTCCAAACGACCATCCCGGCGCCGTATCGGCAGCAGGTGCTGGCCCTGTACCCGCCCGGCACAACCAATGAGCAAGCGCGGGCATCTTACGTTGCCCTGGTGAGCGACTTACAGTTTACGGCACCGGCACGCCGAGTGGCCGATTGTGTAAGCAAGAACCAAGCAGAGCCGGTGTGGCGCTACTTTTTCGCCTTCAGCCATACCGTGCCGCTGCTGCAGCCTTACGGCGCTTATCACGGCATGGAGTTGTTCTATGTGTTTAATACTTGGGAAAATGCACTTCTCGGTAGCGGGTCGCTTTTCAAGCCCGCCGACGACAGCGTGCAGCGCAATATGCTCCGTTATTGGACCCAATTTGCGCGCACCGGCAATCCCAATGCCGCCGGCTTAGTGCCCTGGCCTCCGTACAAGAGTGGCGGCGTTGGCGATTGCTATTTGCAGATTAAGGCTACTCCGGACGGCTCTATGTGCGGCGTGCGCACGGCGCAGAGCGACTTGTGGGACCAAGTAGTAGGCTTCGTACCCTGCACCAGCAGCGCCTACTCCGAGCAGGAAGAGCCTCAAGGCTTGGGAAGGGTACATCCCAATCCGGCGCACACGCGGCTTTATTTGTCCGGGTTTGACGACGACCCCGCGGTGCGCGTGCAATTTTTCGACCCTCTGGGCCGCCTATGGTGGGAAAGCCCTGCCGGTGAGCGATCATTCGACCTGAGCAGTATGCCTGCCGGCCTCTACTTCGTGCGCATGAGCGGCCGCTCCGGTAGCTGTGCTCAGTGGTTAGTTAAGCAGTGAGGCCGCTGCATCGACTTATCTGTGCTCTTTTTCCTCGATACGGTCCTCTTCCAAGGTATCTATTGGTTCGGGCGGAGGGATTGCTGCCCGGTAGCGAATATGAGTGACCCATTGTGCCGTGTCCGGAGTTTCCGGCAGATAGGCAACATACTCCACCTGTAGGGGTGGCAAGGGCACCCGGCCTTTCTCGTCCAGATAGCGGATAATGGCCTGTCGAGCGGCGTTCAGGTCGGGTTGAGCGTGCTGCTCTATTCGGCAGCTCACGCCACCCTCCAAGCGGAGGACTTGAAGAGAGGACGGCACCTTTTGGTCAGGAGATACAGGCACGGCAGCGGCGACGTCGGCCTGCCGGCTCAAGCTGTCTATCGCCCAAAACAAGGCAGTTTTCGGGCCCAAAGGTATAAGTCGGCGCCTCTTCGCCAGGCGGTCGAGAGTTTCAAAGTACTCGGACAAGAAGGAGGACACTTGCTCCAGCGGTACCGTGCGCCGAATGCCGGCGAAGTGTTGCTCTTGTAGCGCTTCTTCGTACACGGCATAGCCGTTGTACATGCGCGGCACCATGGTCTCGCAATGGCGCTTGAGGTTTTCCAATCCGCGGGAGAAGTCCTTGCCTACGCCGGCATCGACATCGGTGAACATGGCCAGCCCGTTCCACGGATAGCCGATGTGGATATGAAAAAACCACTTTACCGTGGTCAGCTCGCCGTCCGTCTCGAAGATAAACCATGTGGGTGAGGTGCTGCGATAAGGTTTCTCTGTGGTGACCTCAAAGTCTATGCGCTTAGGCGAAAGCGCTTTCAACACTTGGCGCCCTTGACCTACTTCACCTTCTCCTTCCCAGGCGTAAACCGCGCCGGGCGAGCCATCTTCTCCCTCGATGGTCACCGTTGCCTCCATATCGGCCCAGGGCGACCAAACGCGAAAGTTTCGGAAATACCGCACCTGGTCGTACACCAAATCGAGCGGCGCCGCTATGGTCGTCTGGCGCACCAAGAGATAATCCTTTCGCGCAAATACTCCCGCTAAGGCCCACGAGGCACCTATTGTCAAAAGGAGGTAAAGTATCCATCGAAACGGCTTTAATATGCCGGTGTTTATTCTCATATTGCGCAAGTAAGGAAGGCAAAAGTACGGTAAACGGAACGTCCTTCTGGTCGTTAAATGGGAGTTGTTGGCCTGTTTTTGATAGCGAACGATGTTTGTTCCGCAAAATTGCCGTATGTTCGTTGCAGCGTAATTCCGTCGGCGCATGCTCAAAACCATAGATCGTTACCTCATTCGGAAATACACGGCTACCTTTTTCTTCTCGCTGCTCATTTTTACCCTTATTTCTATGGCCATCGACTTCAGCGAGAAGGTGAAGTCGTTCATCGAAAAGCCCTGTACGCTTCGAGAAATTTTAATAGACTATTACTTGGGCTTTGTTTTCTACATGGGCGGCCTTTTGCTGCCGTTGTATGTGTTGATTGCGGTGATTTTCTTCACCTCGCGCATGGCCTTTAACGCGGAAATTCTTTCCCTGCTCAACGCCGGCGTGAGCTTTCGCCGCTTGTTGCGCCCCTACTTGTTGACGGCGGCAGGTATTATGGTGTTGCACCTGGCCCTCAATCACTTCTTGGTGCCGCTGACCAGCAAATCGCGCCTGCACTTTGAGCGCACTTATGTGTGGACAGACCCTAAAGGGCGCAACAGCAACGTGCATTTGCTGGTGGCTCCGGACACGCGTATTTTTGTGCGCGATTACAACCCGAACACCAAGTCGATCATCGGCCTGCGCGTTGACCACTTTCGCGACAATCGCTTGATCAGCTTGCTGGATGCCCAACACGCCTCCTGGGTGGAAGAGAAGCAATGTTGGCGCCTCAGCTCCTACACCATTCGCACGTTTGACGGGCTGCGCGAAACGCTCATTGACGGCCAAGCGCTTCTGGACACGGCTCTCAACCTCACGCCACAGGACTTCGTCTGGTTTCACAACCTGAACGAAGAGATGACCACCCCCGAATTGCTGGCCGCTATGGAGCGCGACCGAAGCCGCGGCCTCATCACCTCCAGGCAATTCGAAATTGAGCTGCATCGCCGCACGGCCGACGCCTTTACTACCCTCATCTTGACCCTTATCGGCGTAGCCGTCGCGGCGCGAAAGGTGCGCGGCGGCATGGGCTTACACCTGGCCATCGGCATCGGCTTAGGCGCGGTCTACATTTTGCTCTCTAAATTCGCCATCTCCTTTGCCGCCAGCGGCTCTGTGTCGGCCTTCGTCGGCATGTGGATTCCCAACTTCCTCTTTTGCGCCGTAGCCGCCTGGCTGGTACATAAAGCCCAAAAGTAGCGCCTACCTATCCCTTTTTAAAGAGCAGGTGGGCAAATCCCGGAATGTCCTCCGGGTGCCGCGTAGGCGCGCTCCCCCTTTCGATGCACATACACCGGTAACCTCGACGGGCAAAGTACGCCCACACCTCCTCTCTGCGGTTTCGCCTCTTACCCCAACCAGAAACACACAACCCGCTAAATCGGTACTCAGGCCACGGAGAATATCGGCTTGGGAACCTTGACAAAAACCGGCTCGCCGTAGGTGGAGACAAGGTCGTCGAGCATCCTGAAGGGCACCTTTTCTACATACTCCGGAGAGGGGCTGCCCGCCCACTCCTCTTTAAAAGCGCTCCTTCGCCCTCCGGTTAGCGCCTCTCGGTACAAGGGCAATTCCGTGCAGTGTGCTCCAAGGCCGCAGAAACTGTACATTGCTGCAC
>Ga0209101_1000088_pt1 | contig 75445 bp, 62 predicted proteins | sample ConPoolayeCmetaG_FD_185481 | JGI IMG/M metagenome (GOLD analysis project Ga0209101, IMG submission 185481) | Hot spring microbial mat communities from California, USA to study Microbial Dark Matter (Phase II) - Cone Pool mat layer C metaG... ... | reverse complement strand
CAGTTGAGCGGGGCGCTTGGCTCTGATCATGTGTCCCTGCGGATCGGCCCTCCGCCGGTTGAGGGCGATCATCAGATCTCGCCGCGCAGTACAGGCGGCACAGGCCCGGACGGCTTCGGCAAAGGCGGTGTTGAGGGGGATGGAGATTTGAGCAATGGCCGTTGATAGCCCGACTCAGGTTGAAAAGAAAGAAGGGGGTATCCGGCGCCTGTTCAGGTGGCTGTTCTCGGTGCACTACCCTTATGCAGACGTGTTGGAGCACCAGCGCGCTACGATAGCCGTAGTCATTACCGTGGTGCTGGCTGTGACAGGCCTGCTGGGGGGGATAGGCCTTAAGGTTATATTTGGCGGAGAGGCTTATTATACTGTCTCTGCCGGGCTTATACTGGCTGGTGTCTGTGCATTGCTGTATCTCATGATACAGCGGGGGCGTCTCAGGGAGGCCAGCTATGGGCTGATACTTGCCCTGCTGACTCTCAGCTTTGTCCCGGAGTTGCCGGCTACTATCCTTAAGCCGCTGTTCACGCCCTTTGTCCTTCCGGTGATGCTGGCCGCTTTTCTGCTTGGCACGTGGCCTGCCTTCATCACCGCGTTTGTCTCAGCGGTATTGATTGCTGTCGTCCTGTATGTGCATCTGCCCGGTTTTGCCACAGGCCTGCCCGCCGTACCGCCTGATCTGCTCTTTGAGGTTCTCTATCATCTGCTTACCTTACTGATGGTGTCGGCGCTGGCAGGCCAGATGGGCAACATCCTTAAGCGGTGGGCGCAATCGGCACAGCGCACAGCACGCCAGCTTGAGGCGGCGGCGGTCGTTAGTGAGACAGCCGCCACAGCGGCCAGCCTCAGCAAATTGCTGAATGTGGTGGTTGAACGTATCCGTGAAGCGTATGGCTTCTACCACGCTCAGGTCTTCCTGCTGGACCCGGAGCGGCGCATGGCCCGTCTTGAGGCCAGCACGGGCAAGGCCGGCGAGGTACTGCTGGCACGCGGTCACGCCCTGCCGGTGGGTTCGCAGTCAGTTGTAGGGCAGTGTACGTATCGGGGCGAGCCGGTGGTGGTCAACGACGTACTGCGCAGTACCATCCACCGCCGTAATGAGTTATTGCCATTGACACGCGCCGAGCTGGCCCTGCCCCTGGTCGCAGGCGGGCGCGTGATCGGGGCGCTGGACGTGCAGAGTACGGTCCCCAATGCGTTCCAGCCGGACGATGTCCGCTCGATTCAGGCAATGGCCAATCAGCTTTCAACCGCCATTGAAAAGGCACGGCTGGTGGATGAGTTGCAGGCTCGTGCGGCAGAGAACCAACGCCTCTACGAGGAGGCACAATCCAGCCTGCGTCAGTTTGAGGATTTGAGCCGCCGACTGACGCGCGAAGGCTGGAGTGATTACCTGCGCACCCGCCGCCTGCGTGGTTCGCTGGGATATACCCTCTCCGGTCAGCAAGTCCAGCACGACGCAGGATGGACTGCCCCCATGCGTCAGGCCTATCAGAGCGAGAGCAGTGTGGTGATCCGGCAGGGTCAGCAGGCCCATATTGCCGCCCTGCCCCTGCGCGTGCGCGGCGAGGTCATTGGTGTATTGGAGATCGAGCGGGGCGGCAACCGTCCTTGGACGGACGATGAACTTGAGATGGCAGAAACATTAGTTGAGCGTCTTGCGCTGGCTGTTGAAAATGCCCGGCTCTATGAGCAGGCTACGCTCTCTGCCGAGCGTGAGCAATTGGTCAACCGCCTCACCCAGACCGTACAGCAGGCGGGGAGCATTGACGATGTTCTGCAGACCGCGCTGACAGAGCTTAGTTCGGTGCTGGGGGCTTCGCGCGGGGTAGTGCAGATCAGCCCGAAGGTGGAGCAGGCCTCCGGTGAACAGCCGGATAATGGCGCGTAGGGAGGGGCTGTTATGCGGCGCTTCTTAAGCAGATTAGCTTGGAATAACCTGTCTATTCGGGTCAAGACAGGTTTGATGTTCTTGTTGCATATGTTCCTGATCAGCCTGATGGCTCTGGCGGCCTTCCTGTCTTTGCGTAATGTGAGCCAGCGGGTTGAGGGGGCTATTACCACGGCGGTTGAGATGCGCTCCCTGAGTCAGGATATGCAGCTTGATACTCAGCGGCTTCAGAATCTAGTCTCCACTGTCCAGAGCAGTTTCGATACCCAGTTCTATACTCGTATGTCTGCGAACTGGCAGTCCAGTTATACGGAGCTGGCTCAGAGGATACTGGACAATGCCGCCCGCCTGGAAGATTTGAGCGATCAAGCTGTCAGCCCCTCTGACCGGATGGAGGTGCTCGCTGAGATTCGCGCCATCGAGGCCAATGTGACAGCCACCGAGCAGAGCTTCACGGCCATGCTGGACGCAGTGGCTCAACTCTCCACCCCGCGTGAGGGTGCCATCCCCTTGCTGGATGCCTACGGTGTTGCGCTGGAGGAAGTGACCATTGAGCAGGGCAACAACGACCTGCTTTCAAGATTTCTCCTTATGCGCAGTCTGGAGGAAACCTTGATCGAGGCAGGCGATCAGACCGTCCTGGCCAGCTTCCGAGAGGCCGCCAATGCCTACCGGGAGGTGTACGACCGTATCCCCCTGACAGAGCGTCAGGCGGGCATTCCCACTGCCCTGAACAACTATGTGGCACAAGCCGAAGAGGTCGTCCGCCTTATAGGCCTCTTACGAAACAACCACGACGCCTCTCAGCTCTATCTGGGGTACGTTCGTGATGCGGCTTCCCGTCTGGGCACTATTACAAACGCCCAGTCCGCCTCTCAGCTTGCGGCTGTGCGGCAGATTCAGGGCGCGACTGTCTTCACCCTGTTGGCTGGCTTGATCATTACACTGGTCGTGGGCGGCACCTCCTCATATCTCTTTGGCCGCGCGATATTCAACAGCCTTAGCAACTTGCTTTATGCCGCACAGTCACTGGAGAAGGGAAACCTCGACGCACGGGCTGAGGTAAACGGCGAAGACGAGTTCAACCGGCTGGCCGCCGCCTTCAATACGATGGCACTTCAGCTTCAAGGGTTGATCAGCGGGTTGGAACAACGTGTCGCTGAACGTGCCCGCGACCTGAGCATCACGGCTGAGATTGGGCGGGCGGTAGTCGAGTTCACAGAGCCGCGCGAACTGATGAACAATGTGATTGAGCTGATCCGGCAGCGATTTGGCTTCTATCATGCGCAGGTCTTTTTGATTGATGACGCAGGAGAGAGAGCCAACCTTGTGGCCAGCACAGGGGCGGCAGGCCGGGCTTTGCTGGCCCGCCGGCACTACCTTGAAGTAGGATCGCGGTCGGTGATTGGTCAGGTGACGGCAACGGGTATGCCGGTGATCGCCTCTGATACCGATGTCAGCGCTATCCACAAGCGCAATGAGCTGTTGCCCGACACGCGCTCTGAGATGGCTCTGCCCATGCGTATTGGCGACAGAGTGATAGGCGCGCTGGATGTTCAGAGTGTGGCCCCTAATGCCTTTGATGAAAGCTCGGTGGCTGTCTTCCAGATCGTGGCTGACCAGCTCGCTATCGCGTTGGAGAGTGCCCGTCTTCATGCTCAGCTTTCTGATGCACTGGCTCAGCTTCGGGAGATCGAACGGCGTGCCACACTGGAAGCATGGCAGACCTTCCGCCAGTCCCGCAGCCCGAACGCTCCGCTTGGCTATCATCTGCGTGAGGGTGAGGTCATGCCCCAGCCTCCTGAGGCGATGCCCTCCCCCCTCAGTGAGGCTATTCGGACCGGGCGTGTCGTGAGCTGGCGGGATGGCGGTGAGGAGATCAATCTGGCTGTTCCCATTAAGGTACGAGGTGAGACAGTTGGGGCCTTTGGCTTCGGAGGTGAGGCGCTGTACGATCTGACCGAGGAGGATATTGCACTGCTTGAAGCGGTAGCTGACCGTGTCGGGCTGGCGATTGAGAACCTCCGTCTGGTAGAGCAGACCGCCCGTCGTGCCGAGCACGAGCAGATCGTGAACGAGATCACGGCCAAGATCGTAGGTTCAACCGATGTGAACCAGATTTTGCAGACGACCGTAAGAGAGTTGGGCCGCGTGTTGCGTGCGCCCCAGACCAGCGTGCAACTGCGGAAAGAGTATGAGCAGAAATGAGTAGCACAAAACCTTCTCAACCCAAGCGCAGGGCACGCAGCCTCCGGCGTACCCTGCAATTGATCTTCATTGCTCTGGTGGCTTTGCCGGTTCTGACGCTCACCGTCGTCTCAATGCTGAACTCGGTCAATAACAGCCGGCAGGCCGCTGTCAACCGTTTGAACACGCTTGCCGACATCCAGACCCAGGTGCTGGAGCAATGGGTCTCTGCCGCCCAGAACAACCTGAGCCAGAACCTCGCTAATCCGGTCATCGGCCCGATCATCGTCCGCTTGGTCACAACCCCTCCAGAGGAGATGACCACTGCCGCCTATGCCAGCAACCGTTTGATCTTCATTAACCATGCGCGCGTGGTGATCGGCGGGCCGGATTCGCCGTTCAGCCGTATTGTCCTGACGGATATGGATGGTATCGTGCGCGGCGCCGACTTCCAGACCCTTCTGGGGCGCGACTGGAGCATGGAGCCGTGGTTCAATGCGGCCATACAGGCCGGTGATGCGGTTGCATTGGTAGGCCCCTACCGCGACCCTGTAGACGGCAAGGACAGCCTGTATTTCTCAACCACAGTACGCACGTCTGAGGGTGTGGTAGTAGGCGTGTTGTGCGGCAGAGCGACGCTTGACCCCTTGAAGAGACTCATGGAACGAGTACCGCCGCTGGGTGAGACAGGGGAATACCTGCTGATCCGGCAGGGCCAGCAGTATGTCACGCCGCCGCGCCATGACCCCGGCGCCCGGCTGGCAACTGATGAAATTGTCTCGACCGTCCTGAGTGGAAATAACGGTAGCGGCACTTGGCGCGATTATCGGGGAGAGGAAGTCATTGGGGCGTACCGTTGGGTTGCCCCGCTGAACATGGGCTTGATCGTCAAGCAGGACAGCGTCGAGGTACTAGGCGGCCTGTGGAGGCTGGTTAGCTCGTCGGCCATTATTGGTATGCTGTTTGTGGGGTTAGGCGCATTGCTTAGCTTTGTCTTCTCTGAGCGCCTGCTAGGCCCGCTGGAGGCCTTGAGCCGAGTAGCGATGCGTGTGTCCGCTGGCGACCTGAACCTGCGTGCGCCTGAAACGGATGCAACCGAGCTTAGGCGGCTGGCAGACTCGTTCAATGCGATGACCGCCCAGATCAGGTCTATGATCGAGAGCCGTGAGGAAACGATCCGAGAGAGGACCCGCGAGCTGGCTATTGTCGCCCAGATGGGCCGTGTGATTGCCGCTGAAACGAACCTTGAGCGCCTGCTTGATCTGGCTATTGGCCTCATCCGCGACCGGCTGGGGTACTATCACGTTCAGATCTTCATGGTGGATGACCTGAAGCAGAACGCGGTCCTGCGTGCCAGTACGGGCGAGGCCGGGCGTCAGTTGCTGGCTCTTGGTCACCGACTGCCGGTGGGGTCACGCTCGGTCGTTGGTCAGGCCGCTGGTCGGGGTGAGCCGGTGCTGGCATCGGATACCCGTTATGCGGACTATTGGCGGCCTAACCCCCTGTTGCCTGACACACGTGCCGAGCTGGCAATTCCCCTGCTCACGGGCGATCAGCTTATTGGGGTGCTTGACATCCAGTCTACCGAGCCGGAGACCTTCAGCGAAGACACGATTGCCGTGCTTCAGACGCTGGCTGACCAGTTGGCGGTAGCTATCCGCAATGCGCAGTTGTTTGGGGAAAAGGAGAGCCTGCTGTCGGCCTCGCTTGACCTGACCCAGATGCTCACCCGTGAGGGCTGGGGTGACTACGTGGCACAGCGCAGGGGCCAGAATGGCGCTATCGGCTTTGAGTATAACCTGAGCGAAGTACGTCCTCTGGATGGCTCCTCAGGAATATCGGGGCAGGGTATCAGCCTTCCCATTGCACTGCGTGGTGCGATCATCGGTCAGCTTGAAGCCCAGCTACCGGAAGGTGAGACTTGGACCGAGGAGGACAGACAGCTAGTCAGTCAGGTGCTCGACCGGGTGGCCCTGGCACTCGAAAACGCACGTCTGTTCGAGCAAACTCAGATTTCTCTGGCAGAGACCAACCGCCTCTATCAGGCCAGCCAGCGGATCGCCGCCGCTGACACCGTCAAGGACCTGGTAGAGGAGTTGATTGACGTTGCCAAGATTGACATCGCCGACCAAATCACCCTCTACCTGGTGGATGATCCGGCTGAGCCGCCCGGCGACCGGTGGGTTGAGGCGGCAGGGAGTTGGGTCCGTGACCCGCATAGCGCTTTGGGCCAAATGCCGTCCCGACTGCGCACCAGTCAGCCGCCCTTGAAGGGAATTGAGAGCATACCCCTTGACGGGCGGGTGATTGATGATCTGACTGCCGCTGAGGATATGGCTCCAGAAAGCCGTGCCCAGCTTCAGGAGCTGGGGGTCAGGTCTATGGCTGTCTTCCCGCTGGCGGCTGGCCGCCGCACGCTGGCCTGGCTGGTGATCTACAGCTCTGCTCAGGGTAGTGCTTTCACTGAGGGCGATGTCCGTTTCTTTGAGACGATCACCGACCAAGCGGCCTCAGCACTTGAAGGACTGCGTCTGTTCGAGCAGACTCAGATTCGTGCCCGCCGTTTGCAGGCCACCAATGAGGTCTCACGGGCGGCATCCTCGATCCTGAACCCCGACATCCTACTGCCGCTGATCGTAGATCGCATCAGCGAGGCGTTTGGATACTACCATGTCCAGATATTCCTGGTGGATGAGCTGGGCGAATGGGCTGTGCTACGGGCCAGCACGGGTGAGGTCGGTCAGGAGCTGTTGCGTCGTAAACACGCATTGGCTGTCGGCTCGCGTTCGGTGATCGGGCAGGTGACGGCGCTGGGCGAAATCGTTATTGCCCGCGATACTGACGTGGACGCGGTCCACCGGCGCAACGAGTTACTGCCCAACACACGGGCTGAGATGGCAATCCCGCTCAAGACAGGCGACCGTGTCATTGGGGCGCTGGATGTGCAAAGCACGCAGGTCAACGCCTTCGATGCAGAGGCTCAGGCCATCCTGCAATCACTGGCCGACCAGATTTCCGTGACTCTTGAGAATGCCCAGCTCTTCCAGGAAATCCAAGAGCGTGTGGCTGAGCTGACAACCGTTAACCTCGTTTCGCAGACAGTCTCTCGTGCTGAGACGTTGGACGACCTGTATGAGGTCGTGACAACGCAACTGATGCGCACGTTCGGTGCTCAGTATGGCTTCTTGGGTGTGCTGGGCAAGGACAACCTGCTCCATTTCCCGATCTTCATTGAAGGAGGGGAGCGGCTCGAGTCCCCGCCGCCGCAGCCGCTGGGCGAGGGCCTCAGCGGCCACGTCATTCGTACCAAACAGGTGCTCCTGCTCAATGAGAATCTCCCCCAAGAAGCTGAACGGCTGGGTGCGCGGATTATCGGCGAGATGCCTAAGAGCCTGCTGGCCGTCCCCTTGACCCTTGGGGATGAAGCTGTCGGCGTGCTGAGCATTCAGGATGCCGAGAAGGAACATGCCTACGGTGAAGCCCATATCCGTCAGTTGACCACGCTGGCCGCCTATATTGCCATCAAAATCCGCAACGCCGAACTGCTTGAAGAGGCTCAGCGGCGGGCGGCTGAACTTGGCTTCCTGTTCAACCTGACACGGGCCGCCGTCTCCACTTCTGATCTGGATGAGGCTCTCTCGCATGTGGCGGAGGTTCTGCACAGAGAGATCGAGGGGGCGGAAGCGGCAGTCATCTATCTGGCTAATGCTGAGGATAACTGCCTTGACCCGCGTGCGGCAATCGGCTATGGACGTGACATTGCCCTTCGGCAGGGACGTATCGAGATGGGTGAAGGGCTGGTTGGTATGGTCGCTGTCCAGGGAAGGCCGCTGGTCATCGGCGATGCATGGCAGGAGGGGCCGGGCGGAAATGGTAGTGGCGGACGGACGCGATCAGCGGTGCTGGTTCCCCTCATGGTGGGCGATATGCTGATCGGCGTCCTGACGGTTGAGAGCACACAGCCCAACGCCTTCGGCGAGAGCGAACTGCGTCTGCTGGAGGCGGCCTCTGGTACGCTGACGGCAGTGATCCAGAATGACCGTCTGCTGGAGCAGATCACCCGTGCCAACGAGCAGTTGCGTGAGCTTGACAAGCTTAAATCCCAGTTCCTTGCCAACATGAGCCACGAGTTGCGCACACCCCTCAACTCGATCATCGGTTTCTCGCGTGTCATGCTGAAGGGGATAGACGGTCCGCTGAATGATCTTCAGGTTCAGGACCTCACTACCATCCATCAGAGCGGCCAGCATCTGCTGGGGCTGATCAATGACATCCTTGACCTGTCCAAGATCGAGGCGGGCAAGATGGAGATTCAACCCGAATATATTGACTTGGTTGAGATCATTGAGGGTGTAATGTCCACCGCCAAGGGCCTGGTCAAAGATAAGCCCATCCAGCTCTTCAAGGAGGTCGAGGAGGGACTGCCTCAGGTCTATGGCGACCCGTTGCGCGTGCGGCAGGTACTGCTGAACTTGGTTTCTAATGCCGCCAAATTCACCAAAGAGGGGAGCATCACTGTTCGTGCCGTCCGCAAAGACTTCGATCCAGTCACGCTGGAGCCGCCGCGTGTTCAGGTTGATGTGGCCGATACCGGTATAGGGATCGCGCCGAAAGATATGGAGAAACTGTTTGTCGCCTTCCAGCAGGTGGACGGGTCAAGCACAAGGCAGGTCGGTGGAACAGGTCTTGGGCTGGCGATCTCTAAGCAGTTTATCGAGATGCATGGCGGGCGCATCTGGGTAGAGAGCCAGCTAGGGGTTGGCTCGACCTTCAGCTTCACCATACCGCTTCATCCTCCCAGCGTGCCGGTCGCTGAGCAGGAGCCTGTCGTTCTAAGGCCGGCTTCTAGTGAGGGACAGCCGGTTGTGCTGGCGGTAGACGACGAGCCGGGCGTGCTTGATCTGTATGCCCGTTATCTGGAAAAGGCAGGGTATGCCCTGATCGGGTTGAACAGCGCAAACGATCTCCTGCGGCATGTACGCGAGATGCACCCATCAGCTATCGTGATGGACCTGAACCTGCCGGGCAAGAGCGGCTGGGATGCTATCACCGATCTGCGCCGGTTCGATGATACCCGTAACGTGCCGGTCATCATTTGCAGTATCGAGGATGAGCGCCGGCGCGGCAGTCAGGTAGGGGTGGCTGACTATCTGGTCAAGCCGATCATCGAAGATGAGTTGCTGGAAGCCCTCAGCCGTGCGGTGAACGGCATGGTTTCGCCGCCTGCTACGGGGCTGGATGTCTTGGATGTCCTGATCATTGACTCGGACGAACAGCATGCGCGTGCCGTTGAGGGCGTGCTTGTGCAGTCAGGCCGTTACGTGGTCCGCCGGGCCGCCATGGGCTTTGAGGGCTTGCAGGCTATTCAGGATCGTAAGCCGGACGTGGTTATCTTGGAGCTTGACTTGCCTGACATGGACGGCTATGGCCTGCTTGTCTCCATGCGTTCGCATGCCGATACACGTGATATTCCGGTCCTGATCATGACGGGGCGCGAGCTGACCAGCGATCAGCTTGGCCGCCTCGACGGCAAGACAACGCGCTACCTGAGCAAGGCGATCTGTCAGGATGTGCGCTGGGCTGACCATCTGTCAGCGGCGCTTGAGAGTCTGCGTTAGGCAGGTTTTCTTGTCTGTATCAGTTAGGATTGTAATGGATGGGTGCGGGTTTTCTCCTGCACCCTTCTATTACCCTTCTGCTTTTTATTTACAAGCTATTATTCCAAGAGAGCGTAGAGTATGACCATTGTCCGTGTTCAGACCCATTGTCTGCGCTGTGGCTATGCAGAAGACTACGAACGTCCCCTGTTGGCTTGTCCGCAATGCGGCGAGACTTACTTGGATGCCCAGTATGTGCTGGAAGAGGGGCTTCCGTGGCCGGAGAGACTGCGGGATCGCCCCCCGACCATGTGGCGCTACCGCGAGTTGCTCCCCCTGCGCGACGACCTGAACATCGTCAGCTTGGGCGAGGGTGGTACTCCGCTGATCCGCTCCGAGAGTCTGGCCGCTATGCTGGGCCTGCGCCACCTGTATATTAAGGACGAGCGGCAGGGGCCGACTGCCTCGTTTAAGGATCGGCAGGCTTCGCTGGCCATTTCGACGATGCGCGAGCTGGGGATCACTGAGGCGGTAGTAGCCAGCACAGGTAATGTCGCCATCGCCTATTCAGCTTATGCGGCCCGCGCCGGCATCAAGCTGTGGGCTTTTATCATCAGCAGTATCCCCCCAGAGAAGATGCGTGAGATCACGCTCTATGGCACTGAGCTGGTCAAGGTGACCGGCACATACGATCAGGCCAAGCAGGTGGCTTCCCGCTTTGCTGAGAGCAAGGGTCTTTACCTTGATCGAGGCATCAGAAGCATCGCCGCTAAAGAGAGCATGAAGACGATTGCCTTTGAAATAGCGGAGGAGCTGGGGAAGATTTACGGCCCCTCGCCAAGCGGTACGCCGTGGCGTACCCCAGACTGGTACATTCAGGCTGTCAGCGGCGGGCTGGGGCCGATTGGCGTAGTCAAAGGCTTCCGTGAGCTGGAGGCCGCCGGCCTTTCCAACAGTGTGCCGAAGCTGGCCAACATTCAGTCTACTGGCTGTGACCCAATGGTTCAGGCTTTCCGCGCCGGTCTGGAAGATGCGCCTCCCTTCCCGTATCCCAAGACCCGTATTGCCACAGTGGCTACCGATGTGCCCGGTGTGGCCTATAAACTGCTCCGGCAAGAAGTGCTGGAGAACGGGGGGGTCTTTGAGTCAGTCAGTGATGAGGAGGCTTTCCGCGCCCTCAAAACGGTTGCCCGGCTGGAGGGGCTGTCGGTTGAGCCGGCGGCGGCGCTGGCTTTTGCGGGCCTGTTTAAGATGGTCCGCCAGAAAATGATTGACCCGGACGAGATCGTGGTGGTCAATTGTAGCGGTCATACTTTCTCAGTTGAAAAGCACATCCTGGGCGATGAACTGGGCCGTGACGTGGATGTGACACCCGCCGCACGGCCTGCCGTGCCGCATGAAGGCCTGCTGGCCGCGCTGGAGACAGTGGATCGGCAGATCAGCAAGGTGGTGGTGATTGAAGATGACCGGAGCGCCTCCGAACTGATGGCCCGTATCTTGCAGGCCTACGGCGTCCCGGAGGTATTGCAGGCCCCGGACGGGAGCGCGGGCATCCAGATGGTACGTCAGGTGCGCCCTGATCTGGTGGTGCTCGACCTGATGATGCCGGGGATAGACGGGTTCGGCGTCCTTGACCACCTAAAAAGTGATGAGAGGCTCCGCGATGTGCCGGTAATCGTTGTTACCGCCAAAGACCTGACCAATGAGGAACGCGCCCGTCTGAAGGGGCGTGTGCAAAGCCTGCTTCAGAAGGGTTCATTTATTGACGAGGCGATCCTGCAAGGGTTGATTGATGAGAAGCTGGGTTAGCCTGCAAGCTTGCCCCTACCAAAGGAACAGGTTCTGTGGATCAGGCCGCAAATCGCGCCAAGGGAGTGGCCGCCGCACTGCTGACACCAGTGCTGATGGGTATGGCTCCCATCTTTGGCAAGCTGGCGCTCCGCTCTGGTGTTGACCCTTATACGCTGACTGCGTTACGTACCTGTCTGGCGGCACTAGCGCTGTGGGTGATCTTTGCCCTGTTTTACCGGCGTTACCTGTATATCTTCCCTGCCGGCCTGATCGGCACGGTCGCAGTAGGGGCCATCAACGGGCTGGGTTCACTGCTGTATTACAACGGCCTCCTGCTGCTGGATAATGCTTCGCTGGCTCAGCTCCTCAACATGCTGTATGTCGTCTTCGTCATGCTGTTGACACGCTTCTATGGCCATCAAATCTCGAAGTTGAGCCTGCTCAGGATAGCCCTAGCTCTGACAGCGGTCTATTTGCTGGTAGCGCCGACTGAAGGCTATGCCCGGCCTCCTCTTCATTGGGCAGGGGTAGGTTTGTTGATCGGGGCGGCCTTCGCGTATGCCCTGCATGCCTTCCTGAGCCAGCGTGTTATGTATGAAATGCCCGCCCCTACTATGGCGTTGTATGCCCTGACATGGATGGGGGCAACCGTTCTGCTTGCCCGGCTGGTTTATGGCGTACTTTTCCCGCTGAGGTGGGAGCCGGTTGTGCCGGACGGCTGGTGGTTTGTCATGGGGCTGACGCTGGTTACAGCCGTGGGGCGGGTGACTCTTTTTGCCGGCGTAAGGACTCTGGGTAGCCTGCAAACACTCCTGCTCAATGTGGGTGAATTGGGCGTGACGCTGCTGGCCGCGTTCATGTGGCTGGGGGAGCGGATGACGCCCATTCAGTGGGTCGGGATGGCCGTACTGGTGTTGAGCATGATGCTTTCGCGCTGGGATGGGCAGGTACGCGATGATGTGTACCGCCCCCTGCCCCATCCCGTCCCTTTTGGCGGCCTGCCCAGAGACAGAGGCCCTCTGAAGCCCAACGCTTTCTCGACCGTGTCGCGGGTATACCGGCGCAGGCCCGGTACCGGCTCAGACGGGCAGAAATAGGCTTATGCGGGCATGCGGGCCGCTTTGTTAAACCCCTGCCAAGCCAGAGCGTACAGCACCCCCTGCCTCCTTCCCACACGAGCTGAGCGCACCTGTTCCAGCCAGCGGGCTTCCGCCCGGTCGGCTTCTGTGAAACAACGTGCCGAATAGACAGCCCGATCCTCAATAGGCGCAGTCCTGAGGGCCTGCGCTTCTTCAATGAAGCGGCGCTCAAGCTGATCGCGCTCTTCCCTGTAAAGAGCTGTCAGGGCAGAGTAGTTGCGCAATGTGGCACGGTGGAGTGCCTCGTGACGCCAGTAGAGTGTCGCCTGATCGTATGTCTTAGAGGGAATCGGGCCGGTGTCGGGCAGGTCGGCCCCCAGCCATACCGGCTTGAAGATGCTGGTGCAAGGGGCCGCTGTGCCTGTCACGTAGTGAGTCTGGACATCCGTTCCTAGATGCGAGACCAGCGACCCGGCTGACTGACTGCCCCGAATCGGGCCGAAGCCTGCATGAGCGCACACTTCGAAGTTTGTCAGGCCGTAGGCAGGACTCCAATCGGGGCCTGCCTTCGGGCCGTGATCGCGCAGTGCCTGCATGACCGTTTCCACCGTGATCTTCCCCGCCTGTGACTCCAGCAAATCGGTTGTGCGGCAGTGGCGCTCTCTGGAACGGCTGAAAGTCGTGTAGATGAAGTCGGAGTAGCAACGGGCAAAATGGAAATCCTCGCGCCCTTTGCACCATCCCCGCTCGATGGCGGTGCTGACCAGCCCCTCGGAGGCCAGGTCCCATCGGTCGCCTATGGTCAGCCCGTTTGAGATAGTCCGGATACCCTTGACCTGCTCGGCAACCCATTGACGACCAACTGTTTCGAGCACCCAAGCGTCGGTTGGATCAGCAATCAGAAAGCTGTTGTGGTAGTAGGTGGGATGATCCATCCCGCAGTTGCCGCCCTGTCCGTAGGTTTCAAGCAACGAGGTGATCACATTCAGCGCCTCGCGTGCGGTCCGGGCGCGTTCCAATGCCAGCCGCAGGAAGTCCATCCCGATCAAGCCCGGCTTCTTCTCGTAGGGCAGTTTAGCAAACACGGCCTCGTTGCCAATTGTGACGCCATGCTCGTTAGTGCCCATTTCAGCGCCCCATATCCAGAAGGGCTTAGCAAGCAGTACCTCATAAGTTTCCTCGACCTGGGGTATCTTGATGTAGGTGCATTGAACCATGCTGTCGGCTGGATGGCATGTCCGTGGGATACGCAGCAGATGGTGAGCCTCATTGGGTTCTCGGTCGGAGTTTTTGCCGAAAACGGTCACGCCGTCAGCGGTTACACTGCCAGTTGCGACAACTGTATCACACATATCATTCTTCTCCATGAAGATAGAACGGCTGATTACCAAAGGGGAAGCGCGAGAGATAGAAAAAAGCCCTCTTTGCCACGCATAGTATATCGTGTGGCATAGTCCCTACAAGCTATGGTCTGTTTGAGGACATCGAATCTCACTTGCCAGATGCCCTCTTTCTGAGTAGACTGGTCTCATCCAACCCATCCTATTCTATATGCGAGGTTTTGTGAATCGTCGATCTTCACTGAGTCTAACAGGGGTAATGGTCCTGCTTGCCGGCCTGATACTGGCTGGTTGTGGGGCAGGAGCCTCTCCCTCTGCCCCCATTGCCGCTCCTGAGTCTCCTCAGGCGGGCGGGGATGTAGTCCTGACGCCTCAGCTTGTAGCTGTTGTCAACGGACAGCCTATCACGATGGATTCCCTCCAGCGTGAGCTGGCCCGCTTTGAGGCCGGGCAGGCCGCCCTGGGCTTTGAGGTGTCTGACCCGGCAGGCTATCAACAGCAGGTGCTTGATCTGCTGATCGAGCAGGAATTGATCCGGCAGGAAGCCGCCCGGCAGGGCATCTCCGTTTCTGATGAGGCGGTGGACGCTGAGATCAACAGCATGATTCAGGAGAGCGGGCAGGACTATTTCAACGCTTGGCTGGCAAGCAACTATTACACGCTGGACGAGTTCCGCGAAGTGATCCGGCTTGACCTGATCACCAGCCAGCTTGTTGCCCCGATTGCCCAGTCTGTCCCGTCGGTTGCCGAGCAGGTACATGCCCGGCATATTCTGGTCAATTCTCAGGCACAGGCGGATGAGATTCTAGGCCGCCTGATGGCCGGTGAGGACTTTGCGGCGCTGGCGGCTCAGTACTCGGTTGATGTGACCACCCGTGCCAATGGCGGCGACCTGGGCTGGTTTCCGCGCGGCGGCTTGCTCGTTCCGGAGGTTGAGGAGGTGGCATTCAGCCTTCAGCCGGGGCAGACCAGCGGCGTAGTTGCCACCGCGTGGGGATTCCATATCGTGCAAACCCTAGAGTACGATCCAAACCGCGAGGTCGCGCCGGAAACCCTTCAGCGGCTGGTCGAGAAAGCCATTGAGGAATGGCGTTTGGGCTTGCGCAACGGCGCGTCCATTCAGCAATTTGTTTCCTTCACGCCCTAAGGGCTTGTGATCCTGAGAACGGGCGGTAAGGAGCACGCATGGCCGCAGGGAGTCACCCCTCAGACCGGACTCGGTTGTATATTTTCATCACGCGGTTGATGCTTGTGCTGACCGCACTGATGGCCTGCCTGGTGGTGGTGCTGGCAGTCACGTTGCCGCGTTCCCGCCCTCAACAGCAGGCTGTCGGCCCCACACCGACGCTGTTTGTTCTGCCCAGCCTGACTCCTTCTGACACGCCCACCGCAACCGATACGCCGACCCGGACGCCCCTGCCTAGTGTCACGCCGACTCGTACACCGACCCTAACCCGCACTCCCACCCTGACCCGTACACCCCGTCCAACCCTGACGCCAACCAACACGGCTACGCCTACAGCTACCCTGACTCCGACCCCCACCCGCACGCTGACGCCTACCCCCACGGCGACACGCGCCCCCTATGACTACGTTTTGCGCGGAGGGACGGTTAACTTTATGCAGTCCCTCTATGCCGCCAACCCCGGTATCGGGTGTAACTGGGCCGGGCTGGCAGGGCTGATCTACAGCTTGGGCGGGAGTCCCCGGCAGGGGATTGTGGTACATGTCACCGGCACGAATTTCGACCGGCGCGTTACATCGGGCAGTGCGCCTGCCTATGGGCCAAGCGGCTGGGAAGTGGCTGTCGGCAACAGCCCCTCAAGCGGGGTGTTCCGTGTTCAGCTTGAGGATGCCAGCGGAAGACTGCTCTCGGACGTGGTCAGCGTCCAAATGCGGGCTAACTGTAACGAGAACCTGGCCGTCTTGGTCTTTGACCAGATTCAGGAGTGAGCATCATGGAGCCTTCTGAGCGCAGGCAGATCAATGTCTATGACGTGATCAGTATAGGGATGGTCATACTGGCTGGCATCGTTGCCTGCGTGGTCGTGGTGCTGGCCCTCACAGCCCCGCGCTCTGCCCGGCAGGCCGGCGGCGAGCCGACTGTGTTTGTGCTTCCGACCTTTACGCCGACGCTGGAAGGGCCGACCGCCAACCCAACCTGGACACCTTCCCCGACGGCGACGGGTACCAGCACGCCCCGCCCGACCAACACGCCGACCATCACGCCTACTTTTACACCGACCATGACCTCAACTGCCACCCTGACTCCTACTCCCACGAATACTTCTACACCAACCTCCACGCCGACGGCTACCTTGACGCCGACGGCTACTCCTATTCCGACCAATACGCCCATCCCGACCGCCACCAAGAAACCCGGCAGTACTGTCCCGTAAACCATGCCTGTATATTGAGGCCCTCATGAGCAACTTTGACCTGTTTGATGAATACGAGCCGGAACAGCCCGCTACGTTAGAGGAGGAGAAGCCGTCCCGCCAAGGAGATGCAGGAGGCGGATGTCAAGCTGTATTCTACAACCTTGTTTCGATCTTCTTCCTGCTGGCAACGGCGGTAGTCTGCGGGGCAACCATCCTGCTGATCCAAAACCCGACCCTGCCCTTCAATCCTTTCCCGCCGGCAACCCTCGCCCCGACGCCCACCCTGTTTGATCTGGATGTGATGGCGCAGTCTCTGGCGACTATTGTGCCTCCCTCCGCCACCCCGACTGATATTCCGGCTACACCCACTCCTCTCAGGCGGGCAACCGGGACGCCTGCCGCCACCGCTACCGGCGGAGCCGCCCTCTCTATGACCGGCTTGCCGTCCGAGTTCCCGTTTGTGTTACAAGATGATGCCGTCACCTATACCCAGCACCCTGAAGGATGTACGGGGTTGTGGCTTGTTGGTCAGTTGTTTGATATGAACGGCGGCCCGTTTCCCGGCACAATCTATATCTCAGTCAGAGGCGAGAATTTTGAACAGCTTGTGTTCTCCGGCACTGCCCCCCAATGGGGCGAGTCGGCCTACGAAGTCTCTTTGAACTCGACCCCCATCGAAGCCGAGTTTGAACTGCGCCTGCTGGCCGCAACCGGTATGCCTCTCTCTGAGCCGATCATTGTGCGGACGCTTTCTTCATGCGAGAGCAATGTGGCTGTGGCTAACTTCATTCAAGTACGCGGCCTGACCACGCCCTAACCGGCCATGAGAGGTCCCGGCGGGCGTCATGATCGCTCACTGTCCTGAGACCCTGTTCTCATAACTGGTGCGGATGGGTACTCTATACATCGTTCCCACACCGATTGGCAATCTGGAGGACATTACTCTGCGGGCCTTGCGTGTCCTGCGTGAGGTTGCGCTGATTGCCGCTGAGGACACCCGTACTACCGGCGGCCTGCTCCGCCATTATCAGATTAAAACACCCCTCACCAGCTACCATGAGCATAACAAACTGACCAAGCTTGATGTCATCCTGTCCGCGTTGCAGAGCGGCGATGTCGCGTTAGTATCAGATGCCGGCACACCCGGCCTGTCCGATCCCGGTTATGAGCTGATTCGGGCTGTGATTGAGCGGGGCTTTCCGATTGTGCCGTTGCCCGGCCCTACCGCCTTGATCCCTGCATTGGTTTCGTCCGGCCTGCCGGCTGACAGCTTCGTCTATCTGGGATTCCTGCCCCGCCGCACGCCGGCCCGGCGGGCGTTGCTGGAATCGGTGCGCCATGAGCCGCGCACTTTGGCGCTGTATGAGGCTCCTCATCGCCTGCTGGAGACGCTTGCCGATTTGCGTACCGTATTAGGACCGCGGCAGATAACTGTCGCACGTGAGTTGACCAAGCTCCATGAGGAAATATGGCGCGGCACGCTGGATGAGGCACTGGCTTATTTCGGCAGGGGCACGCCGCGCGGTGAGATCACGCTTATCATTGCGGGTGCTTCGCCTGCCATGCCGGAAGCTTGGTCGGAAGAGAGGGTACGTGCGGCGCTGGCTGAACGTCTTGCGCGCGGCGAGCCGCGCAGTTCCGCCGCCAGCGCGGTGGCCGCTGAGTCCGGCTGGCCCCGCCGGCGTGTGTATGATCTGAAAGTAGACTAATCGTGCAGATTTTGGGTGCGTGGTCTTTACAGCCCCGTGCAGATATGATAATATAGTGGTGGCCCTGATCCCACGAACTTAGCATCATGCTCAGTTCGTCTTATTTTTATCTGAATCTGCCCATCATGACCCGCTGAATCTGGCCGGGTCAGGTTTTTAAGTCATATTTGGCGCTTTTTCGCCCGTTTTGATCGCCCGGTGGGGCGGTCTTTTTTAGTCTGTTCGGGTAAGGACGTTGAAGGGATGTCTGATCAAATTGTTCATCTGACGAAGGAAGGTTTCGAGAAGTTTGAGATCGAACTGAACTATCTTCGGACGGTACGCCGCAGTGAGGTGGCCGAGCGGCTGCGTCAGGCCCTCGAAGAGGGAGGCGACCTGGTTGAAAACGCCGAATACGAGGATGCCAAGAACGAGCAGTCCTTCGTTGAGGGGCGTATCCAGTATCTGGAGGGACTGCTGAACCGCGCCCGCATCATTGATGAGGCAGAGCTGGCCGCCGCCAATCTTGACACGGTGCGCCTCAACAGCATTGTCACGATTCAAGAGCCGGGCGGTGAACCAGAGACCTTCCGTATCGTTGGCCCTGCCGAGGCCGATCCGCGCCAGCATCGGATCAGCGATGCATCACCGCTTGGCAAGGCACTGCTTGGTAAGCGGGTTGGTGAGACGGTAACGGTCAACGCGCCGGATGGTACATTTGAATACCTCATCTTAGCCATTGACAGTGACTAGGACTCACTCTCTTAAGGAAGATAGCCTGTGTGGCAACCCAGTGAACTCGAAAAACAGCGGCTGGAAAAACTGAACCGCATTAAGGCGCGGGGCATTGAGCCGTATCCTCTGCGTGTCGAGCGGACTCATACCATTGCTGAAGCTGTCACTGCCTTCCAGAAGGCGGAAGCAACCGCTTCAGGGGATCAGCCTGAGCCGGTGCCGGTGACTGTCTGCGGGCGGATTGTGTCTCACCGCCCGCAGGGAAAATCCTCATGGGCGCACATCGAGGACGGCTCCGGGCGTGTCCAGATATGGGTCAAGCAGGACTTAGTCGGCCCGGAGGCACAAGCTCTCTTTAATGACGACCTTGACCTGTTTGACTTTATTCAGGCCCAGGGAACAATGATGCGCACCAAGCGCGGTGAGATAACCGTGCTGGTTACGTCTTATAAGTTGCTGGCTAAGTCTCTCAGCCCCCTGCCGGTGGTCAAGGAACGCCGGCTCGAAGACGGCACGGTTGAGCGTTACGGCGGTTTCACCGATCCGGAGGAACGCTATCGTCAGCGCTATGCTGATCTGGCTGTTAACCCCGATGTGCGCGAGATATTTGTGACACGTGCCCGTGCTGTGAGGGCCGTCAGGCAGTTTCTGGACAGCGAGGGGTTTTTGGAGGTTGAAACGCCGATTCTTCAGCCGATTTACGGGGGGGCCGCGGCGCGGCCCTTTGTCACTCATCACAATCAGCTTAAGCAGGACCTGTACCTGCGCATCAGCTTCGAGCTGTACCTGAAGCGCCTGCTGGTGGGGATGTATGACGCAGTCTACGAGATCGGGCGTGACTTCCGCAATGAGGGGGTCTCCCGCAAGCACAACCCGGAGTTCACGCAGGTTGAGTTCTACAAGGCCTACATTGACTACTTCGGCGTGATGGACATCACGGAGCGTCTGATTGCCTATGTAGCTCAGGAGGTCAAAGGAAGTACCACGATCACCTATCAGGGGCATACGATTGATCTGCGCCCCCCTTGGCGGCGGGTCACCCTGCGGGATGCGATCCGCGAAGCCGCTGGTATAGATTACGTCCAGTATCCAGATGCTCAGTCATTGGCGGGACGTATGCGTGAGCTAGGGAAACAGCCGGCCCCAGACAGCACATGGGGGAAGCTGGTTGACTCACTGCTCAGCACCGAGGTAGAGCCAAACCTGATCCAGCCGACGTTCATCATGGACTATCCGCGTGACATCAGCCCGCTGGCCAAGATGAAACCCGATGACCCGACCCACGTCGAGCGGTTTGAGTTCTTCATTGCCGGTGTGGAGATGGGCAATGCCTTCACCGAGTTGAATGATCCGCTTGATCAAGAACAGCGCTTTCTGGAGATGGGACGCCTCTACGGCGAGGACAGCGAAGAAGGACATCCGGTGGATGAGGACTACCTGCGTGCCATGCGGTACGGTATGCCTCCCTGCGGCGGTTGGGGCATGGGCGTTGATCGGCTGGTTATGCTCCTGACCGACCGGCCCAACATCCGCGAGGTATTGCTGTTCCCGCATCTGCGTACCGAATAGACCCAGAAGAAGGCTTCCGCTTCATTGGCATATAGCACGCCTCAAAGCGTGCTTTTTTGTCTCCTAAGTCGGTATACTTAGTGTAGTTCAGAATGGGTATTTTTTTTCACAAGCCATGAAGGAGTAAACCTCGATGAGACGTTATCTGTTAGCCGCGTTTGTATTGATCGGTGTAACAGCGCTGGCGCTGGCAGGTTGCGCAACCAGCACACCGGCTTCCGGCTCGACGATTGTGGTCGAGGATGTGTGGGCGCGCCCCTCGCCGATGATGGCAGGGAACGGAGCGGCGTACATGGTGATTCGGAACACGGGCGGGACAAATGATGCGTTGATCGGTGCGGCCAGCGATGTTGCCGAAACAGTTGAGTTGCACGAGACAACAATGGAAGGCAGTATGGCCGGTATGCATCATGTCGAGGCGATCCCGGTGCCAGCCGGCGGAAGTGTCACCCTCGAACCGGGGGGCTATCATGTCATGCTGATCGGGTTGAAGCAGGAGCTTCAGGCCGGCCAGATGATCACCCTCACATTGACCTTTGAGAAGGCGGGGCAAATCACGGTACAAGCAGAAGTCCGTGAGGAATAAAAAAGGCAGGGAGTGGCCGGATGGTCACTCCCTTTTATTTATGGACGAGCGATGCCCCACACATGGGGGCTGACAATGGCCGGGAAGCCGGCCTCAAAGGCGTTGATCTGGACCTCACTGAAGCCCGCCGTTTGGATGGCTGTGCCGGTGTCGCGCGTCAGGTGGCACCCCTCCCCGACCAGCTTCCAGGCGGGGTTAATCAGGTGTTGCAGGCGGTAAACAAATGTCTGGGGCGGTGCGGCCACATGTTCCAGAAACAGGAACATCCCCTGCGGGCGCAGTACCCGCCTGATCTCGGCCAGCACACGGGCCTGATCCCTGACTGAGCACAATACATGGGTCGCTACCACCGTATCGAAAGCATGATCAGGAAAAGGAAGCTGTTCGCCGTACCCCTCGACGATCAGGGTACATTTTGCGCCATGGGTCCGGCAGGCCTGCTTGAGATAGGCGATCATATACGGGTTTGGCTCCAGCAAGGTCAGGGATACCCCGCGGGGGTACAGCGGCAGGTTGCCGCCGTCGCCAGCGCCGATCTCCAGCACGTCCCCGCGTGCCTGACTGAGCAGCGGCACACGAATGTCTCGGCTGAGCGGATCGCTCAGGTCCGGCCTTCCTCTGCCGTTGAGCAGGTTATGATACATCCATGCGAACAGGCGCTTGTATATGCCCAAGTCGAGCCGTCCTAGTTGAGGGAATGTTTCCCTCTTAGTCTATGTCCGCTGTCTCTATCTGGGCCTTCCCGTCTTCTTTGGCCATGCCGTGTGTGATGTGGCGATAGACATAGTAAGCGAAGCCCGCCGCCAAAACGATCAAGATCGGGATGTCAAAGGGGCGCATGATAGCCCTCAGCTCTTCCCAGCGCGACCCAAAGAACCAGCCGCCTAGTGCCAGTCCGCCGCACCAGATGACCGATCCGAGGAACGAGAGGAGTGTGAAGCGCCAGAACCTAATACGGGTTACTCCTGCAGGGAAGGAGATAAAGGTACGCACAATCGGGAGCAAGCGCGACAGAAAGGCTGTCCAGTCGCCCCAGCGGGCAAACCAGCGGTCAGCCCGTTCAAGGTCTTTGTGGCTGATCATGATATATTTGCCGTACTTTGTGACGAGCGGGCGTCCTCCATAGTACCCCAGCGCGTAGTTGATCACACTGCCAATGGTGCACCCGACACCGCCCCACAGCCCGCCGAGCAGGAGGGCCTGCCACCATGTCCCGCCGCGGGCCTGTACCAGCAGCCAGCCTGCCAGCGGCATGGTCACCTCAGAGGGAATCGGGATGTTGGCGCTTTCCAGCGTCATGATCACAACCACACCAGCCCAGTCAATGGTCTGGAATAGATTAGTCAAAAACTCGATAATGGCTTGTTCCCATGCGTGCGGCATTTGAAAGCATTCTCCTGAAGTTGATCTCGCGCCAGAAACTGGAGTCTGGCACGGGCAAACGTGGGGCAGAGTATAACAAGAAGGGGCTGAATCTTACACCTTTTCAACCTGTATTGGCTTAAAATGGCTGGGGGAGAGGGCGACACCCAATAGGGGGAACACAACGGGGGTCGTTCAGACCCCCGCTGGTTCAAGAAAAGGACAGTCTATCCGCCGCCTGCCTATTGGCCGTCGGTGCGCTTGGCGATGCTTCGCGCCATCTCAGAGAAGGCAGTAAACACATCAATGGGGACAGGGAAGATGATCGTGCTGTTCTTCTCGGCGGCGATCTCAGTCAGTGTCTGCAGGTAACGCAGTTGGATAGCGGCAGGCTCTTGGGCGAGGGTCTCAGCCGCCTCGCGCAACTGCTGGGAGGCCTGATACTCGCCTTCGGCGTGGATGATCTTGGCTCGCTTCTCGCGCTCGGATTCGGCCTGACGGGCCATAGCCCTCTGCATCGTCTGGGGCAGTTCAACATCCTTGACCTCAACGAGGCTGACCTTGACACCCCACGGCTCAGTGGCCTCGTCAATGATCTGGGCAAGCCGGTCGTTGATACGGTCGCGGTGGGCCAGCAGTTCGTCAAGGTCGGCCAGACCGATGACGCTCCGCAGGCTGGTCTGGGAGATCTGCCAAGTGGCACGCCGGTAGTCCTCAACTTGGACGACCGCTTTCTCAGGGTCAATCACACGAAAATAGGCCACCGCGTTCACCTTAACGGTTACGTTGTCATGGGTAATGGCCTCTTGGGTAGGGACGTCGAGGGTGACGGTACGCAGGTCAATCTTGACCATGCGGTCAATGATGGGGATGATGAAGAACAGGCCGGGGCCTTTTGCTCCAACGAGGCGGCCCAGACGAAAGACCACCCCGCGCTCGTATTCCTGAACAACACGCACTGCCGACGCAAGCAGTGCCACGATGACAACGATAGCGGCGACAACAATACAGACTAGCAGGCCAAAGATGTTGCCCATAGGCGCTCCCTCTCTACGCTAGAAAACGAACCCAAATCGGCACGCAGTCGCACATACCTAATTATAGCCGAAAACCGACGGTTCGGGCTACAAATCTCGGCGGCGGTAGCAAAGCCGGAAAGTCAAGACAGCTAGTATAAATGCCTCAAGCAGACTGCCGCCAAAGACCAGCACAAAGGCGTCTATCCAGAACTGCTCCGGGAAGAGACGGATGAGCGTGTCAGAGGTAGGGAAAATCCAGCTATCGCCGACAAAGAAGAGGGCGTGGAATTGGGTGAACAACCAATCAAAGGACGAAGCGACTGCTGCCAGCCCCAGAAGGATCAGGGCGATAGTCAAGAGACTGCCCCAGAACACAGCACGGAAGAGGGTGGGGCGTGCGGGAGGGCTGGCCGCCATCAGCGCGGCGCTCAGCGTATAGACCGCCAGTAACCCCAGCCCAAACCGTATCAGCCCCTGCGTGACGGCCTTAACATCGTCCATGTGCGAGAGGGCACGCTCGCTGTAGAGCGGAGAGCCGTCCGGGAAGGTCTGCTCAGCGAGGAACTCGATCCCCGCGTCGTTGAACAGGTAGGCAAGGGCCAGCGGTGCATAGGTGAGCCGATCTTCGCGGGTAAAGCCGTAAGGGTCGGGCGGGAAGTTGGGGCGGTTATACTCCCAGCGGAGGTAAGCATTGCTCATCATCAGGCGGGCATTGATCAAGATCAGGAGTATGGGCAAAGTCGCCGTCAGGATGACGTGCAAGGCAACCTCCAGCCAGCGGGGGAGGGAAAAGGGCGGCAACAGATGAGACGAGTGGGTCATATTGTTTCGCTCCCAATAGCTTATGAGAATGATCCTTCTGGAAACTAATACCGAGACAGCCAGAAACTAAGTAAACCCACAGTCAGCAGGGCAAAAGGCATCCAGATCAAGGAGAGGGCCTGGCGCCCGCCGTTGAGTCCCATGCCGATCAGCGCTACGACAAGCAGGCCGCCGGCCAGAACCAGAAACGTCAGGGTCGTGCCAAGCGCCGGAAGCAGGACGAGTACGGGAAGAAATGTGCCCACAATACTGCCAATGGTTGAGACGGCATACAGCCGGCCTGAGACATGGCCCGCGCTGGCTGTGTCTCGGATGGACAGGCGGACCGCGAACGGTGAGGCCGTCCCCAGCAGGGTGACGGGCACAATGAAGAGGATCAGCATTGTGCCAAGTGAGCCGATCAGGACGGCGGCTCCGGAGTTCTGGGCGATGCGGGCGGCAAGATGGATCAGCGGCCTGCCTGCTACTGGCACGAGGCCGGCGGTAAAAGCTCCCCATGCGATGACGCGGTAAAAGGTGGCCGGGTAGGGTGAGCGGTCGGCGAGGTAGCCCCCTAGAAAGTAGCCTGCTGTAAGGTAAAGCAGAATGAGGCCGATGATAGAGGCCCAAACGACATTGCTTGTCCCGAAGGCGGTACCCAGTAAGCGTGAGGCGCTCAGCTCGATGCCCAGTGTCACCAGCCCGGACGTGAAGACTGTCAGGTAGAGATAGCGCTGTTGCCGCAGATTCAAGGAAGGCTCCTGAAGTAAGATAGGCTCATTATAGCCTGAGGGTGAATTTCTACCTAGAGGACGCGGAGTACAGGCTCTGGCTGGATCGCCAGAGTTGCACTGCCTGATAAGCAATGTTATAGTGCTGTAACAATGACTTAGTCAGTATGACCGCCTGTCAGGGGGAGGCTCGACATGAAGAGAACTGAGCGCCGTGTGTTTGTCTTGATGACGGGTTTACTGCTGTTAGCCCTGTCCATGACGGGCTGCACGCTGGCAGGGGCAAGCGCGGCTCCTCTCACACCTGCCGGGCCGGGCACAATTGGTACGCCCTTTGCGCCGGAGACCGTCCCGCCGTTTATGGATGCAACAGCGACTCTGCCTGTGCCTACTGTCAGCGGCCCAATTGATGCCTTTGGGACGCTGACAGCTATGGCGCCTGTCGCGCCGGAAGGTCTTGTGACGCCGGGGGCGGAGGGGACTATCCCCGGCGCGGCTGGCGGGATTACGCCGCCGGCGGTCACCACACCCATACTGCCCGCAACAGCTACGCCGATTCCCCAGACGACAGGCGGGTGCCCTGCTACCCATACGGTGCAGGCCGGCGAGAATCTATTTCGGATTGCCCTGCGCTACGGCCTGACCTATCAGGAGCTGGCGGCGGCCAATGGGATCACGAACCCCAACCTGATCGCGGCTGGAACGGTGTTGACCATCCCCGGATGCGGCGGCGCCCAGCCTGCGGCAACTAGTGCGCCAGGGACGGGGGCGATCGGCCCGCAGGCAGGCGACACGGTTGATGCCAACGGAGACATCCTCCATACGGTGCAGGCAGGTGAGAACCTGTTCCGTATCGCCCTGCGTTACGGCCTGACCTATCAGGAGCTGGCGGCCTACAACGGTATAGCCAACCCCAGCGAGATCTCGGTCGGGCAGGTCATCCGTATCCCGGCCCGGTAGCATTCCTCAGCCAGATTAGGTAAGCAGGCCATCCCTATTGACAGGAAGACATTCTCAGGGCAGGTAGCAAACCTGCCCTGAAACTTGTGCAAGGGAGAACAGCATGCCGGATGAGCGTATTGTCCACAGCCGGGACATCTTTAAAGGGCGGGTCGTTCACTTGCGGGTTGACACGGTCGAGCTGGAGGATGGGCAAACCTACGAGCGCGAGATTATCCAGCATCATGGGGCAGTGGCGCTCGTGCCGCTGGATGAAGAGGGCAATGTGATTCTGGTGCGGCAGTACCGCGCAGGCGCAGGGAAGGTACTGCTCGAACTGCCCGCCGGCGGTCTGGAGCCGGGCGAGCCGCGCCATGAGTGCGCCAGACGTGAGTTGCAGGAGGAAGTCGGTTACTACCCGGAAGAACTGGTCGAGCTGGGGGGATACTACGTAGCCGCCTCCTATACAACCGAGTACATCACGATCTATCTGGCCCGCAGCTTGCGCCCTTCCCGTTTGGAGGGCGACCAGGATGAGCGGATAGCCGTCGAGCGGATACCCTTCCGTACAGCGCTGGAGTATGCCATCAGTAACAAGATTGATGACAGCAAGACAATCATTGGGCTGGTATGGGCGGCCCGCTATCTGGGCGGGGCGGTTGGCGGATGAGGGGAGGAAACGCGGGGCGGGTTTTGATGCCCGCCCCATGAACCAGTCAGTTGAGCACAGGGGGCATAGGATGTCCCCTGTGACCTTTTTTATTCGGATTTGAGCGCGGCGGCCAGCACCTGGATAGGATGGATCGCTTCCCGCTCGGTAGTATGATGAATCTGCTCGCGGCAGGATGTGCCGGGCGCGACGATCAGCGTATCCGGCGGGGCCGCTCTCACGGCTGGCGCAAGCGACATCTCAGCCAGTTTCATTGAGAGATCATAGTGTTCAGCCTCATAGCCGAATGACCCTGCCATACCGCAACAGCTTGAGTTGACCTCCTCGACTGTGCAGTTCGGGATCAGCTTTAACATGGCGTGGGTACTGGCTGTCCCGAAGATGGCCTTCTGGATGCACTGGCCGTGCAACAGGACCTTGCGCGGTGTCTCGTCAAAGTGAAGATCGAGTTGGCCGGCTTCAGCCTCACGCGCCAGGAAGACATCAATCGTGGCGGCCATCTCCGCGACGGCCTTTGCCTCCGGGCCGGGCACCAGCGAGGGATATTCATCCACCAGCGCGGCCATACAGCTTGGCTCACAGCCGACAATTGGAATGCCTTGCTGGGCAAAGGGCGCCAGCACTTTGACATTGTGCCGTGCCAGCTTAGCCGCTTCATCCAACAGCCCTTTGGAGAGAGCGGGCCGTCCGCAACACTTCCGATTCCATGGGATGATGATGTCGTAGCCGGCGGCCTCAAGCACTCGAATAGCCGCCTGCCCGATCTCCGGTGAGTTATGTTGCATGAAGGTATCGTGGAAGAAGACCACCTGCTTGCCTGCCTTGGGGCGGCCTCCGTTCAAACTGCGGAGATGCTGTCTGTACCAGCCGGTGAAGGTCTGGGGGGCCAGCTTGGGGAGGGTGCGCTTTTCGTGGACGCCAAGTCCAGTCATGATCCATTTGACGGGGCCGGCCAGCATCACATTAGAAATAGGCTGGAACGGCTGAGCCAGTGCGTTCAGGGAGGCAATATTGGCAAACAGCTTTGAGCGCAGAGGGACGCCGTGTTTCTGATAGTAGTGATAGACAAACTCAGCCTTGATCTTGGCCATGTCCACCGCTGAAGGGCATTCGCTCTTGCAGGCTTTGCATGACAAGCATAGATCAAAAATCTCATACAGCTCTTTGGAGGTCATCCCCTCAGGCCCCAGCAGACCCATCATGGCTGAGCGAAGGGCGTTAGCCCGCCCGCGGGTGGAATGCGCCTCGTCACGGGTGGCCATGTAGGAAGGACACATGACCCCTGCGCCGATCTTGCGGCAGACCCCCTGACCGTTGCACATCTCAACCGCACGGGCAAACCCGCCGTCGGACTCGAAACTGAGGATAGTGGCGCTTGGCTCCAGCGGTGTCCGGTAGTCCGTGCCAAAGCGCAGGATTGACTCGTCATCCAGGCGGGGGGTATCCAGAATCCGGTTTGGGTTCATCAAGTTGCGCGGATCGAAGACAGCCTTCACTTCGTGGAAGGCCTGAACGATCTCCGGGCCGTACAGCTTCTCAAGAAACTCAGCCCGTACAATCCCGTCCCCGTGCTCGCCGCTGGTCGTGCCGCCGTAGGAGACCGCCAAACTGGCCGATGCCTCCGCGATCTGGCGGAGTTGCCGTACGCCGTCGGCGGTCTTGAGGTCAATCATCGGCTGGATGTGGATACAGCCTGCGCTGGCATGGGCATACATGGGAACAAGCTCGCATCCCACGTCGTGGCACGCCTCGATCACCTTGATCACGTAATCGGCTAGATGCTCAACCGGCACGGCGGCGTCCTCAATGAAGTTGAAGGGCTTGGCGTCGCCGCGGATGCTCATCATCAGGCCAAGGCCGACTTTACGGACATACCAGACATTGGCCTGCTGTTTGGGGTCCGAGACGACGACTACCGGATCATGGTGATTGATCCGCTTCAGCAACTTCTGTAGCCGTTCTGCCTTAGCGTCCAACTCGGCTTCGGTGTCGCCGGTGTGTTCGACGATTAGAACAACGCGCGGGTCACCTTCGATGAAGGTGAGCAGACGGCGGTACTCAAGCTTGTCACGGGTCAGGTCCAGCATGAACTTCTCGATCAGCTCGACCGCGGCCGGATCGCTCTCCAATATGACCGGGACGGCCTCCAGCGAGGGGCGCAGATCAGAGAAGTGCACCAGTGTCAGACGCTTCATCTTGGGGGGGCGTACAATGCCCAATGTGGCCTCTGTGATGGTTACCAGCGTCCCCTCTGAGCCGACGATGAGTTTGGCAAGGTTGGGCGATTGATCTTTGATGAGCTGGTTGAGGTTGTAACCTGCAACATGCCGCCATGTTTCGGGGTAGCGCTCTTCGACCAGCCGGCGGTACTTCTCAAGGATGGCGGGCATCGAACGGTAGATCGCCCCCTCAAGGCCGGGGCGTTTGCTCCGACTTTCCCAAGTGTCACCGTTGAGAGCATCAAAACGGGCACGACTGCCATCGGAGAGGATCACGTCCATGGCGACAGCGTGATCAACCGTCATGCCGTACACGATGGAGTGTGAGCCGGTTGAGTTGTTGCCAATGATACCGCCCATGGTGGCCCGATCCGAGCTGGCCGGATCAGGGCCGAACATGAAACCCTGCTTCAGGAGCGCCCGGTTCAGGTTGTCGAGGGCAATGCCGGGCTGGACCCGGACGGTCTGAGTCTCAGGGTTTATCTCGATGATTTGATCCATGTAACGGGTGAAGTCAAGCACCAGCGCCTGATTAACCGTCTGGCCGGCTAGACTACTGCCTCCGCCGCGTGGCAACACCGGTACACCATGCCGGGCAGCGATCTCAACTGCCGCGGCGGCCTCATCAGCGTTGCGGGGGAAGCCCACGCCGATAGGCAGTACCTGATAGATACTGGCGTCGGTGCTGTACAGCAGGCGTGTCATCCAGTCGAACTTCACGTCAGCCAGCGCGGCGCTTAAATCATGGATCAGCTCTTTACTTGCCTGGGGTGCTTGTTCGTGTTTGATCATAAAGTATCCCCTTGGATGGTTACTCACAGAGACATCATTCCCTGCGAGGAACGGGCGAGATGGTGTTTGCTAGGCCAGGATGCGCTCCAGCGCACCCAGCAAGGTGACGACGTTCTCGGCGCGGCTGGAGAAGCCCATCAAGCCGACACGGAAGATCTTGCCCTTCAGTGTGCCCAGACCGCCGGCGATCTCGATGTTGTACTCTTCCAGCAGGCGGCGGCGGACAGCGGCTTCATCCACACCGTCCGGTACGCGGACAGTGGTCAGGCTGGGCAGACGGTGTTCGGCAGGGACGTGCAGAGTCAAGTCGAGCGCAGACAGGCCGTCCCAGAGCATTTGGGCATTGCGGGCATGGCGTTCAAAGCGGGCGGTTAGGCCCTCTTCCTCTACCAGCCTGAGCGCCTCGCGCAGAGCGTAGTTCATGCTGATCGGCGCGGTGTGGTGATAGGTGCGCTCAGACCCCCAGTATTTCTGGATCATGGTCATATCGAGGTACCAGTTGGCGACCGGCGTCTTACGTGCTTTCAGGACTTCCTCTGCGCGTTCGTTGATAGCCAGAGGGGCTAGGCCGGGCGGGCAACTGAGGCACTTCTGCGTGCCGCTGTAGCAAATGTCAATACCGGTCTGATCCATGCGCACCGGCACACCGCCCAGTGAGGTGACCGCATCCACCAACAGCAATGCGCCGTGCTTATGGACAACCTCCGCGATCTCCTCCAACGGCTGGAGCGCGCCGGTAGAGGTTTCCGCGTGGACGATGGCTACCAGCTTGGGACGATGCGTCTTGACGGCTTCCTCGACCTGCTTGGCGGAAAACACATCCCCCCATGCCGCGTCAATGCGGCTGACCTTTGCCCCGTACCGTCCAGCCATGTCAACCATACGCTCGCCAAAATAACCGGCAACGCAGATCAGGACCGAGTCACCCGGTTCGATGAAGTTGCACAGAGCCGCTTCCATGCCGGCACTGCCGGTACCTGAGACGGGCACCACCAAACGGGCGTTGGTTTCAAAAACCATGCGCAACAAATCCTGAATCTCGTTCATCAGGTGGATAAACTGCGGGTCAAGATGGCCCAGCAGAGGGGTAGCCATCGCACGGAGCACGCGGGGATGTACCATGCTGGGGCCGGGACCTAGCAGGAGGCGCGGGGAGGGGTCGAGATCAGGGAAACGCGAAGAGTGGCTTGCAGACATACCATTTCCTTTCATCAAAGGCGGGTTAAATGGTGAATTGTACTCACGTTAATGGGCCTTGCTCGATGGATGAGCGTGGAGCTTGCTCACCCCTATTATACATCAGGCTTCGGATCAGGGGCGGGGTAAAAATGTAACAACCTCTTACTCGCCAGGGGCTGTCCTGCCTCTGGATTTGCTCCTGCCGGGGCGGTGCGGCCTCGGTGAACTCACCCGGCAGGCCGGAACGTACGTTCGATTGCAGGATGTCCCAGAAGCCCTATAATGAATCGGGTGGATCTTTCTGCGGCCCTGTGGAGCGCTATACGCCTATGCGTCGCGTCTTACCTATCGTCGTCGTTGCAGGGATAGTTGTCGCAGGGATCGGCATTCTGGCCAGCCGGCAGGATGCTTTTTCCCCGATGCGCTACTTTCCTGAGACCGGTCATGTAGTCCGCGAGCCGTTCCTGTCCTTCTTTGAGGAGCGGGGCGGCCTTGCCATGTTCGGTTTTCCGCTCAGCGATGCCTATACCACTGCCGATGGTGTCCTTGTCCAGACTTTCCAGCGTGCCCAGATGCAGTTAACTGTGCGGGGCGTTGAGCTGGCACCCGTCGGGCGGCTGTTGCATCTGGGAGATGGTGAAGGAAGTTTTACGGCGGCCCCGCCTTTCCGGGAGTTCTATGAGGCGCAAGGGGGGGCGTCCTTCTTTGGGCCTCCGCTTGGTCGGGCGCGGGAGGAGAACGGCGTCCTGATTCAAGACTTCGAACGGGCAAGGCTGGTGCTGGATACTCTAGGCGGGGTGCGCATGTATGAGCTGGGGTCGGTCTATCTGGCCGCCTTCCCGCCTGCTGAGGGCGGCATTCAGGCTAACATTCGCCTGCGCGGCACTCCCTTGCCTCCCTCCGGTGTGCGGGCCAGCGTATCCGTGGAAAAGCCGACGATCAGCCAGAGCGAAGTCCAAACCCTCTATCTCTATGTTGAAGATGTGAACGGCAACCCGGTTGCAGGTGCGCAGGCGTTGGCTGTCTTGAGCTATGATGGTGTCACCGCCGAAGTAGTCATGCCGGATACCGACGAACGCGGGCTGGCCAGCGCCTCTTTTGTGGCGCCGCCTGCCGAGCCGGGGTCGCGCGTGATCGTCGAGATGCATGTGCTGGCCGGGGAAACCTTCCTGACAGTGGAGACGGCTTACTTCCAGTGGTGGTGATTTCAACAACGGCGATATATCAAATCGAGGCGGCCCGCGTGGCCGCCTCGATTGATTCTTCGATGGTTACTGCGTCTTACGCCTTTTAGAAGGCCGAGAAGGCTTCTCTGGAGGGGCTGGCTCTTCGGCCTCGCTGTCTTTGTCTTCCCAGCTAATGATCCAGACACAGGCGCCCGCTACCAGAATCGTCGCTGTGATCAGCGCGACCCACTGGCCGGGCAGTAGACCCACATCACGTGCCTCGATCACCAGCAGGATCACCATGCCCAATGCCAGCACGATCCATGCCGACAGGCGCGGGTGGGCTTCAACCCAGCGTACCAGCGGCCCCAACGGCCCACTGCGCAGATTGTCAAGTGTGCGGTTCAAGAATTCGGACATACTTTATCCCTGCGGATACCTCGTTTTCTCGGTTTCTTTAGATCGGTTTCAGGACGCGGTCTTCGCGCAGCCGCTTGGTCAGCAGATACGAATTGGGCGGCATGGATTCTTCAGCGGCCTGCCGCCAGTCAGGGACACGCCCCAGATCGGCGGGGGTACGCCGTTCGTAGTCCAGCGCTTCGATGGCCTTAGATACCGGCTCAGGTGTGTTGTTGGCTAGAAACACGAGAGCGATCTCTGCCTGCAGGTCGCTGGCGGCCTTCTCGATGCTCTCCATCAGGCCGCGTACCACCGCGTTGGCCGGGGCGCCCGGCAGGAGGAGGAACTCATCTACCCGCGCGATCAGGTTCTCTACCTGAAGCCCTGCCAGCCCGATCAACTGATCATTTGCCAGGGCCATCATGTAGGCCTTTTGGCCAAAACGATCAATGACGTTGGTACGTGTCAGCGAGCCGCCCTGCATCTTGTTGAGGAAGGCGGCGATCATCTCAGCCTGTTTGGGGCCGCCGCGCTGGATGGTGATAGCGGCCTCCCCAGGCAGGGACACCGTTGAGACCTGAGGGGCAGGTTCGGGAGGAGCTTCTTTGACGCCCAGCAGAGCGTTGAGATGCCGCTGAACTTGTTCTAGTGTGGTCTCGTAGCCGCCCGTGTTGTTGATGATGACTTGCGCCCTGGCGAGCTTGTCGGACTGGGGCGCCTGAGCGGCTATCCGCATCCGGGCATCTGCTTCGCCGAGCTTGCGGTCGCGCATCAGGCGGCGTAATTGGACATCCGGAGGGGCATCAACCACCCAGATCGTGTCACAGTCCTTGGCAATGCCGGACTCGAACAGCTTAATGGCCTCAATGGCGATCACCCGCTGTTTAGCCCGCCGGACAAGCAGATCGATCACCTCCAGCACAATAGGGTGGACGATTGCCTCCAGCCGCGCCATTGCATCAGGGTCGGTGAAGACAATCTTACCCAGCTTTTCACGGTCAATCTGCCAATCGGGGGTCAGAATCCAGCGGCCAAAGGTATCCACAATGGGCTGGTATGCCGGTGCACCCGGTGACATGGCTCGGTGGGCGAGGCCGTCTGCGTCAATGCCGAAAGCGCCCAGATGTTCCAGCATGCGTCGTACAAGGCTTTTCCCTGTTGCGATGTTTCCCGTCAGTCCGATGACAATTTTTCCGGGCCAGCGGTTGCTCACGGCCCCCTCCCAGCGATGATGTAAAGAAGATCACGGATGATATAAAACATCTGGCGGGTATTCTAGCCCCGCCCCAGTTATGCGTCAAGCGGTGCGAGCAGGTGGAAACCTGCCCGCCCTTTTTGCTCCTCCATGCAACTATCGGGTGTATTGTGCATCTAAAAACCTGAATGGGAAAGTGAAACCCGGCCATAAACCGGGGTGACAACTCTAAGTATCAGGAAGGAATGAGCACAATGCGATCGGAAATGGAAATCGTTTTTCCCGGCGGGGCGCGTGTAGATGCTGTGGCCAACGGTATGGTGATCACGACCAATCAGGACGGCACAGCGCCGGCCCCCTTTGGGCTTTTTCTGGCCTCAATCGGCACTTGCGCTGGGATATATGTGCTGAGCTTCTGCAAACAACGCGGCCTGCCTGCTGACAACATCCGGATCATCCAGCGGATGGACATGAATCCTGTTACACATATGATCGAACATATCGAGCTGGATATTCAACTGCCTCCCGACTTTCCGGAGCAGTATAAAGAGGCTGTCGTGCGTTCAGCCGAACTGTGCGCCGTCAAGAAGCATCTTGAAAATCCCCCTGCCTTTGATGTGCATGTATCTGTGCTTCAGACGGCTTAACCCTTCTTTTGGGGGCAGGCAAATGGGGACAGGCGAACCAGCCTGCCCCTTACTGTTCATAGCGGGGGTAGGCGGCGATCACAACAGGCAATGGCACGTAAGAGGGGATAAAGGCTCCCCCGCCCGGCAATGCGGCTATCAGCCCGCTAGATCGCCCGCCGTCCAGATTAAGCGCGACCTCAAGGTTCAGGCCTGACGCGGCCAGCCAGTGTGATAACTCATAGAGCGAGAAAATCGGCAGGTCGCTCAACAGGACAACTACTCTCCCCTGTGTATCCAGCGCAATGACAGTGCGGCGGGCACGCTCGCCGGTCTCGGTCAAGTAGGTGGGCTGGCCGCCCGGCAACAGCAGGATAGGGTAAGACTCGACCGCCTGATCAAAGCGCATCCCGCGCGGGTTGTAATTCCCTCTTCCCAGTACGTGAATCTGTACTTCATCCTCTAGGACGGTGAACAGCCCGGCTACGCCGATAGTCCGTTCACCGTAGTTAAGCGGCGCACCGTATAATGTGCCATCCGACACGATCCTCCCAACAGGTGTTCCCTCACCAGAGAAGAAGCCTCCGTTGAAAAGAATCGGGGCACCGGTGAGGGCCTGCCATTCATCTATCATGTGAGGCTCACGGCGGTCATAGTGGACCTGAAAGACCATCTGGTCTGGGTCGATCCGCAGAGCATAGACGTAGGAAAGCACCTCTGCGCCCGGGGTAGGGGCTGTAAGATAGGTCTGGCTGACTCCGGCCCGCAGTGTCTGCCACACCGGCGGAGTTGGCGTCAGGGTTGGCGTGCGGGTGTAGGTAGGAGTTAAGGGAGTGGAAGTAGAAGTCGGGCTGGTCGCTGGGGCGGGAGTAGAGGTTGTGGTCGCTGTAGGGGCAAGCGGGGACTGGGTAGGGGCTGGTATGGCGGGCGGCGCTGTCGGGTCGGCCCCGTGCGGGGGGCGGGTACAGCCTGCCAGCAACAGGAGAGCCATGAAAGAGAGAAAAAAATGTTTCTTCACCTGACTTGCCCGTGTTGACTGAACGTCATACAATCACACAAGGGAGGGGGGTGTTTCGGGCACACTTGCAGTTTCGTATAACTCGTTGCATAATCTCAACACGACCTATTCCTACCCCAGTGGTATGTAATGGCAGAGATCAGTCTTCGGGCTTACATAGAGTATATTCAAAATCGCCTGAACCAAGATGCCCTGACCGAGGTTGTGGCCCAGTGCCGTCATGTTCTTGAATCCTACCCCAAGTGCGTCGAGGTGTACAAGCTCCTGGCCCGTGCGCTGGTTCAGCAACAGGAATATCAGGACGCGCTTGACCTGTTCCAGCGTGTTTTAAGTGTTGACCCCAACGACTTCATCGCTCATGTTGGCATCAGTGACTGCTACCGCGAGACAGGCGCCATCGCGGAGGCGATCTGGCATCTTGAGCGTGCCTTTGAGCAAGTTCCCAGCAATCAGGACCTTCAGGACGAGATCAAGAAGCTGTACGTCCAACGCGGAGAAAAGCCGCCCCGTAAGATTCAGTTAACGGGCGGGGCGCTGGCCCGTCTGTACGTCAAAGGCAAACTCTATCCGCAGGCTATTCAGGAGTTAAACAAGGCTATCAACCGTGATCCTGAGCGCTTGGATTTGCAGGTTCTTCTGGCTGATGTGCTGTGGAACGCCCATCAGGAAGTTCAGGCCGGTAAGGTTGCGGCTGAGGTTCTTAAGCGTCTCCCTTACAGCGTTGATGCCAATCGTATTCTGGCCCAGCTATGGCTGAAGGCCGGACAACCTGCTGAGGCTCGTCCCTTCCTTGAGCGCGTCAAGGAGGTTGACCCTTATCTGGGGTATCAGCTTGAACACAACGGCCAGAACGCGCCGGTGGATATGTTCCGCCTGATGATGCTGGACTTCGCGGCGGAGCGGTATGCGGCTGTCGGTGCGGCGGACTGGGTTTCACAAATTGGGGCAATTGAGAAGAAAGAAGGCGTTACAGGCCCTCTAAAGCCCAAATCCGGCCCTCTCCGTGCCACCGCTGATGCGCTTGCCTCTAGGGCGGCGGCTGAGCCTCTTCCTGAACCTGCCGCTGTCCCCTCGTGGTTGCAGGAGGTCTTCGGCCCGCCGGAGGGAGTGCCCCCGCCGCAGGAACAAGAGGCCGGCCTGCCCTCAGAACCGGGGAAGGTCTCTGCGCCCAGCCCCGAAGAGCCTGAATGGCTCCGTGAGGCTCTGGGCGAGGTCAAAGCGCCCGCCCCTCCAGAACCTGCCCCTGAGGGCCTGTCAGAGGAGAAGCCGGACTGGCTGAAGGAGGTCTTGGGCGAGACTGCGCCGCCTCCAGCGCCTGTGGGGCTGAGTCCTGTGGAATCTGCTCCTGCGCCTGACTGGCTGGCAGAGGTTCTCAATGAGGAGACACCTGCCCCTGCCCCGGTCGAGATGAAGAGTCAACAGCCCGCCGAGGTCAAGGAGCGCGATGTGCCTGAGTGGCTGGATGAGATTTTAGAGCAAGGTCCAGCCCCCCTGCCTGCGAAGCAGGAAGAGGAGCCAGCTCCGGCTGTTGTCTCAGACGACTGGCTGGAACAGATTCTCTCCAGCGGGACGCCCGCCATAGTTGAGGCTGAGGAAGAGGCTGTCCCCTCTGCGGACGCAAAACTCCCCGGTTGGCTGGGGGAGATAACTGCACCGGCTGTTGCTCCTTCTGGAGCAGTTGAGTTACCGAGTGAATGGGGTGACCTAGAAACATGGGACACTCCGCCATTGGCAGTCGAAAGAGTTGAAGCACCGAAACCTAGCGAAGGCGAGGCAATGCCTGACTGGTTGCAGGCAGGGTCTGTTCAACCTCAGGGTACGGCATCGGCGCTTCAGGAGGAAAAACACGTGGTACCACCAACTGGCGACGAAGAGATTCCCGATTGGCTGGCGGAAGGCGATCTAGATAGCGACGAGGCGATGGCTTGGCTGGAGGAGATTGCGGCCAAATACGATCCTACCTTTAAGGGGGAAACAGCCGAGAAGGAAGCCGCCGCCGCTCCAGCCCCATCCTCCGCTGAAGGGGAGGGCTTGCCAGACTGGCTGGTCGAAGAAACGCCGTCCAAGCCTGCACCGGAGCCTGCTCTACCTGTAGCGGAGCCTGCTCCGGCGGCAGAGGAATTACCAGACTGGCTGGTTGAAGAAGCGCCGTCCAAGCCCGCACCAGAGCCTGCGCCGGCCAAGGCAGAAGGCTTACCGGACTGGCTGAAGGCCGAAGCTCCACCGGAGCCTGCGCCGGCCAAGGCAGAAGGCTTACCGGACTGGCTGAAGGCCGAAGCTCCATCGGAGCCTATGCCGGCCAAGGCAGAGGGCCTGCCGGACTGGCTGAAGGCCGAAGCTCCGCCCGAACCTGCGCCGGCCAAGGCAGAAGGCTTACCGGACTGGCTGAAGGCCGAAGCTCCGCCGGAGCCTGCGCCGGCCAAGGCAGAGGCCTTGCCGGACTGGCTGAAGGCTGAAGCTCCAGAGCCGGCTGGCGAGGAATTAGACTGGTTGCGTAAGCCGCTGGAGGAACTGCCAGCCGCCGAGCCTGCTGAAGAACTGCCAAGCTGGTTGCTTGGCGAGGAGGAAAAGCCCTCACCGGCTGTAACCGAGCTGAAAGGTGAGGAGGCGCTCTCATGGCTTGACCGGCAGGTCGAGGCTCAGGGAGTCAGCCCAGAGGCTGTGATCTCTGAGGCATTGGCCCCTGAGAAGCTGCCGGTCGGGCCAGCCGTCGTGCCTCCGCCGGACGCTAAGGCTGAGCCGATTTCGGAAGAGGAACTGCCCGACTGGCTGAAGGGCGCAGGCGTCGAAGAGGAGATGGCGAAGGCTCTTGAAGCGCCGACTGCTGTCTCTGAGATGGCCGGGCTGGAACTGCCGGTTGAGAAAGAAGAACTGGAATGGTTGAATGCGGCCTTAAAGGCTGAGGAGGCTCCCGCTCTGAAGGCAGAGGAGGAAGAGGAGGAAGAGCTTCCGTCGTGGCTGAAGGCGCCGGTCGAGGAAGCACCCGCTCCTGCTCCCGCTCTGAAGGCAGAGGAGGAGGAAGAGCTTCCGTCGTGGCTGAAGGCGCCGGTTGAGGAAGCGCCTGCCCCTGCCCTGAAGGCGGAGGAGGAAGAGGAAGAAGAGCTTCCGTCGTGGCTGAAGGCACCGGTTGAGGAAGCACCCGCTCCTGCTCCCGCTCTGAAGGCAGAGGAGGAGGAAGAGCTTCCGTCGTGGCTGAAGGCGCCGGTTGAGGAAGCACCCGCTCCTGCTCCCGCTCTGAAGGCAGAGGAGGAAGAGGAAGAAGAGCTTCCGTCGTGGCTGAAGGCGCCGGTTGAGGAAGCACCCGCTCCTGCTCCCGCTCTGAAGGCAGAGGAGGAGGAGGAAGAGGAGGAAGAGCTTCCGTCGTGGCTGAAGGCGCCGGTTGAGGAAGCGCCTGCCCCTGCCCTGAAGGCGGAGGAGGAAGAGGAGGAAGAGCTTCCGTCGTGGCTGAAGGCGCCGGTTGAGGAAGCGCCTGCCCCTGCCCTGAAGGCAGAGGAGGAAGAAGAGCTTCCGTCATGGCTGAAGGCGCCGGTTGAGGAAGCGCCTGCCCCGGCTCCGGCAGTCCCTGCGCCGCCGCCAGCCGTTGAGGAAGTGCCGCTCCCATCGTGGTTACAGGCTCCAGCAGAGCCGGTTGATGCAGGCCTAGAGGAGTTTCTCAAGACGACTGCCCCGGCCGCACCCCCTGCTCCTGAGCCGGCTATGCCGCCTGCTCCTGCCCCAGCCGTGCCGCCGGTGTCGAAGCCGGAGCCTGTGTCTGCGCCTGCGCCTGCCCCTGCCCCTGTTGCACCTCCAACACCTGTGGCGGCTGGGGAGGCTCTCCCTCAGCTTCAGACAGCACGTCAGCACCTGTCAGCCAACGAGATTGACGCGGCCCTTCAGGTCTATGAGAGGCTGGTGGCGGGCGGCCAGTTGTTGGATGAGACCGCCCGTGACCTGAACGGCCTGCTCAAGTCGCTTGGGCCGCGTGCCAAGGCTGGGCCGCGTGTGCGCCGCCTGCTGGGCGATACCTTCATGGCTCAGGGCAAGTTGCAGGAAGCGTTGGAGATGTACCGTACCGCCCTGGACCAGTTGTAGAAACACATCACACCAGAGCAATTGACAGAGGCGGGTCATCACAGTGGCCCGCCTCTGCTGTGTGGACTCATCTGCCCTGCTGTTGCGAAACATCCGCAATCACATTCAGGAGGATCACTTTGGAGCGCACATTGGTTTTAGTCAAGCCCGATGGGGTTCAGCGTGGGCTGGTCGGCGAGGTGATCAGCCGTTTTGAGAGGCGCGGCCTGCGCCTGGCTGGAATGAAGTTCATGTGGATGAGCCGCGAGCTGGCGGCCCGTCACTATCATGAGCACGAGGGTAAACCCTTCTACGAGGGGCTGGTGAATTACATTACATCGGGTCCCATTGTGGCGATGGTATGGGAAGGCAGACAGGCTATCGAAGTGGTACGCCAGACCATGGGCAAAACCAGACCCGCTGAGGCCGCGCCGGGGACTATCCGGGGTGATTTGGGGCTTGAGGTCGGGCGCAATGTCGTTCATGGTTCAGACGGCCCGGAGTCAGCCGCCTATGAGATCAGTCTGTTCTTCCGTGAGGATGAGCTGTTCTCGTGGAAGCGGGACATAGACCCGTGGGTCTTTGAAGGATAAACAGATAGTCCCCGTTAGGGAGGCAGGGGCGGCAACGCCCGCCCCTGCGGGTATCGCCTGAACTGATCCGGCTGAGGTCTATGTCACTGCATCTTCAGCAGGACTGCGGCTTCATGCCACAATTCTTCGAGGTTGTAGTAAGCGCGCACACTGGGCGCAAAAATATGGACGATAATGTCCCCGTAGTCAATGAGTACCCAGCCGCCCTCCGCTTTGCCTTCCACGCGATAGGCGGGGACTTGGTGATTCTGCTTGACTGCTTCGGTGATCCCCTCGGAGATGGCTTTTAGCTGTCGTTCGCTGGTGCCGCTACAGATAATAAAGTAGTCTGCAATGATAGTCTGCCGGCGGACATCCAGCAGAACAATATCCTCCCCTTTTTTGTCGGCGATCAGGTCAACAATATAGCGTGCCAGATCAACTGTTTCTATAGTTACCTTCTCCTTGCCTGTGCTTATCATCTATTATTTGCTCAGGCATTTTATCACGAGCCGTATCATGCTATCAACCCGCCGCCCTGTTGTTCGGATGGTTGTGCGGGCTTCCCGTCCGCTCCCGAATGGCCTGCCAGTGTGATCCGGCCCAGTAAACCCGATGGCAGTCGGGGCAGGCTGAGAAATCCTTTTCGGTGCGCCAGACATAAGGCGGCACCCGGCCCTGAGCCGCCTCATGGGAGAGCGGGATGAGGGGCACATTACAGATGGCGCAACGGGGTGTACGCGGCTCTGGCGGAGGGCCGGCCTGTGCCTTCACTTGCGCGATCTGCTCATCTAGTGCCTGACTGCGGATGAGGATTGTCTGTGTGCCGCGGCGCATGGACAGCTTGCGCGAGCGGGTCAAGATAACTCTCCCCTCCGCACGAGCCATCCGGATCAGGGCCAGGTCATCGGCGGTGGAGAGGAATGCCGCATCGTATCCCATCAACCGGAGCCAGCGGGCTAACCGTCCAAGGGTGGCGTCCGCCAAGAGAGGGGGAGCCGCAGAAGGGGAATCGGTCATAGCTTGACTTGATGAACCTCAGTATACACGGCGCCGTCGGGCTTCAACTGACTGCGCATCAGGCTGACAGCCTCAACACGCCAGCGCGCCGCCTGACCGATGTCTGTCTGCTCGGCAGCACGGCCCAGTACAGCGATCTCTTCGCGCCCGGCTTGGCGGGCAGTGCGGGCCAGCGTCAGGTGAGGGCTGAAGGTATCACGCTCTGTGGGGTAGCCGAGCGGCGCGATAAACTGCTCAACAGCGGACTGTAGCGCACTCAGACGGGGCAGGTCGCCTCCTACCCCTGCCCACAGTACCCGCGGGCGCTGGGTGTTGGGGAAGCATCCCAGCCCCCGAATCTCCAACTCAAACGGACTGTGACCATCAGCCGCCTGCTCCAGCGCAGTTTTCAGGTCAGCCAGTTGACTGACCGGTACATCGCCCAGAAACTTGAGCGTCAGATGAATCCCCTCCGGCTGGACCCAACGGACAGCGCCAGAGGGGATGCTCCGCTTGAGGCTGGATTGGATGCGGGCGAGGGTAGTCAGCACGTTTTGGGGAAGCTCAAGCGCAACAAACAGACGCCATGCTTCGCTCATGTTTAATGCCTCGGAGGGGTAGAAATCTTAGCCGTTAGGGCGTAGTATAGCATACTGATCAGGCGGAGGACAGGTTGCGGGTTGTAGAAGTTTGAGAATGGTTAGGGTAGAATCTGGACTGCATAGCACTACCAGGAGAGAATAACCGTGAGCATACAGGATAAAGTCTGGCACGTCTATGTGGGGCAGTCGTGGATCGGTACATTGACACCCACCAACGCCGATGCAAACTGGTATTATGCGACCTTCACCCCCGGTGATGCATGGGGTAACTTTGCCCCGTGGTTTCAGAAAGCTGTAGAAGCCCATAAAGCAGGTGATGAAGCCGGCTGGCAACAGTGGTATTCGCAACTCACGACTATGGGTGTTTCGATAGCCGCTGATGACGGGGAGAGCTATCAGAACCCCACTATCCACATTGACGGCGGGAATGCGTGGTTCGTGGTGTAAGAGGCCATGAGTGTCGCGTCTGCCCGCATCCAAGAGATTCTTGACAATCTGCCCGCCCGGCCCGGCGTCTATATCATGAAGGACGCTCAGGGCAGGGTGATCTATGTGGGCAAGGCAGTTAACCTGCGCAATCGGGTACGCTCGTACTTTCAGCCTGCTGTACTGCGTGCCTCAGGTGTGACCAGCAAGACGGCCCGTCTGGTGCAGGATGTGGCAGATATTGAAGTGATCGTCGTGGACTCAGAGCTTGAAGCTCTGCTGACCGAGATCAACCTGATCAAAGCTCATCAGCCGCGCTATAACATCCGTCTCAAGGACGACAAGCGCTACCCTTACATCAAAGTTCACTGGGCCGACCCCTATCCGGCGGTGACGGTGACGCGGCGCATGGTTCAGGACGGCTCACGTTACTTTGGCCCTTATACCAGCGCCGCCGCCGTCTATCAGACGCTTGATGTTTTGCGGCGGGCCTTTCCCTTCCTGACGTGTGACCGCGAGATCACAGGGCGTGATGAGCGGGCCTGCCTGTATTACGACATCAAGCTGTGCAATGCTCCCTGTGTGGGGGCTGTGACTCAAGAACAGTACCGGGCCACCATCCAAGCGTTGATGGACTTCCTGCAAGGCCGTTCAGATGCCATCATCAAGCAGTTGGCCGCTGAAATGCAAGCCGCCTCTGATCGGCTGGAGTTTGAGAAGGCCGCCCGCCTCCGTGACCGCCTCCGCGCGGTTGAGCAGATCGTCCAGCGGCAGAAGGTCGTTTCGGGCGTAGAGACCAATCAGGATGTGATTGCCTTCGCCCGTGAGAATGGTGATGCCTGTGTCCAGATTTTTTTCATCCGCGCGGGCAAGATCATCGGGCGGGAACATTACGTGCTGGAGGGGATCACCGAGGAGGAAGACCCCGCCAGAGTGATGACCGGCTTCCTCAAGCAGTTCTATGATCGGGCCGCCGATGTTCCCCCAGAGGTCTTACTGCCGCATGAGGTCGAGGAGGCCCAGATCATAGAAAGCTGGTTGCGCAGTAAACGCGGCGACAAAGTGGTGTTGAAAGTCCCTCAGCGCGGCCAGAAACGTGATCTGGTCAGGCTGGCCTCCGAGAATGCCGCTGAGATGCTGTCTATGTTGCGGGCGCAGTGGCAAGCCGACACAACCAAGCAGGAGACAGCGCTCAGGGAGATTCAGGAGGCGCTCGGCCTGCCGGCTCTGCCAGCCCGCATCGAGTGTTTTGATGTCAGCAACATGCAGGGGACGGCCATTTCTGCCAGCCGGATCGTGTTTGTGCAGGGGGTGGCTCGCAAAAGCGAGTACCGCAAGTTCAACATCCGCACAGTAGCCGGCCATCCGGATGACTATGCTTCCATGCGCGAGGCGCTTGATCGGCGCTTCCGGCGGTGGCAGGAAGCGCAGGAAGAAACGGGCAGGCCTCCCGGCCAGAAGTCCGACCCGACGTGGGCGCTACTGCCCGACCTTCTGATCGTGGATGGCGGCAGAGGACAGCTCGGCGTGGCGGTTGAAGTGCTGGAGAAGTATGGGCTGACAGAGCGTGTGCCGGTAGCCGGGCTTGCCAAACAGCAAGAAGAAATTTTCGTGCCGGGGCAGAGCAGGCCCCTTATACTGCCCCGCCGCTCGCAGGGGCTGTACCTGCTCCAGCGCATTCGGGATGAAGCTCATCGCTTTGCTATTGCCCAGCACCGTGAGCGCCGGGCCAAGATGGGTATAGCCTCTCAGCTTGATGCGATTCCGGGCATTGGGCCGGCACGCCGCAAGGCACTGCTGGCCGCCTTTGGATCGCTGAGCGCTATTCGTGCGGCAAGTGTGGAGCAGATCGCCTCTGTGCCGGGCATAGGGCCGGCGCTGGCGGCAGTGATCAAGGCCGAATTGTGATCGGTGTGCGGTGTGCCTACTTTTGTTCCCTGCCCAGCACTTCTTTGATCAGCCCCTGCATACGCTCGTAATGGGAGCCTTTCCAGTAGACCTGTCCGCAGGATTGACACTGGCGAAACTCATCGTGGTAACGGGCTGTGTCAGGCAGAATCTGATCGAGGATGGCCGTCTTCTCAACTGTTCGGAGCAGGCCGTTGCATTTCATGCACCGCATGAAAAGCTTCACCTTGTCTATCAGGTTGAACCGCTCTAGAACCTCCACGATCTGCCGGCGCGGGATGGTGCTCCGCACGTAGTAGCCGTGGATCACAAGACTCCGTTTGAGGAGGCCGACATCCCGCGTCAGCAGAATGCGCCCCTCGCGGTGGGCAATCAGTGCAAGGTCCTGATCGAGTGAGTTGTTGTTATACAGCGTGTCAAAACCCATCATGCGCAGGTAGGATGCCAGCCGCCCTAGATGAACGTCGAGCACAAATCCGGGGTCGTCGGGCAGAGGAGGGCGCAGGTCTATGCGGGCAGGCAGTTCCACCGCCTCTGTACAAGGGTAAATGTCAATCCTGTCGCCGCCCTGGACAATGTGATCGAATCCGACTGATCGGCCATTCACGACGATCAGATTAATCTCTGCGTGGGGAACACCCAGCGACTCGATCATGTCTTTAATAGATGCCCGCCAGTCAAACTGGCGCTCAATGATAGTCCGGCGTTGGCGGCGGGGAAGGAAGTCGTTGAGCGAACCGTGAAAATGAAAGTAAGCGCAGTCCATATCCTTTAGTAAAATTGTACCGCATTGCCTGCGTCGGCGCTGAGCAGAGTGGCCGCTCTATCTGGATAGAACACTGCCGATTGTGCTTTCGGTGTGCTTTGAGGATACAATTCGCCTTATGGTCAAGTTACTTGTTTTGTTCCGGGCGGGTGCACATTCGCCGCAATACGACGAAGGATACAATGACTTCCTGATGAAGCTGGAGCGTTTGCCGGGCCTGCGCCGGAAGGCTGTCAGTACTGTCTATGCCGGGCCGGGCGGGCGGATGCCGTTCGGCGCTGTGGTCGAAGCCTGCTTTGAGAGCCGTGCCGCCTTGGAGGCCGCCCTGACCTCGCCGGCAGGTGTCGAAGCCGGGCAGGCTCTCCTGAGCTTTGCAGGGCCGGATGCAGTCATCCTCTTTGCCGACGTGATGGAGGAGTCGTTCGACAGCGGATCGAATGATTCGGAAGAAGCGGGTCACCCGCTTCTTCCGAATCATTCGATCCAGACCGGCGCAGACGGCGGGTCTGCTGGCGGTGATCAGCGCCCTGTCCCTGACCGCCCTTCACCCCTTGATGTTTGGAGCATTGCCCGCCAGCCCCGATGGGCCGCTCCATCTGTACCGGCTGGTGGCGCTGGATCATGCCGTGCGGCATGGCCTGCTGTGGCCGCGCTACCTGCCGGGGATGCTGTATGGCTATGGTGTCCCTCTCTTCAACTACTATTCACCGCTGTATCTTTACCCCTCCGAGCTGTTCCGTCTGGCAGGCTTATCCTTCGTCAACTCACTGCTGGCGGGTCTGGCCTTGTATATGCTTCTAGGGGCGCTGGGCGCTTATCTGCTGGGGCGTGCATGGAATGGCCCGGTAGCAGGAATAGGAGTAGCAGGGGCATACCTCTATGCGCCTTATCTGCTCTACGAAGCGTTACGGCGCGGAGTGCTGGCGCAGTATGCCGCGCTGGCGATCCTGCCGTGGGTGTTATGGGCGTTCTGGCGGACAGCCAGACAGGGCCGGCGCCGGGACCTCCTGCTGGCGGTGATCTGCTACAGCCTGTTGATTTTGATGCATAACATCACCGCGCTGTACGGTACGGCCTTGCTGGCGGCCTGTTGCCTCTATTTGTGGTGGACCAGCCCCGATCCGCCGCGTGCCTTCCTGCGGCTGGCTGTTGCGTTGATCCTGCCGCTGGGACTGACTGCTTTTTTCTGGTTGCCCGCCCTGGCCGAGACAAGCTATGTCCATATCGAGCGTGTAACGCACTATGTGCCGGTGCTTGACTTTCACAACAACTTCCAGTCGCTGGGCGAGATATTCGCTCCCCCGTTGACGGCTGACCTGACACAGCTTCATCCGCCGGTGCCACGCACGCTGGGCTGGCCTCAGATTACACTGGCCCTGCTGGGTCTCGCTTTGATCGTGTGGCCGGGCGCCGCATCCCCAGATGAGCGCAAGAGGCTGTACGCTCCCTCTTTGCTGGCCTTGGGAGCGTTGGCGGGACTTATCTTTCTCGACACACGCGCCTCAGGCTGGATATGGCAGATCGTGCCGTTGATGCACTATATCCAGTTCCCGTGGCGGTTGCTTGGCCCTGCCAGCCTGTTGCTGGCGTTGCTGGCCGGCACGGGTGTTGTGATGGTTGCGCGGCGCATCCCCTGGGCGGCTGGACGGGCTGTCTGGGTAGCGGTGTGCCTGATCACCTTCATCGGCTACGGCCTGCCATGGTTGTACGGTGTCTATCTGCCGGACCAGCCAACCTCCATTGTGGATGCACAGAACTTTGAACGAGAAACAGGCTGGCTGGCCGGCACAGGTGAAGGGGAGTACGTCCCCCGCTGGACAACCGAACTGCCTGACCCCGCCCGTCTGATCGGCCTGTATGCACAGAATGAAGTCATCCCTCGACTGCAACCCAACCCGCAGATCAGCGTTGAGACGGCAGACTGGGGGCTGACTCGTGCCGCTCTGACTTTTACAGCCCGTACAGATACGACACTGGTCTTTGACTGGATATACTTCCCCGGCTGGTGGGCACGCCTTGACGGGGAGAAGGTGCTGATCGTACCTGCCAATCCGCAGGGATTGATCCGCGTTGATGTGCCGGCAGGGACCCATCAGTTGGAACTAGGTTTTGGCCTGACACCCCTCCGGCTGGGAGCGCTCATCGGCAGTGGCCTCTCGCTGGCATTGACAGCCGGAGCAATGATGCTTCCTATCTACCGATCAGGCCGAAGCGAGATGGAGGAGACCCCTCAAGCTCAAGTGTTAGGACAACGTTCGGCGGCGGCTGTGATGATTGCAACGGCGCTGGTCGGGGTGCTGATGTTCGCTGGAAAGGTCTTTCTGGTGGATAACCTTGAGACCCCTATCAAGCGGGAGCGGTTCGCCAATGGGTTGCAGGCAGGCTTGCAGACGCCCGTACAGGCCAATTTCAACCATGAGATCACCCTGCTGGGCTGTGACCTGCCGAACAACCGGATCGCTTCGGGGAGTCCAACACGGCTGGCGCTGTACTGGCAGCTCTCAGGCGGGATGGTAAACGAGGATTACTCCAGTGTGGTTTATCTGCGTGACGCGGCGGGTCACATTGTGTGGCAGACTATCTCTCAGCATCCCGGCGGCTACCCTACCACCGACTGGGTGCCCGGCTTCTATGTTCAGGAGCGGGTTACGTTGCAGGTCCCCTCTGGAACCCCGCCCGGAATATACACTATCGAGGTTGGGTTGTACTCGCATACGGCTGGCCGGAATCTCGATGTCTTTGATGCAGGCGGAAATCCGCTGGGGGTGACAGCCCCCATTGGGACGCTTGAAGTCACCCGTCCTCCGCGCCCTGCCCGGCTGAATGATCTGGGGTATGAGCAAGGGTTCAATGCTCATCTGACAGACGATCTGACCTTTTTAGCCATGACTCCTCTGCCAGAGAACGGTGAGGTGGGCCAGCCATTGGCTGTGATCTGGGCATGGCGGGCACGCTCGAATCTGCAACAGGTCTATCACGCCCGCCTGATCTGGCTGGATCAGAGCGGAGTAGTAGCGGCTTCTTCGCCGGCTGTGCCGCCGGCTACCGGCTACCCGACTGATCAATGGCGGCGGGGCGATGTGTGGCGGGGAGTCCATCTGCTGTATATCCCCGGCAGGCTGGAGCAGGGGACATATCAGGTCGCCGTTCAATTGACCGATGCCTCCGGCGGTCCGGTCGGGGAGTATTTTGTGATCGGAGAGATGGCAGTCAGCACGCCGGAGCGTCATTTCGAGGCGCCGCCAATGGCTGTTACAGCCAACACAGCTTGGGAGAATGGGATCGTTCTGCTGGGGTATGACCTGCCCCGCAGGCGGGTATCACAGGGGGACGGCCTGCACCTGATCCTATACTGGCAACCCCAGAATGAAATCACGCAAAGCCTAACTGTGTTCGTCCACCTCTACGACAGCGAGGGGCATATCGCCGCTCAGCAGGACCATATTCCGGTGAACGGCTCGCGTCCTACTGCCGGCTGGGCACCTGCTGAGGTCGTGAGCGATCCTTATTCGCTGTTTATCAGCTCGGATGTCCCCCCCGGACGCTATCATCTGCGGGTGGGCTGGTATGATGCTGTGACAGGTGTGCGGGTCCCCCTGACGGGCGGGGGTGACTTCTGGGCACTGCCCGACACGATCACCGTGATACCTTGACCCCTGCGCCTGCCCCGCAGGAGGCTACAGGAACGAGTATAACTGCGCCGGTCGAACAGGCTCTTCCCCTTCGCCCTTATAGACAGCCTGCATCCATCGGATTGTTCTGGGGATGCCTTCAGCCAGCCTGACCTCGCACCTGTGATCGAGGTCGCGGATTGCTTTGGTAAGGTCCACCTTCTTGTCTTTGGTCGTGAATGGCTCTCCCTCGACGTACTCAACCAGACGGTCATCCTTGCCGAGGTAATTCAGAATCAGGTCAGAGACCTGCTTCATGTCGTGGTATTCATCCCCGCCGATGTTATAGACCTCGCCCGGCTGGAAGTTGTTGATGATGTTGGCCAGAGTGCGGACGGTGTCGGTTACATAGGTCGAGGTACGGTGATGCCCTAGATATACCCTGTAGGGCATATCGTGGAGAGCATGGTAGATGAACTTGCAGATCGCACTGCGGTATGTGCTGTAATACTCGCCGGGGCCGTAGGTGTTGAACAGGCGTACCCGGACTGTCTCCGTGCCGAACTGGGCGGCAGAGTTCATGATCTGTAGCTCGCCTACCCACTTGGTGATGGCGTAGTCGTTGAGTTGTCGGACTTCATATTTGTCCATCACATCCTCTGACATGACCCCGTCCCAGTCACCGTAAACCTCGGACGAACTGAAGAAGATCATGCGGAACTTGTATCGTTCCTGAAGCCTCAGCAGGTTCTTGGTCCCGATCACGTTACTACGCCAGAGGGTGTCGTAAAAGTCCTCGCCGTTCCAGCGGCCAAACTCAGCCGCCAGATGATACACATAGTCATACTGATTGGCCTCAAAGACGCGCTGAAGCTGATAGAAGCTCCCCACGTCACAGCGATGGTAGAAAGGATCATGATGATGGGGGAGATCAAGCACGTGTACCTCATGGCCGCGTTTCCGCAACTCAAGCACCAACACGTGCCCGACTGTCCCCAGTCCTCCGGTAGCTAGAATCTTCATGCGTTTTCCTCGATCTGATGTGCTCTCGATTTGGTTCACGACCGCCAAGTATCCCCCCTCCGGCCATAAATATCAAGCAGTGACAGCCCCAGACGCGGCATGGCGTACACCACTATCATGAGGATCATCACCCCCATGATGATATCAAAGGTCAGGGCGGCTCCTACAGCGCCCAAGTAATGGATGAACGGTATTAACAGCGCAATCCTTAGCAGGATCGTGGCGATGCTGTAGTAGGTGACGATGGGCAGTTTGTTCTGAGCCATTGCCATCGGGCGTACCCAGCGGAAGACGCTGTCCAGCACGACGCCAAAGCCGAGAATACGGATCAAAAGAGCGACGGGCGCGTAGGCCTCGCCGTAGAAAAGCCATACCAGCCAGTCAGCGGTGACGATCAGGAACAGCCAGCAGGCTGAGCTGACGGCAAGGCTGATCAGTGAGAACCGCCTGATCAGGGATTTGCTCCGCTTGGTATCCTGACGTGCCCACGCTTCATTCAACTCCGGGTAGATCACGCTGATGGCGGGCACAGTCGGGATGGCGATCAGGGTGGCCGCGTTGTGCGCGATGTTGAAGTAACTCACCTCGGCGGCAGTGCGCAGTGCTCCCAGCAGAAGCACATCTACATTAGCTGAGATCGCTTTGAGTGAGGCGATCACGCTGGTGTGAAATGCAAACGGCAGGAACTGCCGCCAAGCTCCTATATAATCGGCCCGGCCTATTTTCCCTTCCAGCCGCCCGATATTTGAGATCAACAGCCACAACCCGACCACGGCCCACAGCACAAACGAGAAGGCTGAAACGATAACATATCCCCACATCACAGCCACAAGGCCGTGAGGGGCCAGCAGAGTCAGCGTGATCGTGCGGCACAGGCTGATCAGGATCATGCCGGAGGCCAGCAGGTTAAAGCGCTTATAGACGTTGACCAGTGCTGTGAAGGATTCCTCCAGTGTGGAGAAGGGGATGGTAAGGAGATAGATCAGCACCAGCCGGCGTACTAGTTCGGGTTCGGGATACAGGCGTGCAGAGAGGGGAGCTATGATGGCTGACACAAGCAAGGTGGCCAGCATAAGGGCTATATCGGCGCTGACACCTACGTAGAAGAATGAGACCGCCTCACGTCGTTCCTCCCGCGCCAGCGCGTTGCCCACAAAACGGACTATCCCCTCACCGACGCGGATGTCGAGAAAGTTGACAATTGTGCCAACAATGGTATAGGCAATGATCACCAGCCCATAGTTGGTCGGCCCCAGCAGGCGGGCCAGAACAAACGAGGTCACCATAGCAAGTGCTGTTGTCACCCAGTTGGCGATCAACAGCATCGAAGAGTGACGCGCTATACGGCTCTGTATGACACGTTTAGCCAGAGCTTTAGCCTGTTGTATCACTGGAGGTATCTCCCCCTGCATACCGAATGCGCATCATAGCTGTCCCTTCGTCACTCTCTGAGAATCATCTCTACGATCCGTCGGGCGCGTGCCTCCCATGTATAGGCCTGCACATCCTCCTGCGCCTGCCTTGCCAGCCGCCTGCCTAGTTCCGGATCATCCCGCAGGCGCCGCAGAGCCTCCGCCAGCGCTTCTGGGTCGCCGGGCGGAACAAGCAGGCCGTTCCTGCCGTCGCGGATGATCTCAGCAGTGGATGGCAGATCAGTGGCCGCCAGCGGACTGCCGGAGGCCATGTACTCAAACAGCTTGAGCGGCGAGGTGTAATAGGCAAAGAACTCGTTGTAGGGTGAGACAATGGTGCATACATCGAAGGCCCGCAGATAGGCCGGCACATCGGCAGGCGGTACTTGCCCGGCATATAGGATCAGGTCAGGGGAAAAACCCTGCCTGACCAGCCGCTCCCGCAGGCGTTCTACCCGTTCGGCGGGGCCTCCGACCAGTCCCAGCCGGGTTGGCCCCTCGCGGCTCAGCGCGGCGACTGCCTCCCCCAGCACATCGAGGCCCTTATCTCCCCCTACCGACTCGAAACGGCCTGCGTACCCTACGATGAAGTCATCAGCCGGCCAGCCCAGCCGTGACCGCCAGTAAGCCCGATCCCCTTCAATGGCAAACCGTGCCGGTCGGAAGCCGTCATGCGCTGTCAACAGCCGCTCTGGCGGCACACCCATCGAAGCGTACCGCTCGCGCAAATGCTCCGTGATCACGATTGTCCCGCCGATCCGCTGGGCTAGCGCCTTCCGCAGGGACAACCCCGCCCGCGTGGAAGGGAAGGTGTGTGCCTCGAAGAACAATTGCCGCGCCCGATGCGGCCATCGCCTTGCGATCAGGTAGAGCGAGAGAGGATCGCGTGAGTAGATGACCGCATCGCCTTCGCCGGCCAGACGGGTAAGCAGTGACAGGTTGAACGTCGGGATGAGCAGCGCCGCCGCCAGATGGGTGTACAACCCGGCCAGCGTTCTCGGCATCTTCTCGGCCAGAGGGTAAATGTTCAAGCCGGCCAACTGCTCGGCCCGAAAGAGGCGTTCTACACCGTAGTAGCCCCAGATGTCCTCAGTGTGCAGGCCGGCGGGATTGCGGTGTCTCCGATACAGCAGGGTGACCTCTACGCCGAGCTGGGCAAAAGCCTCGCACATCTGGACGATCTGGTAGGGGTGAGCCTTCTCGCTGGGAATACGGGCCGTGGTGGTGTAGATCAGTCTCATCGCTCTCTATGCCCTCTGGTCTCGTGCCGGCTGATGACCTCTTCGAACACGGCTGTCAGTTTGTCCATTAAACCGTCAAGGCTGTATTCTGCCTGCACTCGTAGGGCTAGTTTCCTGCCCAGCGCAAGCCGTGCCTCTGGCGGTTGGCTCAACAGGCCGGCTATGCGGTCGGCGATCTGATCGGGGTCAAGCGTTTCGCACCACAGGGCGGCGGCCTCTTCTCCCAGCAACGGCAGGAAGGTCTGGTTATGGACGATGACAGGCACGCCGCTGGCCATGCTCTCCAGCACGGCCTTGTCTAACCCGCCGGTAGGACACAGGTTGACGGTCAGGGCGGCACGCTGATACAGGGCAGGGATGTCCGCATGGGGCACTGCCCCTAGAAAGGAGACCCGTCCCTCGACCCCCAGTTCGCGTGCCAGCGCGTAAAGGGCGGAGGGATGGTCTGGATTTTCAGGCGTCTCGCCGCCGGCGATGGCAAACCGGACGTCCTCGAAGCCGGGGCGGCTGGCCAGCCGCGCGGCGGCCCTCAGCAAGGCGTCATGATTTTTGATCGGCGAGAGCCGTCCGACAGACAGGATCAAGCGTTCGGGGCTGGGATGGTCAGCAGGGCGAAACTGCGAGAGGTCAATGCCGTGCCCTAGGATGGTCACCTTGCGGCTGGGCAGGGTGAAGCTTTCCGGTGAGGCTGTCACCACCCGGTCGGCCAGCGCGTGGGCAAGACGCAGTTCAAGGCTGACGTTCCGATGGACAAACCACAACACCTGCGGTTTGTTGAACAGCTTGGCGTAGGGGGCGGCTACCCATGTATAGCGCGGCGTCATGTGGGTAAAAATCACGTCTGTATGAGGCACAGTACGAGCCAGCGCACGGTTGAACTCCCACAGCTCCCGAAGGCGGCTGTATCCGCGTTCCTTGCCCATAGACTGGACGGTTACATTTTCCGGCAGGCTGGCCTGACCCCGTTCCAGCGTGATCACGTCAACCTGCGCCACCCGTGCCGCTAGTGCTCGTACCCAGTTCAGGATAAATGCCCTGAGCCAGTCGCGTTCATCGAGTTGCTGGACAAGCATCAGCACACGCATCAGGCCTGCCCCCTGAGGCGATGGACTAAATCCTGATAGCCGTGTGCATAGGCCGCGATGACGCTGTCGGCATCGAACCCCTGCACCGATTGGCGTCCCGCCTCTGCCATCTGCCGTCTGAGGGTCTCGTCTGCTAACAGCAGGCAGATTTTGTCTGCCAGTTCGCGGGCATCCCAGTGGAACAGGAGGCCGTTTTGCCTGTCAATGATCAGCTCGCGCATCAGGCCGACTGGAGTAGAGATGACGGGCACGCCGCAGGCCATCGCCTCGACTGCCACACGCGGGCCGCCCTCAGCGGTTGAGGCACATACCAGCATGGCGGACTGGTTGTACAGACGGGCTACGTCCTCCGGGCGGGGCAGACGTTCGATCAGCGTGACGGCGTCTTCCAGCTTGAGGGCGGTGATGCGTTTTTCCAGCGCCCCCCTCAAAGGCCCCCGCCCCAGAATACACAATCGGATGGACGGGCAGGCACGGCGTGCCAGCGCCAGGGCGTCGAGGATCATGAACAGCCCTTTGTTCGCGGCCAGCCGTCCAACGAACAGCACCTCGAAACGGCGGGTCTCGTCAGGCAGAGGGTGGAATATGTCAAAGTCCATGTAGATCGCGGGGAGTATCAGTATCTTTTCTTCCGGCACGCCCAGCCGCCGCAGAAACTCCGGCATCTCAACCCGATTCATGACCCGGAAGCCCGCCGCACTGCCCCGCACAGCTCGGATGTAATACTCTGCCGCAAGGCGATAGATTCTTTCACGGGTTGTTGCGGCTCGCGGATAGCCCTCAACGTGGAGTATCTCGCTCACGTAGGGGATGCCTGAATGGCGGGAGAGCCATCGTGCCCCTGTGCCGTTGTAAAAAAGGCCGAAGTCGTGGCTGGTGATCAGGGCGTATGCCCGCTCGGCGATCAGTGCCCTTCCTTGTCGAAGGATGAACCAAGGCTGGAGTATCTTGTGCCAGGGCGAGGGATGGATATACACGTTCCCGTAGATCGTTCGGGCTGAGGCGCCTGGCGCACGCGGGCAGAGGATGTCAATCCGATCCCAGTGCTTGCAGAAGCGGCTTAGCATCTGGCTGAAAGCGCCCTCGTAACCCTGCGCAATTGTCGAGTCACCGCTGAGCATCAGGAGATTCATGGCTTCGAAGCACCCTTCATGACAGAGGGCGCAGGGATGCGCCCTCCTTACAAGGCGGGATATTCGCCCTTTTGTGCCTTGAGGCTTAAAAAACGGCGGCTCTCAGAGTAATACCACCTTGGCCTTTGGTGACTTGACCTGCTTCAGCGCGTTACGGGTATCTACTATCAGGCGGCTGTGTTCGGCGATCATGTTCCAGTCGTAGGCTGAATGATCGGTCACGATCACCACACAGTCAACCGATCTCAGCAGGTCAGGGGTCAGCTCGACAGCATCCATGTCCAGCCCCTCGTGGCGCAGGTCGCGGATGTAGGGGTCGTGGTAAGCCACTTCCCCGCCGCGCTCCTGTAACAGCCGAATCACATCGAGGGCCGGGCTTTCACGGAGGTCATCAATGTCCCGCTTGTAGGCCGCGCCCAGCACCAGAATCTTCGATCCGTTGACCGTCTTACGGGCGTCGTTCAGGGCAACCATCACCTTGTTGACTACGTACAACGGCATATTGCTGTTGATCTCAGAGGCCAGCTCGATGAAACGGGCGTTGTAGTTCAGCGCCTTGAGTTTCCAACTGAGGTACAGGGGGTCAATCGGGATGCAGTGGCCGCCCAGCCCAGGGCCGGGATAGAAGGTCATGAACCCAAACGGTTTCGTGCTGGCCGCTTCGATCACTTCCCACACATTGACACCCAGCTTGTCGCACATGATGGCCATTTCGTTGACCAGACCAATATTGACCGAGCGGAATGTGTTTTCAAGGAGCTTGACCATCTCGGCGGCACGCGTTGAGGAGACCGGCACAATGTGGTCAATGGCCTTGCTGTAGAGAGCCGTGGCCACCTCCAAGCAGTTGGGTGTCACACCGCCTATCACCTTGGGGGTGTTGCGGGTGCCATAGTGTTTGTTGCCGGGGTCAACGCGCTCCGGCGAAAAGCAGATGAACACATCCTCTCCCGCCTTGAAGCCGTTGCCGGCCAGACGGGGGACAATCAGCTCGTCCGTTGTGCCGGGGTAGGTGGTGCTTTCCAAAACAATGAGCAGTCCCTTGTGGCTGTAGCGGGCGACCTCGTCAGCGGCGGCGATCACGTAGCTCATGTCAGGGTCTTTGGTCTTACGAAGGGGGGTGGGCACACAGATGCTGATAGCATCTACATCCTTCAGCACACTATAGTCAGTGGTTGCTGAGAGCCGTCCTCTGCCAACCAGATCAGCCACTGTGGGGGTGGGGATGTCTATGATATAGCTTTTTCCTTCGTTGAGTAGCCGTACTTTTTCGGCGCTCACATCCACGCCGATAACGCGGTAGCCCTCTTTGGCAAACTCGACGGCCAGCGGCAGGCCCACATAGCCGATGCCGATCACGCCGATAACGGCTTTGCGTTGCTCGATCTTGTCTAGTAATTCTGTCTTGGTTGTCATGGAGAATAACCTCTTTCAGGGGGTGGGTGGCTGGTTGTGCCCTTCACGAAAGTAAGCGATGATCTCATCCAGCGTCTGATCGAGGGTTTTCTGAGGCTCCCAGCCGATCAATTGTTTGATGCGGGTCGTGTCAGGTATACGGCGGCGCATGTCCTCGAAGCCAGCTTCGTAAGCTTCCTGATAGGGGATCAGGACGATCTCAGACGAGCTGTTGGTGTGGGCCTTTACCTTGTGGGCCAGCTCAAGGATGGTGATTTCTTCCTGTGAGCCGATGTTGAAGACACCCCCAACTGCCTGCTCACACTCAGCCAGCCCGATGATCGCTTGTACTGCGTCGCTGACGTTGGCAAAACAGCGCGACTGTTGTCCGTCGCCGTACACACGGATCGGTTCACCGGCCAGCGCCCACTGGACGAAACGCGGGATCACCATGCCGTAATGGCCGCGCTGGCGCGGCCCTACAGTGTTGAACAGCCTGAAGATCACCACCGGCAGGCCCGCTTCCTTGTAGTAGGCCAGCGCAAGGAACTCATCCAGCGCCTTGCTGGTGGCATAGCTCCAGCGGCTCTTGGTGGTTGGCCCTATGATGCTGTCATCATCCTCAGAGAAGGGGACGTGGTTGCCTTTGCCGTACACTTCAGAGGTTGAGGCGATCAGTACTTTTTTTCGGTAGCGGCGGGCCGTCTGGAGTACAATCTCCGTGCCGCCCACGTTGGTCTCGATCACGTGGATGGGGTTGCTGACGATCAGGCTGACGCCGACTGCGGCGGCCAAATGATAGATAACATCGCACTCACTGACCAGCCGATCCATGACGGTCGTGTTGGCGATGGTCTCAATGGCAAAACGGAAGTTGGGGTGGCTGGTGAGAGGCTCAATGTTCTCGAAGCGCCCTGTGGACAGGTTGTCAATGACAGTCACCTGATGTCCCTGCTTCAACAGTGCTTCGGCCAGATGACTGCCGATGAAGCCTGCGCCGCCGGTGATCAATGCTCGGACCATGCGTTTGTTCATTCCTTTGGGTTAAGGTGAAGTTGCGCCGCCTTCGGCGGGCATGACGTTGCCGATTGTATCAGGGGCGGGGCAGTCTGTCCACACTACGCGGGAGTGGCTAATAGAGTGGATCTGGAGGGCTAAAATCGCCCGACCCGTTAACACTATGTCCACCCTTTTGGCCACTCCCACACTACGCAGGGCAGTGGTATAATAACCGCCTGACTTCCTTATCATCTTATGTCCCTCGTAAGCGGTGCTTTGATTACTCTAGCGGGATTTTGGCATACAACATTGAGGAGGCCAGTCTGTAATGAGCATCAGCCAGCTAGCCCGTTCGATAGCAGAGTCGCCTACCCTGAAGCTCAACGAGGAAGCCCAGCTTCTGCGGGATCGAGGCGAGCCAGTCATCAACCTGAGTGTCGGAGAGCCAAAGAACAAAACCCCCATCACGGCCATTCTGGGTGCAACTGCCAAGTTAAAAACAGGCGATGTCAAATATGTGCCCACCGATGGCCTGCTCTCGTTGAAGAAGGCTGTCATCCGCTACACGGAGGAGAACTACGGTCGGCTTGTGGCACCAGAAAATGTCATCATCTCGACCGGCGCCAAGCAGTCACTTTATAACATCCTCTTTTCCATTCTCAACCCGCAGGATGAAGTGATCATTCTGGCGCCCTACTGGGTCAGCTACCCTGAGATGGTCAAGATGGTGTATGGTGTGCCGGTGATTGTGACGCCCGAAGACGGCAGTTTCCAGCCGCGCATGGAGGAGATTGAGCGTGCTGTCAGCTCGTATACTAAAGCCATCATTGTCAACAGCCCCAATAACCCCTCCGGCGTGGTGTATTCGGAAGACCTGATCGCTCAACTGGTGGACTTCTGCGAGCGCAAAGACATCTATCTGATCATGGATGACATCTACCACAAGCTGGTCTTTGACGGCATCCGCGCTGTGCCGGGCTATGCCTACACCAACCGGGATGTAGATACCTCCAAGATCATCGTGGTCAACGGCGTCTCTAAGTTATATGGCATGACCGGCTTCCGTATCGGGTGGGCTATCGCCAGCCGTGAGCTGGTTGAGGTGATGACCAATGTTCAGGCCCAGACGACCTCCTGCCCGGCGGTAGTGTCGCAGGCGGCGGCAGAAGGAGCGCTGACCGGCGTTCAGAGCGGCGTCGAAAACCTGCGGCTCACCATTCAGAACAACCGCGATGTGGTCATGCGCGAGCTTAGCTCTTTCACCGATCTGAAGGTGACTAAGCCCGGCGGCACGTTTTATGTCCTGCCCGATTTCCGGGCTTACAATGGCGACTCAGTGGCCCTGGCGAATTTCCTGCTTAGGAAGGCGCTGGTCGTCACCGTGCCGGGCAAAGAGTTTGGTATGGAGGGGCATCTCCGCCTGAGCTTCTCCGGCTCGGTCAAGGACATCACAGAGGGAATTAGACGCATCAAGTGGGCCGTGGACCCGAACGCACCGAATGAAATCTACATTGGAGACCGTAAGCTCGTGAGGGACTGGCTATGAACAACCTGCTGAACATTAAAACCCCGGCACAGGATCAGGCCTCCAGCCTGAAAAGTGAATACGGTTTGGCAAATCACGGCCTGACCAACCTGAACACCGTGTATTGGAATCTGCCCACAGAGGCCCTCTACGAGGAGGCTGTCTTCCGGCGTGAAGGGCAGATCGCCCGCATGGGGCCGCTGGTGGTCAATTCTGGCAAGCATACTGCCCGCGCCGCACAGGATAAATTCATTGTCCGTGAACCCAACACCGAAGAACACATCTGGTGGGGTGAATACAACCGCCCTATCAGCCCAGAGCAATTCAGCGAGATATTCAACCGCCTGCAGGGCTTTGTGCAGGGACGTGACCTGTTCGTTCAAGACTGTTATGTCGGGGCAGACCCTGAGTACCGACTGCCTATCCGCATCATCACGGAGTATGCGTGGCACAGCCTGTTTGCCCGCAATATGTTCATCCTGCCCCAAAATCGTGAGGAGTATCGCCTGCACGTGCCGGATTTCACCGTGCTGTGTGTCCCTTCATTCAAGGCCTTCGAGCCGATTGACGGGACGCGCACCAGCACGTTCATCGTTCTGAACTTCGACCAGCGGCTGTGCATCATCGGTGATACAGCCTATGGCGGCGAGATCAAGAAATCCATCTTTACGGTGATGAACTATCTTCTGCCCCTGCAAGGAGTGCTCTCCATGCACTGCTCGGCCAACATGGGCCGGGACGGCGGCGTGGCGCTGTTCTTTGGCCTGTCTGGCACCGGCAAGACCACCCTGTCTGCGGACCCCAACCGGGGCTTGATCGGCGACGATGAGCATGGCTGGAGTGACAACGGCGTATTCAACTTTGAGAATGGCTGTTACGCCAAGGTGATCCAGCTATCGCCTGCCGCTGAGCCGCAGATTTACGCCGCCGCCCATTCCTTCGGCACGGTGCTTGAAAATGTCGTCTACGATCCTGTGTCGCGCCTGATCGATCTGGACGATGATGCCATCACCGAGAACACCCGTGCCTCCTACCCGCTCAACTACATCCCGAACGCTGTTGAACAGAAGATGGGCGGGCATCCGCGCCATATTCTCATGCTGACCTGCGATGCACAGGGGGTCATGCCGCCCATCGCGAGGCTTACACCGGATCAGGCCCTCTACCACTTCATTTCCGGCTACACCTCTAAGATTGCCGGTACAGAAGTCGGGCTGGGCAGGGAGCCGGAGATCACCTTCAGCACCTGCTTCGGAGCGCCCTTCATGGTGCACAATCCGATGGTTTACGCGGACCTGCTCAAGCGCAAGATTCTGCGTTACGGCGCGACCTGCTGGCTGATCAACACCGGCTGGGTCGGCGGGCCGTATGGGGTCGGCAAGCGCATCAGCATTCACCACACACGGGCGTTGCTCACCGCTGTCCTGAACGGTGACCTGATGGGGGTCGAATACTATGTGGACCCCATCTTCGGGTTCGAAGTCCCCAAGACATGCCCCGGTGTCCCTGAAAGCGTTCTGTATCCGGCCCAGTCTTGGCCCAATCAGGAGGATTACTGGGACAAGTACAGCCAGCTCGCAAGCCGCTACATTGACAACTTCAGGAAGTTTGCCGCTGACTGCCCGCCGGAGGTGCGTGAGGCGGGGCCGAAATTGTCCGGCGTCTTTTAGATCACGCAGAGGCGGCCAACAGCTTGGCCGCCTCTGTTGATTTCCAGCCGGGCCGGAGGACGGCCCTCTCAGCGCAGGCTGGCCGCAAAATCGGCAATAGCCCGGTGAGACAGCTCGTGTTCCCCCATCGCCAGCAGGACATCGAGGGGCAGGGTGACATCTTCAGCGCCCGCCAGTATGGCCGCGACAACCTCTTCCGGGGTTTTCAGGCTGGCCGCCAGTATCTTGGTCTGGCTGTTCCGTACAACGGCGGCGCAGTCGCGCACTACTGCGATCCCGTCACCAAGCTGGCGCGTCAGGCGGTTCACGTAGGGGATGGCGTAATCCGCCCCTGCCATGGCGGCTGTATAGGCCTGTGCCGCACTGCTGACAGCCGTGATGGCGCACCGGATGCCTTCCCGGCCCAGCCGTGCCGCAAGGGCCAGATTTTCAGTTGTGGCAGGTATCTTGATCACCACCCTGCCCGGCGCTTTGGCGGCGGCCTCACGGGCCTGTGCTTCCCGCCCGCTGAGGGTCTCTGCCGTCACCTGATAGAAGACCGGCCCCTCTGTCATCCTGAGCAGGTCATCCAGCACCTCTAGGCCGGGGCGTTTGACCTTGGCGATCAGCGTCGGGTTGGTGGTGACACCTGCCACAAAGCCAAGCTCCAGCGCACGGCGTACTTCATCGGTATCTGCGGAGTCAACGAGTATTGCCATCGGGTTACCCTCCTTGACGGGGAAGCTTGGACCGGGCGGTGTAGCCCGGCCCCCGCTTGAAAAAGTCGTAGTTGGACCGAATGTCTGCCTTGAGCGGCTCAGGCACGTTCGCCTCCGGCCAGATGGCGCTGTACGGACAAGCAGGCACACAGGCCCCGCAGTCAATGCACACAGACGGATCAATGTAGTAATGGGGCCACTGATCCATCGGATGGCCGGGCACGATGCAGTCCACCGGACAGACCTCTACACATCCCCCGTGCCGCATACACAGGCTGGTAATGATGTGGGTCAAGTCTCATCTCCCTAAGGTACAAATGTGACCTGTGGGGCGTATTGGTTGGTCGAGGCAACGTTGAACCACGTTGTGCCGGGTTTCCATGGAATCTCTTCGCCGTCCGGGCCAATCAACCGAATCTGGTCACCGGGTTGCTCTCGCTGCCACCTGCATTCGTAGCGGAGGCCGTCCCGCAACAGCACGGCATCTCCTTCACCGGTCAGGATGATCCCTACGGAGAGCAGTTGATTGGGTTCATCCTCAATGAAGTCAGCCAGATAATGCTCAGCGTAGAGGATGATCACGTTGTCGAAGGCAAGCTGTTCCCCCGTCAGGAAATCCAGATCAGGCGTGTCGGGGAGGCGCATCCGCTGGTCCTCAGTCGAGCTGAGCCAGCGCCCGCTGGCCGGATCGTAGCGCCATGTATGTTTAGGCCCCAGCCCCGGGTAGTCAATAGCGGCCTCCGTGGTCGGGATGCCGCCCGGCGCAGGCTGTTCATCAAACAAAATGTGCCCCAGATCGGGCGTCTGGCTGACGCCGCGTTCCTCAGCTTCCTCCCATACCTTGTCTGGCAGAGCAAACAGGCTGTGGTAGTAGTTCGTGCCGGGGCGGGGGATATTCTGGTCACGCACCGTATACAGATGAGCCTCGTCCTCTTTGAAGGTACGGTCAAGCCATGGGGCGTTCAAGATGATGTTCCACATGCCACTGCTGGCCCCCGAATAGACCAGCAGGGCATCATACATGGGCAGAAGCTCTTCTACGTCAATCAGCCGGACACTGCGCACTGAGCCGGCCCGCTCTGGTGAGCGGCTGTAAAAGACCGCCGTGTAGCGGGTCTGCGCCCAGCCCTCCATCTGATATTCCCAGACATGATCGGCAAACGACAGCCCGCTCTGTGGCCGGACTTCCGGCGACTCGTTGCTGATCTTGATCAGCAGGGGACTGCGCCGAAGCACAGCCGGGTTATCAACCCGCAGCCCCGTCAGCGGGTTGATGTCGGTTGGGATGCCGGTAGGCCTGCAAGTAGCCGTGGCGGTTGGGGGCGGGTTCGGGGTGGCGGTAGGAAGAGGGGCAGGCGTGCCGGTCGGCACATCGGCTGGCGATGGCGTAAGGGCTGAGGCGGCCTCCGCTGTTGAACGGCAGGCTGTTCCGCTCAGGAGTGTGACGGCGAGAAGAATAAGGAGAAGCAAGCGAGAGGCTGAACGAGACATGGCAGTATCCCTGTCATGGTGTGAAGGTAATAGCAGGCGGGAAGATGTTACTCGAAGCGACGTTGAACCACGTCGTGCCGGGCTTGAACGCGATCACGTTGCCGGCGGCGTCGAAGAACTGGATCAGGCTGTTGGGGTTACTGCGCCGCCATATGACCTCGAAGCGCTGGCCGTCGCGCAGGAGGACAGCCTGACCTTCTCCCATCAGGTTCGCGCCCACTGAGTACAGTTTGGCGTTGTCGTCTTCCAGAAAGTCTGCCTCATAGTGTTCGGCATAGACGATCACTACATTGTCAAAGGCCAACTGCTGGCCGGGGGCTAGTGTGTCCCCGTCCGGCTGGTCGTCTGTCCAGCTCAGCCAGCGTCCGCTGGCGGTATCATAACGCCAGGTATGCTTTGGCCCATAGCTGGGGTAGTCAATCACAACCTCAGTGGTCGGCGTGCCTCCAGCGGGAACGGTATAGTCAAAGCGGAAGCCGTCCAGTACGGGCCGCTGATTAAATCCCTCGGCGTTGGCCTTGTTCCAGATTTCCGACGGCACGGCAAAGAGGGTGTGCCATGAAGCCACGCCCGGCCTTGGAATATCCGGGATGCGCACCAGCAGGGGCGGCCCATCCCCGTACTGCTCTGAGATGGCGCGGTCAGCCCATGGGGCGCGAAGCACCAGTTCGCGGATGCGCGGCGGACTGCCGGGCGGGTCGGCGAGGTTACTGCTCCCGCCAGAGAAGACGAGGATTCCGCCGTACATGTCCACCAGATGTTCTACGTCAATCAGGCGGGCACTGCGCACCGATCCAACCCGCTCAGGCGACTGGCTGTAGATGATAGCTGTGAAGCGCGTCTGGGCGAATCCTTCCATTTGATATTCCCACACCTGATCGGCAAATGACAGCCCGCTCTGCGGACGCACAACCTCTGACTCGTTGCTCACCTTGATCAGGATAGGCCGGCGGTTCAGCACGTTGGGGTCGCTGACCTCCAGACCAGTCAACGGGTTGATGTTGGCCGGGAAGCCGGTCGGACCGTAGGCCGGAATCGGCGTCGGGCTGGGGGGGATGGCCGCAGTGGGCGGTAAAGTCGTAGGGATGACAACCGGGATGCTGGTTGGGATCGAAGGCGGCGTCTGGGTAGGAACAGCCGTGGGCGCAGGCCTGCAGGCCGCCAGCCCCAGCCCGGCCAGAATGAGCAAAACAGCATATTTCAAACGGACCATGAGTTTCTTGATAATCCTTTCTACCTCACCCGCTATGGCTCAACGAACAACTGATCAAATCCGACAGGCACGATTTCAAACCACGTCTGACCGTTTCTCAAAGGCAGGGGGTTGCCGCTGAGGTCGGTGAAGGTGATCATCTCCTCAGGGCTGGTGCGGCGCCAGCGCCCCTCGAAACGTTGCCCGTCTCGAAAGAGGGATGCCGGCCCTTCGCCCCACAATTGAATCTCAATGGACCAGTGCCCGCCTGCCACGGTGTCTTCAAGGATGTCAGTGTCTACGTGCATAGCCGCTATGGCAACGACGTTCTCAAAGGCCAACTGCTGGCCTGTCAGCTTGTCAATGTCGGGCTGTCCCCCGACCCAGCGCAGATAGTTGCCAGCGGTCGGGTTGTACTCCCAATATACCTTTGAAGTCTGCGGGCCATAGTTGATGGTGATCTTGCCGGCAGGTGTGCCGCCGGCGGGCAGTGCCGGGTCAAAGAGCAGGCCGGGGGTCAGGTCCGGCGGCTGGCTGACTCCCTGTTGCTGGGCCAGTGCCCACAGTGCATCGGGCACGGCAAACAGCGTATGTTCGTAGGCAATGTTTGGATCGTTGATGCGCACAAGATAGGGTTCGCTGTACCCGAACGGCGGGGAGAAGTTACGGCTGACCCAGTTGGCCTGCCGCATCCGTTGGAGCACCCCGTCGCTGAAGCCGGATGCCGCGTAGATCGCGTCGTACATCGGCACAATTTCGAGATCAAGCAGACGCCCGCTCCGCACTGACCCGGCTTGCTGGGCGCTCTGGCTGTAGAAGATGGCCGTATAGCGCGTCACGCCGCCCTCGGCGTAATGCTCATACACCAGATCGGCAAAGCTCAAGCCGGACTGAGGCCGTGCCAGCGGATCGTTGGAGACCTTGATCGCCAGCGGGGGCCGGTTCAACACTGCCGCATCCGGGACAGGCAGTCCGGTCAGGGGGTTGACATCGGCAGGGTAGCTGTCTGGCCCGACGCGGGCCAGCGGGATCGGCGTGTCAGCGGACTGCGGCGCCGGCTGGGGAGTGCCCGGCGTGGTAAGCGGCTGATTCCCCAGCATGACGCCGGGGCCGGCAGGCCGGCGCGTGGGAGTCGGAAGGGGGCCGGCTTGAGGCGTGCATGCCCCGGCTAGCAGGGCCAGCCCGAACAGGACCATCATCCATGCGGCGGCACGGCTAAGACGCCATATCTTCATTCGACCTTCTCCGGAGCGTTTGTGGTTATAGGCATAGGCAGTTGTTGACCGCTGGAGACTGACACGGTTGGGATTATACCATGCCCGACCAGTTTGGAAAGTTGCGGTATCGCCCCGTAGCCAGCCATGTTAGAATCAGATGAGTTGATGCGACAGCGAGGTTTCAACACCATGACAGACCCTAACGCAAGACCCCCCTACGGGTATCCGTCTGACCAGCCGACCTCCCCCGGCGGGCAGTGGTATGGGGCATCTGCCCCTCCGCCAGCCTATCAGCCTCCGCCGGCCTCAGCAGGCCGCCGCCGAAGGAAGCGCCGCTGGGGGTGCTTCAGCACGGCCCTGGCCGTTACGTCTATGGCACTGGTGGCTGTCTTGGGGGCGGTCGGAATTGCCGGCCTGGTCATCTACAACTCGCTGGCTGAAGAGCTTCAGCAGGATATAGCCACCCTTGAGGCGATGTCCGGTGTTGAGAACTTCCAGACCTCGCGCATCTATGATCGCGACGGCGTCCTGCTGTATGAGATTTTCAGCGAGGGCCGCCGTACAGAAGTTCCTCTCGACCGCATCCCGTTTGCCATGCGTTGGGCCATCATTGCCACAGAGGATGACTCCTTCTACGACAACCCCGGTTTTGATCCTCCCTCGATTGCCCGCGCGGCGTGGCAATGGCTCTCCGAAGGGGAGATCGTCTCCGGCGGGAGTACCATTACCCAACAGCTCGTCCGGCAGATCGTCTTCAGCTATGAGGAGCGTAACGAGCAGACCCTGCGCCGCAAGCTCAAAGAGGCGGCGTTGGCTTGGGTAATGACCCAGCGCTACACCAAAGATGAAATCTTAGAGCTTTACCTGAACGAGGTCTATTATGGCAATCTGGCCTACGGCGTAGAGAGCGCGGCGGATGTCTATTTCGGCAAACATGCCAGCGAACTGACCGTTGCTGAAGCGGCTTTTCTGGCCGGCTTGGTGCAGTCGCCGGCTACTTATGATCCCTACACCAACTTTGCTGAGGCCAAGCTCCGCCAGCGTCAGGTGCTTGACCTGATGGTACTGCACGGGTATATCACAGCGCAGGATGCTGACATTGCTTTCAACGAACCGCCGCGCTCGGCAGCTGATCTGGCCAACCCGGATGTGTCATTGCTGGCCCCCCATTTCACGGTGGAGGCACGCCGACAACTTGGGGAGTTAATAGACCCTGCCCTCTTGGCGCAAGGGGGGCTGGAAATTTACACCACGCTCGACATGGATTACCAGACCCTTGCTGAGCAGATCGTCGCCCAGCGCGTGGCTGAGGTGCGCGATGAGTATAACCTTCATAATGCCGCGTTGGTGGCGCTCAACCCCAATACCGGCGAGGTGCTGGCGATGGTCGGCAGTGTCAACTATGCCGATGAGACCATAGACGGCAATGTCAATGTGACCCTCTCGCCCCAGCAACCCGGCAGTGCCATGAAGCCGTTGACCTATGCCGCCGCCTTTGAGCAAGGCTGGCTTCCGGCTGACATCATCTGGGATGTGCCTATGGCCTACGGAAGCGGTGATAACGCCTACCGCCCCGCCAACTATGATGGCCGTTTTCACGGGCCGGTTCGCCTGCGTGATGCGCTGGCTAATTCCTATAACATCCCCGCTGTGACCCTTCTGCGTGAGGTAGGCGTGCCTGCTTTGCTGGAGATGGCCTCACGTCTCGGCGTTGAGAGTCTGGGGATGGATGCTTCTCGATATGGCCTGTCGTTGACTCTGGGCGGCGGCGAGCTGACGCCGCTTGAGCTGACCACTGCCTACGCCGCTTTTGCCAATGGTGGCCGCCGCGTAACACCGATTCTCATCTCGCGTGTACTTGACAGCAACGGCAACGTCCTCTACCAAGCGCCCTCCGGTGTAGGCGAGCAGGTGCTTGATCCGCGCATTGCCTTTCTGATCAGCGATATTCTGTCTGATAATGCCGCCCGTACCCCTATGATGGGCGCTGACTCGGCCCTCCGGCTCGACTTCCCCGCCGCCGCCAAGACCGGCACGACCAACGATTATCGTGATAACTGGACGGTCGGTTACACCCCGCATCTGGTTGTCGGAGTGTGGGCGGGCAACACAGACAACTCGCCGATGGCAGAAGGCACATCCGGCTTGACCGGTGCCGCGCCGATCTGGCATGACTTCATGACGGCTGTCTATGCACAGCCCGATCTGGCGGCCCGGCTGGAAGCGCCCGGCCTGCCGCCCTTGCGGAGCGGGTTTACTCCGCCCGCAGGTCTGGAACAGCGCCCCGTTTGTGTGCTGTCGTCACTGACCGACCCCGCACCTGCCGAAGCAGGCTGTCCGCGTACCCGCCTCGAATGGTTTCCGGAGGCTGGCACTGCCCTGACAATTGGCGCGGGAACTCCCATGCCTGAGCCTACCCCGACCCTTGCTCCCACGCCGACCCTGACGGGCGAGGACGGTCAGCCACTGCCTCCTATCCAAGTGCAGATTGAGTCAGGGCTGTGGGTGCTGGGCGTGGTACCGCTTGACCCGCCGATGCAACAGATTATCCTCCAGACGTTGGCCGCGACGCCGCCCCCGCCTGAGGCTGGCGGCCTGAGAGCCGACCCGCCTCGTTACTGTGAAGTCCCGCCGGAGGCCGCCGGCCTGGCCCAGCTCAGCCTGCAAATCTTCATTGAGGCGCCGTCCAACCCTGTGGATGCTGTCCGCGCCCGCAACTGGGCTTATGCCCACAACGTTCCTATCACGCCGGGCGTGGTCTGTCCGCCTGATCTGCTGGATCAGCTTCGCGGTCAGGAGGTGATGACGGACCCCGTCACGGGTGCAACTTACGGCATCACCAACCCGCGCACCGGCCAGCAGGTGTTCGGGATTGTACCGATCATAGGGACGGCCTTCTTTGACCCGGCTTATGTTCAGTATTACAAGGTCGAGATCAGCGGCGGCTCGCTGGATGGCTGGGTGACGCTGGGCGAAACGCACAGCGAAAGCGTGGTAGATGGCGTGCTGGAATATCTCCATGCTGACGCGCTTCCGCCGGGCGAGTATGTGATTCGGCTGGTGCTGGTGGGGCTGGACGGCAACTTCCTGCAACCAACCTTTGATGTGCCGATCACGATTATCTTCCCGCCCACACCGACGCCGTCACCGTCATGATGAAGAAAAGAATGAGAAGGGGTATCTGAAATGCCCCTTCTCTTCTCTCTTTCTCTTAACTTGACCCGGCGATGAGCTGATCCGGTTTACTCCAGCCATCGTAATGCCATGACGGCCCTGCGGCGATAAACATCGCGCATGGCCATCAGGTCTCTGGCCAGTGCAAACGGGGACAGCTTCCCAGCCTGGTCCTGATGAATCAGCCATTCCGACAGCGCCCACTGCTGAAGTGAGGCAACGGCGTTGTAAAGCGGAGGCCCTTCAAACTCGCGCCCGCTGTATTTCAGGTAGATGGCCAGGAACTCATCTGCCGCCTCTGCGGCGTCGAAGTCCACCAGTTGCATGTAGGCGTTGGCTATATCCCAGCGGGGGTCGCCTAGAGCGCTGTATTCCCAGTCTACCAGCCCGCTGATGCGCCCCTCGTGTAACAGCACATTAGAGAAGTGGCAGTCACCGTGCACCAGCACCGGTTGTGCCTCCCGGATGTCGTACATCCGACTCATGGCCTGTTCAATGGCTGTCTGGAGTTCATGCGAGCCAAGCTGGGCGGCCAGGGCGATCAAGCTGGCCAGGGCGGCGGGGAGAGTCACCAGCGGCACAACCGCCCGGACCTCATCCGGCGGCTGGAGGCTGTGCAGCCAAGCCAGCAGATGGGCAAAGCGTTCCACATGGGGACGCACGACCTCAGGGAATGGCCGCCCCTCCGCTGACCAGTCTTGGCCGGGCAGGCGCGAGAACAGCACGACATCGCCGGCAGGCCCAAACTCGCGGGCATATACTGCCGGCACAGGGAAGCCCTCCTCGTGAAGCCATTTGAGGATCGTAGCCTCCCGCTGAGCCTTGCCGAGGTCATCGGGGCGCCACCAGCTTAATGTGCTGATATAGCGCCGCAGGATCAGCGGCTCATTGACCTCTCCCACTGGGGTATCCCACCACAGGTCAAAGGCTACCATCTCGTGCTGACGGCTGGGCAACGCTCTCTCCCCCTCGATGTGCTGGCGGGGCCGTTCAGGGAAGGCACGGGCGCATAGAGCGGCTAGGTCAATGGGGGTGGTACTCATCGGAACGTCACTTTCCTTCAATGCGCCTGTCTACGGGAGGGTCGCCCATCCCGCTGTGGGGCGGGATCAGGCTCATGGCATATTCGGCCAGCGCCGTGATCGTCAGGCTGGGGTTGATGCCGGGGTTAGCAGGCACAATCGAGCCGTCTATCACATAGAGGCCGGGGTAATGATGCACCTCGCAGTTCAACCCGACCACTCCCTCGTTGGCGTCCCGCCCCATGATGCATCCGCCCAAGATATGGGCAGTGGTCGGCATATTGAACAGCACCTCGTTGAGCGCCCCCTGCGGGATGCCGTTTGTCTTCTTGGCAAAGGCACGCGTAATGTGATGAGCAATGGCCACTTCAGCCTTGACCGGCCTCTCGGTATCCCGCTCGCACACCAGCCCCCGCCGGAACAGGGTCAGCAGACTGCGCCCCAGCCGCAGGTGGAGCATGGTGTCTTCGGTCTGCATGATCAGCAGGATGGTAGTACGGCGTCCCCAGCGTGCAAAGAACTTGGCATGCAGGAAGTCAAGCGGGTGGCGTATGACAGCCGCCAGCGTCTTGAGGATGCGGATGCCGACCCGCTCGTCCGCCTCGATCAGGGGAGCGCCCATTACCCGCATGAACGATGAACGATCCGGGAAGCGCACCGGTTCGACATGGGTAACCTCATCGGCCTGAAACACGGAGGTAATGGCAATTCCCTGTGAATAGTCCACACGGCGGTCACGCGAGGTTGACCCCAGCAGGGCCTCGCTGTTGGTGAGCACCCGTTCCCCCAGCCGGGGTGACAGGCGGGGCAGAGAGCGGGTGATCTCGCGGCAACGCAACAGCAGGCCGACCGTTCCCAGCACACCTGCTGAGAGGATCACATTCCGGGCGCGTATATGCCGTTCCGGCTTGATCAGCCAGCCCGTCGTTCTGCGGTAGATCACCTCGTAACGTGTGCCGTCAGGTTGCCCCTCCGGAAGGGGGCGTATATCTACGACCTCAGCCTCAGAGAGAATCTGGGCGCCCCGCTTCTCGGCAAAGTACAGGTAGTTCTTGACAAGCGTGTTCTTGGCGTTATACCGGCATCCAACCATACACCCGCCGCACTGGACACAGCCGGCACGTTCCGGCCCCTCTCCACCGAAGAACGGGTCAGGGACGGCTTTGCCTTCCTTCCCCGGCTGTCCGAAGAAGACGCCTGCCTGTGTCGGCTGAAACGTGCCGCCCTGACCCAGCTCTTCGGCAATGGCGTATAAAGCATGGTCGGCAGGCCACAGGCGCGGATTGGTTGTCACGCCGAGCATTCGGCGGGCAGTCTCGTAGTGGGGGCGGAGGATGGTTTTCCAGTCGGCTAGGTGTTTCCATGCCGGCGAGTCGAACAGGTTCTCATCCGGCTCCATCAGCACGTTGGCATAGGTAAGGCTTCCCCCTCCGACCCCGCTCCCATGCAGTACCAGCAGGCCGTTGAGAAAGCTCATCTGGAGGATTCCAAAACAGCGCAACGCTGGAAGCCACAGATATTTAGGGAGATTCCAGTTGGTCTTGGGGAAGTCTGTGTCCTTGAACCGTTTGCCGCGTTCCAGCACCAGAACACGGTATCCCTTCTCCGCCAGACGCATCGCGGAGACGCTTCCGCCAAAACCGGAGCCGACGATCACAAAATCGAATATCTCAGAGGGGTGTTCTTTGGCCGGCATAGACGCTCATCCTATGACCATGTTTTACATGCGCTGGAGTCTACTCAGGTCAGGAAGGGTTGTCCAGCTTGTGTCAGGCACTTCTTGGTGAACGCCGGTATAATCCAACTGTGCGGAAGGTAATCTGGAAGGGCTTTTACTTTACTTGAATAGGTGGAGATTCTGATGCGATCCTCTTATCCCCCTAAACTCTGGTTAGCTGTTGTATGGGTATGTGGTGTGCTGACTGTCACTGCCTGTGTTTGTGCGGGCGGCTCTGGCGGTCTGTTTGCCGGCCCTATTCCGCTGAGTCCGTCTGCTACGGCACAGTCTTCCTCTCCAACGCCTTCGTCAGGCATAGCCAAGATGCCTCTCCTGCCTACGCCGATATCCCCTGCTGAGGCCTCTGCGCCGCAGTTAGAGGTGCTTGAAGCGCTTGAGGAAGCCGAACTTCCCCCGCGTGATCGCTATGATCTGGCGCTTCGCTTTCTGGGCGTTTCTGCCGACCCTTCAGGTCTTGCGAACCCCTCCGCCTATCAGGTTGGGGACGTGGCCTCCTTCTGGGTAGATAACGATGATACCAATAGTGTGGTCAGAGTAGAAGCGGAGCTGGTCTACATGACGCCGGTGGTCTACATGTGGGTTGAGCGGGGTCAGTCGTATGACCGCGACGCCTTGGCCGCCTCGGCGGATTACTTCACCAACGTCATCTACCCGACCAATCGCTCCTATTTCGGCAGTGAGCCGCTTCCCGGCATTGACGGCGATCCGCGCCTGCACATTTTACACTCAACTCAACTGGGCAGCGGTGTGGCCGGTTATTTTTACAGCCCTAACCAATATCCCGCCAGCGTTGCTCCGTATTCGAACGAGAAGGAGATTTTCTTCATAAACATCAGCAACACTCCGCCCGGCGATCTGTATTACGACACGGTGCTGGCGCATGAGTTTCAACATATGATCCACTGGAACGTTGACCGCAATGAGGAATCGTGGCTCAACGAGGGCCTGAGCGAGCTGGCTGTTTACCTGAACGGGATGGGTGAGTCGGGGTTTATCCCTTACTTCCTGTATGCTCCCGACCTTCAACTCAATGACCTTGCTGAAAATGACGGCGGTGAGACCTACGGCGCATCCTTCCTGTTTACCTCTTACTTTTTACAGCGCTTCGGACAGGATGCGCTGCGCTTGCTGGTCAGCAATCCCTCCAATGGGCTGGAAGGGGTGGACGCTGTCCTCGACGAGATCGGGGCGGGTGTAACTGCCGAACAAGTCTTTGGGGATTGGGTGATCGCTAATCTGCTCAACGACCCATCGGTGCCGCCCGGCGTATATGCTTATCCCGAACTCTCCGATCTGTTTCCGGTGCAGGCCTCAGCGGAAGTCTATACCTTTCCGGCCTCCAGCAGTCTCCTTCGGGTGCACCAGTACGGGACGGATTATATCAACCTCTACGGCCCTGGCCGGCTGAACATCTATTTTGAGGGCAGTCAGCAGGTTCGCATCCTGCCGACCAGCACGCTTGACACGGATGGCGACCCGGCGACACAGGATGCCTTTGTGTGGTGGTCGAATCGGGGTGATGAAAGTGATACCACCCTGACCCGTTCCTTTGACCTGAGCGGTGTGACTCAGGCGGTGCTGGAATACGATGTGTGGTACTCAATCGAGGAAGGGTGGGATTATGCCTACCTGACTGTCTCAACGGACGGCGGGCAGACATGGACGATCCTGCCTACGCCTCATACTACTGAGAGTAACCCGCATGGCAACGCCTATGGGCCCGGCTACACCGGCGAAAGCGCCGATCAGCCCGGTGCTGATGCAGAGGGGTGGCTGCACGAGTCAATAGACCTGAGCCGTTATGCCGGCCAGAACATTCTGGTGCGCTTTGAACTGATCACGGATGACGCCGTGAATCTGCCCGGTCTGGCGGTGGACAACATCTGCCTGAGGGCAGTCGGCTTCTGTGATAATGCTGAACAGGAAAACGGGTGGGAGGCACGGGGCTTCGTGCGCCAGAATAACGCACTCCCCCAGCGGTTCTTGGTACAGGTGGTGGTGCGTTCCGCTGACGGAACGACACAGGTTCTTCCCATTCCTCTTGACGAGACCAATCGGGGGAGTCTCACCGTCACGTTGGACGGCGCCGGGCCGGCTACGCTGGTTGTCTCGGCAGTGACCCGCTACACCACTGAGCCGGCTGTCTACCGCTATGAGATCACCGTCTCGGAATGAAAAGAGGGCGCGAACGCTGACGCTCGCGCCCTCTCCCTCAGCCCCATCTTAGGCCAGCTTGATCTCGCCCCGCTTCAGGGCTTCGAGTTCGGCCTCCAGACGCTTGCGTTCCTCTTCAACAGCCGAGCGGATGTCTCCAACCAATTTGTCGGCGCGGCTCTGAGCCTCAGCACGGAGCTGTTCGCCGCGCATAGGAGCAAGAAGCAACGCGGCTACCGCGCCTACCAGCGCCCCGATCAGCAGACCGGCCATGAAGTTTAAGAAGCGTTGCATTCTGTTATCCCTTTCCTATATCACTTTGGCCCAAAATTAGGTACACTGGTTATGCCATAATTATAGCACGGATGTTGCTTGACTACCTGCGCCAGCCGTGCGGCAATTGCCTAGAGGGAGAGTTGGTTTTGATGAGTGAACCAACCAAAGCCAGATAAGGCTGAAAAGCCTGTTGAGCCAGAGAACAAGATCGTCGAGCCTCCGCCTGATCCGTCAACAGACACCCAGCGTCTGCGGCCCATATCAAGGGATGAGGCCTCGGCGGCTTTCTCACAGGCATTGTTGAGTGAGCGTATCAAGAAGCTGATGGAGAAGGCCGGTTCGGCTCCTGTCTCCTCCAGTGCCTCGACCCAGTCGCTTGCCACAACCCAGCCGCTCAAGCGGGATGTGAAGGCAGAGGCGTCCAGCCCTGCTCCGGCTGAGACTTCCAAGCCTTCCCTGACGCAGGCTGTGCCTCCGGCCTCCACGGCGGCCAAACCCGCTCAAGCTGTGCCTTCTGCCTCGTCGGGCACAGCGCCGGCTGGGAGTGCTCCTCCGCCCTTGCCGGCGGCAAAACCGGCTGAGTCTGCCGCCCCTCCGCCGCCTGTCTCAAAGCCGGCTGAGACACAACAGGCTAAACCCCAGCCAGCGCCGCTCCAGCCTCAGCCTGCCCCGGCCTCTGCCTCCGGTGCAGGTGGTGCTCAGCCGTGGCGTGTGATCTTTCAGACCGTTACCAATGAGCCGAAAGCGATTGGCACGGAGGTCCGCCATGCTGTTGTCATCGGGCGTACCGACCCCCGGTCGAACCTCAAGCCGGATATAGACCTTGCCCCGCATGACGCACAGGCATACGGTGTCTCGCGCCAGCATGCCCTTCTGCTCCCGACCGACAGCGGCCTCAGCCTGATCGATCTGGACAGCACCAATGGGACATGGATCAACGGCCTGTACCTCCAGCCCGGCCTGCGCTACAACCTGCGGAGCGGCGACCGCATTGAGCTGGGCACGCTCAAACTGATTGTGCGTGTCGTGGGGCCTGTCTCTGGGCGGGAGAGCAACAAAGAGGTGACGGCAGTTTCGCGTACTAAGCCAAAGCGGATGTAGCTTGTCAGGCCTCTCTCAAGGGAAATGCAAAGGCGCCCGCCCTGTCAGACAGCGAGCGCCTTTCTATTGGTATGGCCGCAAGGAGAATCCCTCCGGGCTAAAGCGCGCTCTTGGCGACTGCCGCGATCTTGGTGAAGGTTTCGGGGTCGCGGGCGGCAATGTTGGCCAGCGACTTGCGGTCAAGCTCGACGTTAGCTTTCTTCAGCCCATAGATGAGCGAGCTGTAGTTCATCTGGTTTGCGCGTGCGGCCGCGTTGATCCGGATGATCCACAGCCGGCGCAGGTCGCGGCGGCGCTTCCGGCGGTCGCAGTAAGCGTACCACAATGAATGCAGCATAGCCTCATTGGCACGGCGGAACAGCTTGTGGCGGACGCCGTACTGTCCCTTAGCCATCTTGACGATCTTTTTGTGATAGCGGCGGGTAACTACGCCGCCCTTGACTCTGGTCATAATACCCTCTGCTCTTTATCGGATTAACCGGGCGGGTTACTCTTGTAAAGCTTGAGATAGGGGGTCAGCCGCTTGATACGCCGTTTGATGCCGGGCGCGACGACCTCTATCATCTCGCTGAACTGATCCTTGCTCCGGTCAGATTTTTTGCGCCGCAGGTGGCTCTTGGGGCCTTTGGTGCGCATGATCTTGCCTGAGCCGGTCACGCGAAAACGCTTGGCGGCGGCTTTGTAGGTCTTTAACTTAAAATTGCCAGTTCTCTTTTTCCTGACCACGCGGTTTCATCTCCTCTGCCCGAAGCTGGGGCCGATACACATCAAAAGGCCGGAGGCACAAGGCATCCGACCTGATGGACCAGACGCCGCCAGCCATATCAGGTGCTACTCGCTCTGTTTACTGGGGGCAAGCACCATCAACATAGTGCGCCCTTCCATTCCCGGCTCCTGTTCAACTACCGCAATATCTTGCAAATCTTTGGCGATCTCCATCAGGGCTTGACGCGCAATCTCCGGATACGTAATTTCGCGTCCGCGGAAACGAATACGCACCCTGACTTTGTTGCCATCCTCCAGCCAGCGCCGGGCATCCCGTACTTTGAAGGAGAGGTGATGCTCAGTCGTCTTGGGCCGCAGGCGGATCTCTTTGATCTCAACCTGCTTCTGCTGTTTGCGGGCCTCACGCTCCTTCTTGGCCTGCTGGTACTGGAACTTGCCGAAGTCCATGATCTTGCAGACCGGCGGTTCTGCGTTGGGTGCAACCTCTACTAGATCAAGCTCGGCTTCCTCCGCACGTGCTAGTGCCTCGCGCAGGGGCACGACGCCCACGTTCTCACCCGTTTCTGTGATCAGGCGCACTTCACGCGCACGGATGGCTTCATTAATGCGGTAGCTTGACTTACTTATAGCCAACTCCTCCTTAACTTCAGATATGGCTTCCTCTTCGGCAGTCGCTCACTTGCCCTTGACCGTTGCCGAAGGATTGTATCCGGGATCAAAATACCACCAGTCCTTACAAGGACTGTAAGTTGGGAAGATTATACTGTGCAACTCGGTTTGTGCAAAGATAAAGTCTGCTCTGGGAGTGGCTAAAAAGCTGGAGCCACAAAATCAATAAGGCAGGTAGGATAAGCAGGGAAGCGCTGTTTGTGAAGTCGGCGTTGGTTCCAGCAAAAGACGAAGAGGGAAACAGCAGCCTGCAGGGCATGGATGCACCTTGAAAAGCAACGAGACCGGCGAGCGAGCCTGGCCAGATAATGGCGAAGTTCAGCATTGTCAGCCTCGACCGAGTAGGTCTGGCTCTTATCCCACCTCGTTTGATGATGTCCAGGGTAGTAGATGAGGCTGCCATAGGCGGGAAAGGCATCGCTGAAGTAGTGAGCGGCCTGTGGAGCAGTATCTAACAGGTTCTGCATGATGAGTTCGGTCCGTTCGTGAACAACAGCCCAGTTGACAATGCAGCGTGTGCGACGGTCTACGTAGATGATGATGAAGACCTGCTTTTTTTCTCCCCGACGAAGGTGAATAACTCATCCATCTCAACCGTCTCGACCACTTCAGG
>Ga0209101_1000087_pt1 | contig 75655 bp, 67 predicted proteins | sample ConPoolayeCmetaG_FD_185481 | JGI IMG/M metagenome (GOLD analysis project Ga0209101, IMG submission 185481) | Hot spring microbial mat communities from California, USA to study Microbial Dark Matter (Phase II) - Cone Pool mat layer C metaG... ... | reverse complement strand
TTTTTTATTGATGTACAAAATTTTTTTTGACCGTAAAGTGAAAACAGGTAAAAAAACCCTATTTAATATTATATATATATATATAAATATATATTTTTCAATATATTATATAATATATATATATATTGGGCATAGCAAAAATTATGCCAATTTATAACCTATTGATATTTAATTAAATTTTTATATTTATTTAAAGAACATCTTTAAGTATAATTTTTAGCTTTTTAAGTAGACTTTTCTTGACACAAAGCGAGAAAATCATGATTTTTGGCATTTTCAACAGTCGAATTTTTCTAAAATGTAAAAATTGTTTAAACGATTAAAAAAACAAAATTTTTTTTTACATTTTAGAAAATAAAAGGCCTTATTTTACATTTTAGAATGAAATTAGTTTACATAATATCGAAAATTTTTATATTTTATAACATGAAATTCTTAAGATGTAAAGAAAATTTTTTTTTAAGTTACGAAAAAAGGTTAAAGTATTACTTTAAGATAGGAAAATTTTTCCTAGTTAGAAGTTAAAAAAATTATGATATTCTCGTTAGAAGGTTTGCAAGTCTATTATTGACTATATTGATGGTCACAAAAATCTTAATAATAATACGCTGGTTTCCTCCCCTTTTTTTTATCCGTTAGAAATTAAAAAAATATGGAATAAATATATTGTACGAAGAAATACTTCGTACAAATTGCGGCGATTCGCCGCACCGTCCGTCGGCGGGTTCCGACGGAAAATAATACCGGCTTATTGCCGGCAGAGGAGTAATATGAAATTCAGAGAGGCAATTAAAAACTCAGATCCCATGAGGTGGCATGGGATCATGACGGCGGAGTTAGAGAAGCTGTTCGGGTGGATGACACCCGAGCAGCTCTCTGTCTTGAAAACTGGCATTGATTCTATGATCAATGCCAGAAAAAGGCGTGGGGCAGAACGCCTCACGTCGAAAGAGGCAGAGTAGTCTACCTCACAGCGCCGGGTCTGGCCACCCCGGCGCTGGGCTATTGCAAGGCCATCCGCGGCGTTCATGGTGAACGCCGCGGATTTAAATTTTTAGGCGTCGCCGCCCGGCCGACGACAGGGCGGCAGAAACAGAGGAGGGAAATATGGCGTGGTACAGGTACGGGATTTCGTGGGGCGGCTATGGGAACGGGCCCCACGAAAACTGGGGGCCGCTGCCCCCGGATGCCATGAAGGTTGGGAAAATAGCACTGTACAGGATGGGGCCTGATTACGTGTATTCCCCGGTATACTACATACCGGGCCGGCCTCCCGAGAGGGAGGACGCAGTTGTTGCTGGAGAAAAAGGCGAAAATGATGTAGGCAAGGTATTTGACGTCGTCGACCTTGCAAAGTGATGGCAGCCTCACGGCGCCGGGTCTGGCCACCCCGGCGCCGGGCTATTGCAAGGCCATCCGCGGCGTTCATGGTGAACGCCGCGGATTTAAAACTTTTTTTAAATTTTTTTTTAAGGAGGGGGAAGGGTATGGATTGTGAGAATTGTAAGTACAGAAAAATATGTGAAGGAAACAACTGCTTAAATTCAATGAGAATTAAGTGGTTTCCGCTATGTTATCAAGAGGAAAACTGCTCTTGGATTCATTGCCAAGGATGCCCTCTTGATGATCCTGATAAATAAAAATAAGAGGCGCTCATAATGAGCGCCGATGATTAAAATCTTATCTTTAATTATTATAATTTTTTTTTAATGTCAAATATTGGTGGGTATATGGGTATAAAAAAATTAATAACAAAATTTTTAATTATCGTTATAAAGTTATTAGAACCGAGAGAAAGGATGGATTTATTTCTATCTTTATCTATTGAAATAGATAAAGACATGAGAATGTTCGGAATCCATCCTTTATGCAATTCTCTTGAAAAAGAACTGCTTAAGCTTATAGAGTAAAAAGGAAGATGTTTTCTACTGGTTTAGATAAAACGGCAGTGCCGCCCGGCCGACGACAGGGCGATAAAATTAGAGGAGGGGTTATGGATACCAAACGTGTATTAGATTTAATGCAGGCGACGGCGTTTGCTACGCCGTCAAGAGGCGTTATAGATATTGGAGTGGCGGCGTTAGGAGTTGTTCGCCGCCTTAAGGATTTAGAATTAGTATTTGAGTTTGATGAGGACTCAAATATTAATTCTATAAATATTTGTAATCCGGGGGAAACACGCCCCGCGGCTCTTGGCAGCCAGTTTTGCCAAGGCTGGAGGATTGTTGTTACCCCTGAAAGTGATGAAATGCCGAGTTCAATTGCTTTAATTGAGCTTGGGCATAATAAACATTGGCTACGTATAGGTGTAACAATCGAAGGTCATGTCTATATATGGCCAGACCGCTTTCCATCTCAGCGTTGCTGGATGGACTGGCGGGAAGGGGACGACCTATTGGACAAGCTGCCGGATGACCGGTGGCTTGCAAGGGCGAAAGCTCTTGCGGAGAAGGTATGGTTAACCACCTGGGTTAAAGATGGCCCAAATGGTCCAGTGGTTGTCGCAGATGTTGAGTGAGCCACTCACGGAAGATAGATTGATAAAAAATGGGAGGGTATATGGAAACTATATCTGATAATACTGATTATGATAAACTTTTTTCGCACTGTATTGGCTGCAGTAGCCATACACAGCAATTCCATGTTGATACACGATGCTGGAGGTGTTCAAGATATTATGATGATTTGTATGCGGCTGAGGAGGTGAGATTGGCAAAAGAAAAGTATTAAGGTTAAAATATTTTTAATTAAATTATTTGATAAAAATTATTTTATACGTTCTTTATGTTTAACTTTAACAGAACGGCGATATTAACAAAGGACGTTCACTTATTTTGAAGTAGAACGTCCTTTATTTTATATCGACAATGGAAAAATGTAGATTCAGTGGTCTTTCAGAGGGCGTCCGCCGAGTATTATATAAAGAAAGGGGTATTATGAGTAATATTGATTTTGTCAATGCATTCAGGGCGATATCTCAAGAAGTAAACACCATTGCGATTGAGAAGGGTTGGTGGAGAAGCGATCGCAGCGATGGCGAGCTTATTGCCCTTATGCACTCTGAATTATCAGAAGCGCTGGAAGGACTACGACATGGCAACCCGGCGTCGGATCATATACCTGAGTATACAGCGGTTGAGGAAGAGCTTGCGGATGTTATTATTCGTATCATGGATTATGCAATCGCTAGAAATTATCGTGTTGCCGAGGCGCTAATCGCCAAAGTTGCATTTAATCGAGGTAGGGAGTTTATGCATGGCGGCAAGAAATTTTAGTAGCCGTTGAAATCAATAAACAACAATTGCGCGGCAATTATATGCGGCGAAGGAAGTGAGAGGTAAAAATGAAAATTGTAGCAACAGTCACTAATTGTGCATCAGTCGTTTATTGCGGGGGCCATGCTGAGGCAAGGTCGGCTATAATTGACATACCAGACTCTTTATTGCCTTCTTTAGTATTGCAGTATATGGCTAACAAGAAACGTGCTATGGAAAAAAATTATTGCAGTTATGAAGATTTGTCTTTCTCCATATTTCAGGAGGATCCGCCCCTGGATGATAAGAAAAAAGCGGCCAGCAACTAATTACTCTAATGGCTAAATATAATCTCATGGAGGTTTGCGATGCCTTTTAATCCATCAATCTCAGGATATCTTGTCGTTCGAGAAGGTCGAGATTTAGGCGTTTACTCTACTCTTGAAGAAGCGAAGAAGGAAGCCGAAAAATTATGTAAGAAAGAAAAATGCGGTTTTGAAGTTGTTTTTATAAAATCGGTAGCCAAGTGCAGCCATCAAATTTTAGTAAATTGGTGTAGTGCTTCTAAAATAGATGAATAATCAATCAGTCTAAAATTATAGACGATAGAATCGGCCTGTTTAATATTTTTTATGCCGTCTGGCGCGTCCTACCGCTAAAATCGTTGAGATATGACGGATAATTAATAACAAACATTTTTTAGGAGTATTTATGATTAATGATCTGATTGATAAACATTTTCCAATAAAAAATAGCGATGGGTCTCCGCGCTATAGACCATATCAAAAAGAAACCATTATTAAAATTATTGAGGCGTTTCAAAATGGGAAAAAATTTGTCTGTCTTAATGGGCCGGTTGGCTGCGGGAAATCGGCAATTAATTATACCGTCGGAATGTGTCTTGGCAAGACCGTCTACTTGACACACCAAAAGCAGCTTCAAGATCAAATGGTTAAAGAGCTGTGGCCTGAAATAAAAATGGTTAAAGGGCGCGGCGCATATTGTTGTAATGGAGCGACCATTCTTGATGAGCGAATCAGATGCAATTATTCCGGCGATCAATACGAAACATGTCAAAATTCAAATAAAAAATCGTCATTTTCAGATTCAGATCTTTTAAAAAGTATTCATAAAATTATTAATATGTATGGAAATGATAATAGAATTTTTAGAATGAGATCCGGTTTTGAAATTTCCGATGATATTTCTAATGTTTTAAATCGGATAAAAACATTATATCCTAATGATGTTATTCATCATAGATTTTATTCTTCTATAATAGGATGCGATATAAGTCCGGTTGAATGCCCAGTAAAAAGCACAAGAGTGTTATCACAAGTATATCAAATACGAATTTTGAATCCTGACGTTTTTTATATGCTTAATAGGATTCAATCTCCGCTTTTTAACGAGAACAAGCTTATGGTTATTGATGAATGCCATAAAATAGAAAATATTGTCGAAAGAATATTTGGAGGCGGAATTCACGTTGAATTTCTTAAAAAATATTTTGGAATAGATATATCAGAACTTTATGATTGTCAGGATATAAAAGAATTTACTGAAAAATTTATGTATTTAATGAAAACAGTAATACTTCCCGCGAAATGCGCCGCGATTCTTACGTCTCATTTGTGGCCTATATATGGATATTCTTATCTTGGCGGCGGCGTAAAGATACCAGCAAGCACAAATCAGCTTGTTAATGAATTTAAAATAATTTCTGACATGTCGCCGGATAAAATACAATTTAATATGTTAAATTTTATTGATTCTGTTTGTAAAGGAAATTGTGAAAACCCTCGTCTTAATAAGGCATGGGTTAAATGTCGGGAGTATTTTTTAAAAAAGTGTGAAGACAATCAATGTGATCATACTTTTTTTAATTTTAGTTCTATGAAAAATTATATGTGGTACAACAATGCAATAGAACATCTTGAAGACATTGTTGGTTTGATGAATATACCTAATTCTTTCATATTTTCAAATTGTATGAATAATATGTGGAGGGCATACGAAGAAAGCGATATTATTGCTTTTGTAAAAAATGTTATGCCTGATTATCATAAAGCCGAATTGCAATCTATAAAGTTAGTGCCAATAAACGTTCCCGAAATCATGAATACGTTCTTTTATAACAAAGCGGAGCATGTCATTTTAAGCACTGGAACATGGATAGATCAGATTGGTATGATGAAGACGTTTGGGGTTAACATGAACAGTGTTGAAATGATTTCGATACCGACGACATTTGATAGGGAACGAAGGCCGATATACATTCTCCGTGGAAGCAATTATATGGATTTTTCTCAAAAAAACGAATCTGGATCATATATATATAAAACTCATGACGGAACATTAAATTTTACTAGACAGCTTGGTGAGATTATTGAAAAAGTGCGCGAATATTGCAAAAAAGAAGAAAATATAAAAAAGATTATAGGAAAAAACGCTCAACCGTCGTCAAACGCTAATGTAATTGTTCATGTTTTTTCGTTTGATTTGGCGAAAAGAATAGCTGAATTCTGTCCATATGTAAACGAAAAATGGTTTATTCAAATTGGAAAAAATGACAAGTCGATTAAAAATAAAATAACGCATCATGTGACAAATTTTATTCATAAAGATGAAATCCTTCAATATTTGTTCCGCCACCCAAACGAAGGAATTACTTTTGTATCAGCGTCTGTTAATGAAGGGGTGGATTTTAAATATGATACAGCAAGAATACAAATAATTCTGAAAAAGCCAATCCCAAGCCTTGGCGATCCGTATGTAATGTCAAAATATAAAGGAAATGAAACGTTTAATATTTCAAAAGATCCAAATTATTTGGATAGGGCGGTATTTACTGATATGATTCAAATGTATGGACGTATTATGAGAGCTGAAGACGATTGGGGTATAACCATTACATTTGATCAATCAATAGCAAAATCAATGACATATATGCTTTCAAAAAATGGAATGAAAAGAGTTAAAGAACTTGGCATTGATTATTTTGTCAGCGCCATCAGAGGAGGAATAGGAAAGGATGGATTTCCAATATTTGATTGGCCGTTTGGATAAACCACTACCATCTTTAACGCTGGTAGTTCACTAATTTCAAATTGTTATTTTTTATTTAATTATGGTACAATATAATTGGAAGGAAGGAATGTCCTTTTTAGGATAAAAAAAAAAAAATAGCCTTCCAACCAAGGTGGCCTGCCTCCCCCGAACGCCTTTATCTATGTCGGTAAAGGCGTACAGGCCAAGGAAAGTCAAGCGAGTTCAAGTAGAACTGTCTCGCTCAAACTTTCCTTTTTTTTAGTTTTTATGCTGTTTTAGTGACGCTGTAATTAATAAATGCCATCCAAATGTTTTTTCTAAAAAATAAAAAATAGATTTTGGCATTATAGCCCAATACCACCTTTTTTTATATATATGTTTTTTATATGATTTTATATGATATGGAAAAATATGATCGACTTTTATTTCATGAATATGAAAATCTTGAAGAAGCCTTTTTACGTCTAATTTTGTATATATATGCGTTATTGGACATCCGGGCTCGGCTTCTGAATATTTTCCAGCGTATTGGAATGGGTGCGAAAATGCTTTAGTAGAATTTTTATGATATAACATTAATTTTAAAATTGTTTTTTCTCCCATGTATTTTTTTATTTCTGAAATAGCGGATTCAGGAGACGGCGTGTGATGCAGGACGCCAAAAGAATATATAAGATCATATATTTCAATAGGAATGACTTCCGATAATTTTTCGGCGTTAGCTTGGTAAAATTTAATATTTCCAGGACTTATCCCAAGAACTTTTTCTCTTATTTTTGCTATTTTTAAAGACTCCTCAGAAATGTCTACGGCGGTAACAATAGCGCCATGTCTGGCGAAATTTATCGTGTCAGTCCCTATTCCGCATCCTATTTCAAGAACCTTTTTTCCTTTCCACGCCTTAAAATCAGCGAATGGCGGAATATGCGGCTCAACAGTATATTTCTTAATTTCGACTTCGTCAAAATATTCTTTTGATCCGATTGGTTTGTCGGAATGTCTGATATTACACGGGCGGTTATTCCAATAATTTATTACATTATTTATTTCAATCAACGCTTACCCCCGTTCCATAATAGATACAATGTTTTTTTAAATGCATATATTTTCTCCACGGATCAATAAAAATCGTTTCTTTTGTGATAATGTCTTCAAATTTCATTTTAATATTATCGGACATCATGATTATTACTAATGGGCGGTCGTCTTTATCATAATTATGCGGATTATCAAACATTCGGGTGTTTTGATATCCCATTTCAATAAGTTGATTTTTTAATATTATTGATTGAGATCCTTCGGTGAGTTTTGTTCCTGATTTATATGAAGATCCATAAATATCAATAATCGCGTCTTGTGGGGCATGGCATAAAATTTTTGACAATATTTTCCCAATGATCTTATTATTCGTTTTATTAATAGCGTATAAAAGGTGCGGGTTATACCCTTTTTTCTTTGCATATGCGGACAGGGCTATTATGTCGCGAGGAAGGCATGGGCCGCCAAAACCAAGCCCTGCTGTCATTAATTTACGTCCAATTCTTGAATCACACCCCATGGCGTTGGTAATATAATCTATATTTGCTCCGGGGGTTACTTCGCATATTGTCGCAATTTCATTTATAAAACTTATTTTCATTGTTAAGAAGCAATTAAGACTAAGCTTAGTAAGCTCTGCGTTTATCAGCGACATTATTTGAATATTATTGCTTATTGTTTTATAATTATCAGCAACAGCCTTTCCAGCGTTTTCGCTGTTGGAGCCTATTAATACCATATCTGGGTGTAAAAACCCTTGTATAACGTTTCCTATGGCCACAAACTCTGGATTATATACGACGTCAAAATCTTTTCCCGCAATTTTATTGGCATGCTTTTCAATGTATGTTATAAATTTATTACATGAACCAGGCATAACCGTCGAAACAATATTAATAATATGATATTCTTTTTTTCTTCGAAGCGGGATGACCATTTTTTTAAGAACGTCTATTATTGACGCGTTTGAAAAATACCCATATTCATTGCTTGGGGTTGGAACTATTATAAATGTTTGATTGGTGTGTTCGACGATGGTTTCAATACTATTCGTAACGGCAAATGAATGATTAATAAATGCGTCGTTTAATTTATCTTCAAGCCCTGGTTCGTCAATATAACATTTTCTTTTACTTAGATTAGATATTTTTGTTTCATCATTGTCGTATCCAATAACCGGTATACCCTCGCATGATAAACATGCGGCGGTGCAAAGGCCAAGCTTTCCCAGACCAACAACCGAAACAGCCATATACCCTCCTATATAAACTTATATGTCATATTGTCTTGAAGAATTACGTTCTCATAAATTTCATTATGAGGCTGGTATGTACATCGAGGACATTTTGATACACATATTGAATCATGTATTTTCCAATGATCGGCGCCTCCCCATACATAGGAAATTTCGGACGGATTGCCGCAGTTTTTTAATAATTCAAGTGTTTTGTCTCCGCGCCTGTCGCAACAAAGCCCGAGATTAAAAGTGTTATGATTAATTCCAGGCTCAAACACTGCAGTCATAAATATTGCATAGCATTTTTTAAAATTATTTGATTTTTTAAATTGAGGGCTAAATTTATGAGTTATTCCATAAACGTTAAACGTATTGTCGTCTAAATTCATGCATTTATTTATTTGATTATCAAACTCTTGAATGTCGTTATCATGAAATAAAACAGTTTGATTTTCAAGTTTATCCCATGGGACACTAGCCGGCCGAAAATGAATATTTTTACATCCAATGTCTTTAGCTGTTTGAGCCGCAATCGTCATTTCATGTATATTAGTTTTATAAATGAGGTATTTATAACTTACGCCATAGGCAGGATTATCCGAGCCAAGCGTTGTTTTATTTTCTTTTGAATACTTAATAAGGGCTTGTATATTTTCAATTACTTTTCCAAATGTTGAGGAGCCTTTATATAAATTATATGTTTGACCGATTCCGGCGTCTACTGATACGCCGACCCATGAGCATTTTGATAATGGTTCTATAAATTTATCTATTAATACGCCGTTAGTAACGACGCCAACTTCAATTTTATTTTTAATTAATTGCTCTATAAAAGAGCCGACATGGCGATTGGTTAACGGTTCGCCTCCGCCGGCTATGCACACAGCCTGAACGCCTGGAGTAGAATTACACCAAACGGGGAGATAATCCGCTATTTTTATAAGAAGATCTTCGGACATCATTATATGGCTTTTTGTTCTAATATATTCGGAATTGCACCATTGACAATTTAAATTACAAATATTACTTGGATCGACAGTGACAAGAATAGGGGCCGGTATTATATTTCTTCTATTAATTTTTTTCCAATATTCAACATGGATAAGTAATTTATAACTATTAAATGGGTTCCAGCGCTTATCATGTTTCCATTCAAGCATTTTTCCTCCACAGCCAAACATTATGACAATTTAATAATAATATTTTTTTACAAGTTTTAATATATTATATAAAAATTTAACGTCACGCTCTTTATCAATTTTGTCTTTAATTTTTTGGAGTTGAGATTTAAGATAATATCTACGATTTGTTTTGGTACGAAAAGCCTTAAGCCTTCCATCCCTATCCATTTTTTGGAGAGTTTTTGGATGTATATTTAAAAAATGTGAAGCCTTAGATAATGTGAGTTTGGAATCTTTCATACTCATAATATATATTTTCGAAACCATATTTTCAATATTTTTTTTATTTTCTTTGTTATTTTAAATATTTACATGATATAAATACAATAGATAGACTGTTTTAATCAATATCTTGTTGTTGTGTTTGTTTAATAGCGTTATTATTTTTTTTTTAAATATTTTAAAGGAGGTGCCAATGAGAGTCGTTTGTTCTGGTCAATTGTCTAATAACGCTTCTATTGAAATTGTTGAGGCGGAAAGTTTGTCCGGAAGGTCCGAGTTTGGTGTTAAAATTTGTGGAGAGGTCGCGTCAGTTTCGTTAGTTTCTAGGCTAAAAGGTGGAGATCTTGTTGTGAAAACGGTCTCAAAAACAATTCGTATAAAGTCGGGCAAACTCCCCGCAATTGAAAATATAAAGCAGCCCCCAAGTCTGTCTGATATAGCAAAAACGTAAAGAATAGAAATGGAAAAAGACTGTCAATAAAATTATTTGGCGGTCTTTTTTTATTTAATAATATTTTGGCAGGAGAAAATATGGGCACAAAATATAAAATACGAAAAGAAGATTTAAAAGCTTTTTATGTCATGACTGACCAAATAATGTCAGGAAATTATCACGAAATTTATAAAAAACTTGGGTGGGTGCAGGGATCGAATGGAAATTTTCACTGTTGGAACGCCGCGGCTCATGGCAGAGGCACTGATAATAACCCTTCAATGTCTGTAAATAATAAAACGGGTCAATACCATTGTTTTGCATGTTCAATAATGGGGAATTTTCAATCATATTGGAAAGAAGTGCTTAAAGGCGACCCGCGTTATGGAGATTCATATTCGGATTTTATTATTGATTTTCTTGGCCTTAATAATACTGAAATCATGAAATTTTCTGAAAGCTTTAATGATAAAGAATTTGAAGAAAATCGCCAAAAGATGATGATTTTTGCCGATAAATTGCGAAAAGCTCGAGAACAAGAAGATGGGTATAAATATTTAATGACGTCAGGGCTGAATGAGTTATTAAAAGAAGAAACGACAATTTCAAAATCTATTGTTGACAAGTTAGTAAAAAATCTTCTTGAAAATAATAGTAAAATGGAATATTTAAAGCAAACAAGAGGTATTACGCCTCAGGTAATTGAGCGATATAAAATAGGTTTGGATGATAAAGGAAGATTTACTTTTCCAATTATTGATAGCGAAGGGTATTGCCTGAATATAAAAATTTATGATCCACAAAATCCAAACCCGGCTTATAAATGGCATTATTGGGAAAAAGGTCTTCCGGTTAAACCAATACCGATTGATAATTTTACAAAACAAAAAATTTATTTCTTTGAAGGAGAGCCCGATACGTATTGCGCGATTTCTTTTGGTATAGATGGGGCTGTTACTCTTGGCGGAATGTCAAACCATAATGTCAATAATATTTTTGGCGAAGAAATGGCCCGCCAGATATTTTATAATAAGGAAATAGTTATTGTTTTTGACACGGACGCGTCTCCAAACGCAAAAACAGGAAAAACCCCCGCACAAGAACTTGCCCACTCACTGTATCAATATGCTCGGCAAATTAAAATAGTGAATCTTGATATAAGCCCCATAAATCCAAAAGGGCTTGATCCGTCAAAAATGAAAAAAGTCATAACTAAATCCGGCGCGGAAAAATATAAACGAGCGGAAAAAGATTTTACCGATTTTCTTCAAAAAAATGGTTTTAATGAACACGCCATTTATCTTTTCAATAAATTGGTGGACGATACTGACGTTTATACCGAGAATGAAGGCAGAACGCGGAAAGAAAAAAGAAAAGTTACGCTTCAAGAATCAAGAATGGCAAAAAATTATTCTTCCGATGGTTCAATAATTCTCGAACTTATATCGTCAGTCTCTGATTTTGATTCGACTGCATATCAATATCCAAAGAAATTTTGTGTTATATGCCAAGAAATGGGTGCGGGCGGCGCCGCAAATAAATCTGGAAAATGCAAAAATTGCTCTCTTCCATCATACCCGGAATTTGATAAAACAGAGTCTGGTATAACTTTATATTTTGAAAGAACGGACGAAGGAGTCACTGATAGAAATCATATTAGAATATCGGAACACGATATACTTGGACTTATTCAAGTGACAGAAACTCAAAAAAGAAATCATATTAAGGACTTAATTCTTGCGAATTCTCATTGTAATAGATTAAAAATTATAGACCTTGAATATGAAAAGATTCTTCATGTCAGGCTCGCTAAAGACGTCGCTGAATATGGAGACCCGGCCACGTCATCAATTACAGTGGAAGCGTACATGCTTGGCGAGCAAGACATATATGCAAATAAATCTTATCGATTCGAGGCTGTCAGAACAAATTCTTGGAATGGTCAATATGCCGTCTTATTTGCTCATAAGGCCGAGCCTATAGCCACTTCCATCGAGAATTTTGTAATGAATGAAGAAATACACAATATTCTTCTGGTGTTCAGAAGAAAGCCCGGGGAAAGCATTGAAAGTCATTTAAAGAGACGGTATAAAATTTTCGGAAACGCCGCAGGGTTAACCGGAAGAGACGACCTGTTTCTTATTAATGATCTTGCTTTCTTCTCTGCCGCGGAAATACATAATACAACTTTGCTTCCTGCGATATCACGAGGATATGTTGAAGCCTTAATCGCCGGCGAAACCCGCTGTGGAAAAACTGTTGTATCACGATTTCTTCATAATCATTACAAGATAGGAGAGTTCATATCCGGTTCTGGGGCGGTCAGCAGAACCGGACTTCTCGGTGGAATAACGACTTTTAAGAATACACAATCGATTTCATGGGGAAAAATACCGGCAAATGACGGTGGAATAATTATAATTGACGAGCTTAGTCAGATTAATTATGAAGGCTTTGATAGTCTTACTCCTTGCAGGTCTAGCGGAGTCGCCGACGTTCAAATGGCAAAATCTGGGAAAGTCCCTGCCAGAACAAGGAAAATAATGCTATCAAACCAGCGGGGAACCGACAAAACAAAAAAGGAACATACACAACCATTTTTAATGCTTAAAGATTTATGCTTTAACAAAGACGAGATACTTTCACGTTTTGATATAGCGTATATTGTGAAACAAAGCGACGTTGATTATAAAGAATTTCAATCCGTATATGATCAAATTTCAACGGAATTTACCGAGTTTCAATGTCAAAATCTTATTAAATGGTGTTATTCAAGAAAGCCGGACGATATAATTCTTGAGCCGGGTCTTGAGGAGTATATTACGGAAAAATCGGGGGTGCTTCTCAATAAATTTCATCCTTCAAGTCAGCTTGTTAATATTGAAATCAGGGCTAAGGTTTTAAGAATGTCGGTTTCAATAGCGACAATGTTGTATTCAATCCCGCCGAATAATGATTGGAATAAAATATATGTTACAAAGGAACATGTTGATTTTATATGCACAACCCTCATGAGATTATATTGCCATCCAAATATCGCCCTTGATAGATATTCAGAAGCCAAGTATCAAGCCGAAAAGCTTGGTGATATGAGATTTATGGAGGGGATTATTAAATATATTGGATATGATCAACTTATTAAAGAAGATGAATTCACTGAAAGTACATTTAGGCAAGTTTTCTTTGACTACATAGACGCCGTTATATCAAACAGGGCTTTTATTGTCAGCGCTAAAAATGACAATGAAAGGTCTTGTTCGTATAAATACGCGTCCGATGTGTGTTATAAATTAATTAACCTTCTTTGTCATAGAAATTGTTTTGAAAGAACGTCAAATAGAATGTTTAGAAAAACGGAGATGTTTTCAAAATGGTTGATAGAAAAGAGAGATTCTGGATATGAAGGATCAGATTATCTCGATGTTACACCAGATGAACTCACTTCTCAAATGGACAAAAAGATCAAAAGATTTGAGTCGCTTAGTGAGCGATATGCAAAGCGGAAATGCGATTAATAAAAAAAGAAATCCATATTTGGAATTTAATCGCGCCTTCAATTACTTTGTCAAAATTGGTTGGTGTGATAATACCAAAAATGAGTTAAATAATTTTAAATGTCTTCTTGTCCTGCTTGATCAAGTATCAAATAATATGGTAAAAATTCTTGACGGGTTTATGAACAATAAAGAATTGTTTGTATTTCTTATTCTTCATTCCGTATTTCGGCCTGACGCAAGAAGGAATGGGGAATTTATAGAACAATACATGATTAATAGATTAAAAATTACTGACGAACAATTGTCAAAAGTTTTTAATAGGAATTTGCCGCCTGAGCTTCAAAAACAATTTGCAATGTTTGAGCCGGAAATAGTTCCATTTGAATTATTTCCTTATAGGGTAGAATATGGATGCAGGCCTAACCCATTAAACGGCGAAAGAAGCTGGGACCCTATCAAAGTTATTGATCTTGATTTTGATTTTCAGGAAAAACAAGAAATGATAGATATTAAAAAATTTTTATCTCAATATGAGAGTATAGTTTTATAAATTGGAAAAATGGAAAAAGGAAAATTATTATGAATTTATTCAAAAGAATGGAGCAGTTAAAGCAAATAATAAATGAATCATTAAAAAATATTGACAAGGTCGAGCCAGATAAGCAAGGTCTTATAAAAGAAGCCGCATATTACGCTTTAACTTTAAATTCAAAAATTAAAAAATGGAAAGAAAACGGGTCAAAAACTTTTATATTATCAAAAAATCTTATTGAAGCTTTTGTTAATACTGATATTTCTTTTGAATTAAGACCATGCGACTTTCAATATCCTTTTGAATCTTTTTTAATAGAAGGGGAGGCGCCGCTATTTCAAACAAAAATATTTAACACATCAAGGCCGGTAACGGAAATTTTATATCTTAATTCGGCGTTATTTAATAATGATAAAAATATTATAGCGCTGGATTGCGAAGGAAATTCAAATGTTCAATGTAATTGGGATCATTCCCTTGACGCGTTTTGTCCGTCATTGGAAGGTATTGCGTTTGAAAGATTAATGCTATATATGAAGAAGGACGCGTCTATTCAAGAATCGGTTGATACAAGCAAACCAGGAAAAACGATACTTAATCTTGATCCTGAAGACGCGAAAAATATGGTAAATATGTTTTTTAATACTATTTTGTATATTAATGATCCAACCAGAATACCATCTGAAACGGAAATCCGCGGAAGTAGAAAATTAAAAATATCCGGCAAAGAATACAAAAGAAATGAATACATTTATTTAAAACCTCCAAAATCGTATAAACCTTTATATAAATCAAGCGGAAAAACTTTGCATGTTCGATTTATTGTACGAGGACATTGGAGGAATCAGGCTTGTGGAGAAAAATTGGCAAGCCACAAATTAATATGGATTAAGCCATTTTGGAAAGGCCCAGATATGTCGGAAATTGTCAGCAAGCCGTATGTGATAAAAAATTAAAAAAATACGTTCTTAAATTAAAATAAGGGCGTATTATTTTCAAAGGTACATATTATAACCATTCACTTTTCTAGGAGGTATAATGAGTAACGTAGGATCTTTTGACATTTCAAAATTCAACAATAACAATAATGCAATAGCGGCGTTTGAATCCGCACCAAGCACGGATACTTCTCGATCAAAAGTTCTTGATATATCGGGAAGTTATATTATGGAAGTGTCGACTTTCTGTTTTAGAAATAAAAACAATAAAATTATCGCAAGCCCGCAACTTGCAGTGTCTTCAAAGGGCGGAATAAATCTTGTGGCAATTTTAAGAGTCGTTGAAGGAACGAGCCTTGTATCCGTCGGCGACTATATAACAGTTAATATTCCTGTATGGCCGGGGCCTAAAGCGACGTATAATGAAATCGAAAATATGTTTAGAATGTCAAAACCAAGAATATGCGCTCTTCTTGGCGATGATAATTTTAAGATTAGCCCTGAAGCAATTGTTCAAAAATTTACCGCTGAATGGAAAGAAGAGAATGGAAAATTTATCTTGGTAAAAGATCATTCTTTAAAACAAAGAGTATTTTGTGTGTTTGAGGATCATGAATATAATAATAAGCCGTCGCTTAAATTGGTGACGCTTCGGAAAATTCAGGAAGGTGATAAGAGCGTTTCAAATTCATCTTCAGATGACGTCTCACAGATAGGGTTTGGAAGCGCTGCAAGACCCGCACAAAATGAAAATATGAATTTTAATGTAATATCAGAAATTGATGGAAAAAACGATAATATTGAGCCTGAATTGTCTCAACAAGACGAGCTGCCTTTTTAAAATTAGAAAGGAATAAAAAATGATTCGCGGAATAACTCATGATGAAAATAATTTATTAAATCATATAACCAGATATCGAGGGAAAATTTCGACTGGATATGGCCCTAAAGAACCGCCGAATATGGAAAATCATCCGGTTCCGTGCGGATTTTTTCGAATGTTAAAAGAGGTTGTTGAAAACCAAAAAATTGGAGCAAGTAAAAAAGAAGTAATTATAAAAAAATGGGTTCAAAATCAAAGCGTTCAAGAAGCGCTTGAGGCTCAAAATAAAGGGAGTAAATCACCAAGGCTTCTTGAATTTATATGTCTTCATCATTCCCCAGAAGATATCTGGGAAAGCTCTTTATCAATGTTTTCATCAACTGAAGGGCTGTTGTGTAAAAGCCATGGCCTTGGAACTCCGGCAAAATATCTTACTTTTGGGGCTGACAACGAAAGAATATGGGTTAATCGCAAATTTGATAACAAAGAGTATTGTATTTTCGAATCATGCCCCGATTATATAGCCGGAAAATGCAAGCCAATCGGATTGATGAAAATATTTCCAACTTGTGACTTATCAACAATGCCGTACCGCTTTGAAACAAGAAGTATAAATACTATTATTAGCATAGAATCCGCTCTTAAGGATTTATGGACTCTTCTTAAAGCGGCGCATATTATACGACAAATAGAAGCGGGAAAAGAAATTCCTTTCGACGGCTTTTTTGGAGCCAAACTATTTTTGGTTCACCGAAAAATAAAATCAGGAGGAAGGGAGGTGTTCGTTACTGACCTTTTCCCGTCCGCAGATTTTAACACAATGGTCATGGAGCCAATAAAGAGGGGCCTTGAACAGAAAAAACAGAGAGCAATGCTTGCGGGGGTTGAAGGGACTATGTCACTGCTTGAGCAGTCGGCCGCGTCCCTTATTTCAGCTCCTGAATTTGATAAAGACCCAATTCCATTGGATATAGAAGATTCAATTCCATTGGATATGTCTGATCAAAAAGATATTGCCATTAATTTTGGAGCGGACGCCGGTGATATTTCAGAATCAAAAATTGAGGCGTCATCAAAATTAATGGAAGAGGGCACTGTTTAAAATAATAATAAATAATAATGCTTTTTCCAAGTTGCCTAAAAAAAGGCAAACCGGAGCTTCTCCGATATAATAAATAATTTGACGCCTAACACACATTACCGTTTTCGTTCATCCTGGCCAAGAGTCAGCGGTGACTTGGCCAGATGAACGAAAAACGGCAATGTATTATTGTATCAATTTTTAGTTGGAGAAAGCGATGATGATTATTGACCCTTGGGTTAAATCATACGAGAGATTGCATGATATTTTGTATTGTATAGGAATTCCAGAGAATTTATCTCCAAAGAAAAAAAAAGATCTATTATTAAATCGCCGAGGCATTCTAAAAATTGAAGAATTTCAAGAAGCGCTTCGGTTATTCAAATTCATATATTCGGAGGAAAAAACATGACTTTTCTAATTACATATATTATAACGATTATTATCGCGATATGCGTTATTGTTATTAACTTTAAACATAATTTAAAAAATATAAATTTAATTAAGTTAAATCTTCAAGAATGCAAACAAAAAGAAAAAGAAGCATGGGACAGGGTGAAAGAATTGGAAGATGGAATCGAAAAAGAGTATGGGGTGTCAATTAGACAAGAAATTACAAAAGTTGAATGTGTTTTCAATAAATCAGAAATGGTTTTTATCATGTCTGGGATTCATAAAATTCTTGATTCCCCCGGTACATCAATTGAAGATAAAGAAGCCATTATCGCTCTTTATAAAAAGATTCAATCGGTCATAAGCCAAATGGAGGAAAATGGAAATGGTTAAAGTAATATATACTCATGTATGTATTGACGTTGAAACAACAGGGCTTGATCCTGAAAAAGACGAAATTCTTGAAATAACGGCTAAAGAATTTAATCTTTCAGGCGCCACTGGTCAGTGTTTAACATTTTTATGCAAGCCGAAATCAGGATTTATTTCAAAAGAAGCCAGTGATGTAAACGGCATTACCATGGAAATGGTAAAAGAATGCCCAAATTATTTGGAAGACGGCGTCCGAGAAAAAATAGCCGAATTTATAGGAGATAGGACTGTTATTGGCCATAATATAATAGATTTTGATATTAAATTTATTAAAATAAAGCCTAAAATAATAGAAGACACCCTTGTAATGTCCAGGTCTCGATTCCCAGGAAGATCAAATAAGCTTAAAACGGCTTGCGGCAGGGTTGGAATAGAATTTGATTATTTAAAGGCTCACCGGTCAGAATACGATGTTGATAAAACAATAGAACTATATTTAAAATTGAAAAATTTTGAAACAAAGAAAAATCAACTTAAATTAGAAATGCCGATTTTTTCAAATAATATTAATCAAGAGATTGAAACGATCAACAATCAAGCGCAGACCGGAGTTATACTGAGCGATTCTGATCAAAAAATGATCGCCACACAAACGTATTCTTATTCAAGAATAAATTTATTCAAGCAATGCCCGTTTAAATGGTTCATGCAATATATTAAAGGCATTAAACAGCCTGATGAAGATTATCTTATTGTAGGGACCGTCGTTCATGCTATAGCGGAAAAGTCTGGGAAATGGTGTTTTAGAGAATTATTCGCAAATAAATTTGCCGAATTTGTTAAAATATCAAAATGTCAATTTTCTGAGGATAATATAAATAATGTTAAGGCGTATTATAATAAGGATAACATAACTTTTCATGATGTAGGCAGATATTTATTTGAAAATCAAGAAAAAATTAATAAATATTTTCCTGAAGCAAAGGGATTTTATAAATTCATTGTTACTATGGATAATGTTCTTAAAGAGGCTAATGTAACATATGATATACCAGCAATGCCAAGCCTTGAGGAATATGAAAATATCATTCAAAATTTAATCAACCAATATAAAGTAACAGATCCTGAAATAATTATTGATATACGGCGTCTTGCCGAAAAATTTTATCGTACGTCGAATTTTTCCATTCTTCCTGGAGATATTGTTCTTACCGAGAAGCGTTTTGCTTTTGATAAAAATTGGAATATTCTTTCTGATTTTTACGCTCATAACGCGTTCTTTCGTGGTATAATTGATATGATTTTTTATTATAAAAGAACAATTATTATTAAGGATTACAAAACATCAAGAAAAATAATGAGTGAAAAAGAGCTGGCTGAAGATATGCAGTTGGCTATATACGTTCTTATGATATATAAATTTATTCCAAGGAATAGTTATGATACAATAATAGCCGAAGTGGAATATATTCGTTTTGGTAAAAAAATCAGATTAGAACTTAAAAACGACGCTATTGATGGATATGCCGATAAAGCTTTAAGATGGATTCTCGATTCAATACAAGAAATTGAAAAAGAAATGTTAAAAACCGACGGCGCATTCGCTCCGATACGAAACGAATATTGTCATTCATGCCATATCGGTGGTGATGGAAAATGTCCGCTTTTTAACAAGGCGTTTATTAATGATATTGGGGACCCGTTTAATTTTATAATCGACAGCATTGATGATTGTGTTAATGCATGGAAAAGAATTGAGGCGAATAAATCGGAAAATCAAAGACTTACAAAACTTTGTAAAGCATTTGTCAAGAATTGTGAGACTTCGATAAAAATTGATGGCAATGCAATTCTTGATTTTTACACAAAAAATACGTTATCATTTAATCCGATAAAAACGGTGCAGCTTTTTCTAAGAAAGGGCGCGCCTATTGAAGAAATACTTTCGTTTATGAGTTTTCCCACATCACAAGTAGAAAAATTTATTGAATTTAAGAATTTAAAATTGACAGAAGAAGAAATATCAAGCATTTCCGAACAAACAACAAAAACAGAATTTGACGCATTTACTCCAGAAGAGGCCAAATCGAAAAACTTTCTCAACTCATAACCGCCTGTATGGATCTACCCGAGGTCTTTATCGGGAGGTTATATGAGTTGGTTTTTTATGAGAGTGGTTTGCCATTGGGTCGAGAGGTGCGTATTATCAGCAGCAACTGTCTTATGCGATCTTTTAAATAACATGATGGCTGGGGGATAAACCCTCAGCCATCTTTTTTGGAGATATGTATGAAAATCTCAAATATGATTACCGTCAAAGGAACGGTTTTTGAAAAAATAATTTTACATAATACCAAATATATTAAAATTATTCCATGTTATGATATTGAACACGGTATTGTTCTAAAAATTATTGAGCCGCCGTACAATACTCTTGTTCTTGGCAAATCATGGATATCAATTACGGTTGATAGAAATAATGAATTATTTAGATTTAGATGCCCGTCATTTCTTTTTGATTATAAAGGGGCCGACGTTCAAGAATATGAAGATTGTTACCCATCCATTGGGGAAATATGCAGATTAAAACTTATTAATGGAAATTTTTCTAAATTAAGAAAAATGGTTCATATTCCACGCTCAATAACTTATAATCCAAAAATTTTAAAGGATGGAAAAATTCATATTTCTTTTGCTTATATTAGAAATAAATTTCCACCGTCTTTAAGAAAAGATTTATATATATCAACCGCCCCAACAACACAAAATTCTATAGATAATAAAGAAATTATACTTCAAGTATTAAAAAGTTCGGATTTAGACATTAATGAAAAGGTTTATAAAATGTCAAAAGCCGAATTTGGATTTATTTCAAGGCCATTAACCAACATTTATGGTTTAGTAGGCAAAGAAATGGAAAATTTTAATTATAAAAAAGGCTTATTTGTCAATGATGTTTTTATGATTTATTTCAGAAAAGCGAGGCGCGGTAATGAAAGAAGTAAATCAAGAACTGGACAATCTATATCTGGAATTCGTAAAAGAGCGATCAGAGCACGCAGAATACGTAATGAAAATCGGAGAGCTGGAACGATCAATGGAGGAAAAAATAAAATTTTTGACTTCCAGCGAAGGCGATGGGAGCCATGCAATTGAAATTAGCGCTCATGCTTTTAAGCAAATATCCGAACGTCTTGAGATATTGGCGATAGAAAATGATATTATATATCAAGATTTTATTGATACAAAAAACCCATTAAGGTCATTATCAATTCCATCGAATTTAAAATGTTTTATTTTTACTCTCATAGCAAACGCAAAAAAAAGAGGCGGAGTTATTAAAGAGCCAAGCAAAAATACGCCTGGCGGATTTGAATTTCGATACACAATAGAAATAAAAAAATGGAGCACTAATTCTCGAACGCTTCAATTTACGTGTATTGTAGAAAATTGTAACATAAAAACGGGGTATTTCAATTGGTTATAAAAGTATCATTTTATGATAAATATCGCCTTAAAATCGAATGTAATGACAAAAATACTCTCGAGCTTTTGCAAGGGGTTATGGACGGCGATAAAATTTTCAAAGAGCCGGCAATCCTTGTTCATTTTAAGGCGATAACAAAATTGTCATTATTTGCGGGCCCTGAATCTAAAAATCAATTCCAATTTGAAAAAGGAATTTATAATCTTATTAAACAAGTTCATAAAAATAAAATTGATAGAGAAGCTGCTATTGATAAAATAAAAAAACAATATGGAAATAATCCATGTTTTGATTATGAATGTAAAGGCATATATGCCCCGCTCGAACATCAAAAAATAATGTTTAATGCAATAGCTTATACTGATGCGGCAGCCATACTTGCCGATCCTGGAACATGTAAGACGGCGGCGTATTTATGGGCTATCGACAAAAGAATTCAAAGAGGTCAAGTTAAAAAAGCGCTTATTATTACTCTTGCGCCTCTTAAAGAAAATGTACTCGAAGAAATGAAAAAACAAGTTCCACATTTAAAAGGGATTGTTTTAAATAATACAAAACAAGCGGACGCCATTATAAATAAAAAATATAAATTTCACAAGAAAAATTTAGATTATGACGTCTATATTTATAATTATGAGTCAATCTTCAGAATGGCTGAATTTCTTCCGCCAAACTATTTTGATATGGTCATTCTTGATGAATCACATAGAATAGGCGATCCAAGATCGCGACAAACAAAAACTATTATTAAATTATTTGATTATGTAAAATACAAGTATATTATTACGGCAACATTGCACGCAAATAATTTAATATCGTTTTTTATGCCGTTCAGGTTTCTTGGGCCCGACACCGTCCCGTTCGCCGGATGGGTAGAGTTTAGAAAAAGATTCATGTATTCTGTCGACCCGGAAGGGCATATATGGCTTCCAAGCCCAGGATCTGTTGATGAAGTGGCGCGTATTACTGGAAAAATATCTATAATGTTTAAAAAAGAGGATTGTCTTGACCTTCCCCCGCTTATTCAAGAAAAAATGTATTGTGAAATGGAAGAAAGCCAATTAAAATTATATAATGAATTAAAAAATAATTTTGTCGCAATTATTGAAGACATGTGTTCAAAATGTGATAAAAAGAAAAAATGCGACATGAGTTGTAAAGATAGCGTGTCGGCGAAAAACGCGCTTGTTTTATTAACCAAACTTCGGCAAATATGCTGTGGATTCTATATTAATACAAAAATAAAAATAAACGAACAAGGCGCCGAAATAAATGAAAGCAATACAATAATTTTGCCGCATAATCCAAAACTTGATCTTTTAATGACCGCAATATCATGTATTCCTCAAGATAAAAAAATAATCATATGGACAACGTATATAAAGGCAATAGAGCTTATATACGAAAGATTATGCAAAGCGTTTGGGGAAAATTATATTTTAACATGTTTCAATAACCAAGACGCTTATGATATTGTGCAAAAATTTAAAGATCCTAAAAAGAAAATAATGGTCGCTATGACGTCTAAAATGGGGGTTGGTCAAAATATTCAATTCAGTAATTATCAAATATTTTTTAATAATTCATATTCATATATATTAAGGGACCAAGCCCTTGGAAGGCAGCATAGACAGGGGCAGACTGAAAAAGTAACCGCGATAGATTTAATAGTAAAAAAATCAATTGATGAAATTATTTTAGAATCTTTAATGAATAAAATGAATTTAGCGATTAAATTATCAGAACTTGCGATTGTATTTAAAAATGAAATAGTTAGTCTTAAAAATAACAATGATAATGTAAAATGTAACATTTAAAAGGGGTTGTAAAAATATGGGAAAGCTGTTTGTTAGTAATATTCCGTTTAAATCAACGGATGAAGATCTTAAAAATCTTTTTTCCAAAATAGCGCCTGTAACTTCTGCTTTTATAATTAAAGATAAACAAACGGGGCGCTCTCGAGGGTTTGGATTTGTTGAAATGGAAAATTCTGATAAAGCGATAGAGGCCCTTAATAATACAATTTATGAAGGACGTGCCATCAAAGTAAGTGTTGCCAGAGAGCGCGAATATCGCGCCCCGCATCGCAAAGAATGGAGGCGTGATCCGAACATTTAACATTTAAATAAAAAAAAATACTGCATAATTTTAAAATTATGCAGTATTTTTTTTGTCAGAGGTTATATGTCGTCTTTATCTTCTATGAGCCGCGAGCAGTTGCTATTAATTTTTAAAAATTATAATGATTGCGAGGTCGCAAAACAATTTGGGGTAACAAGACAATCTGTTTATTATATTAGAAAAAAATTTAATATTCCATCGTCAAGGCAGCATATACAATCGCGGAATAAAAAAGTATTAGAGCTTTATAAAAAAGACGTTAAATGTTGCAAAATCGCGTCTATTGTCGGCATTTCTTTGTCATATGTTTATAAAATAATTAAAGATAATAATGGCGGAAGAAAAAATTCTTCAGAGCAAAATATTACGGGACCTTGATTCAAAAGGGAAAAATTGTATCGCCTTTAAAATAGAAAAGGCGAGCGTTAATGGGGTTCCCGATATTTTCTTTTCTACACCATCCACAGGCCCCGTCTTTGTTGAAACAAAATCTAAAAAAAACAAGGTAAGCCCCATACAGGCTGAAGTTCATAAAAATCTTATATATTGCGGGGCAAAAGTTTATGTGTGCCACACATGGGGCCAATGGGTTGAATTAAAAAAGATGCTCAATATGAATTGAGCAAAATTCACCCACTCTTTAAATACGCGCCGATATTGATTTTAACACCGCATAAGCGCGCTCAAGTGTTATTTCTTTTTTCTTTATGTAATTATAATTATAGAGACAATTACCTCTTAAATGAGAATGAAAGGAGGAGGTATGCACGCGTTTATAGAAAAATTTTTAGCTAATATACTTGTCGAGACCGGGGTAATAAAAGATTATGACACATATTCATTATCAACTATAAGCGATGGAGAGCTTGCTATAGTTGATATAGAAACATTTGAAAAAGTAAAAAGATCGATTGAATCGATTGCGGCGGCTCATGGATATGATTGTGTAGAAGTGGTGCCGACGTCTATTTCTGGTACGCAAACGCTTCTTCATCCATTTTGGATAAATAAACTTTTATTTGATTGTATAACGCCGGGATCGGTAAAAGAATCTCCAAAATATTTAATAATGAGAGAGGAAAGGTTTCCGTACCCAGAATTTAATCAACAAAATTTTATTCATCAATTCAAAAATGCTTTATTGGGGGAAGCCTCGGAAACGCAATCTGTTGAGATTGAGGCTCGGTCCACCGTTGAATCTGAAACCCAGCCTGTTGAAGTTGAAAGTCAGCCTATTGAAGTTGAAACTCAACATGTTTTGGCTGAAGAATGTTCAACATATAAACAAATTAAAGACGAATTAACGGAATTTGGTATTGCTATAGATAAGGCTGGAGAATATTTTTTTCAGAGCAATTGCATCGTGTTCGAGGAAAATTTATTAAAATATCTCGCGTTAAAAATAAAGAAAAATATTATTTGTATTAATAAAGGACTTTATAATTCCGTAAATGCAATTAAAGAAAAATTAGAAAAATTTAAAATTGATAATCAAACAATTATTCTTTTTGTATACCCTGCTTTGTCAAGATTTGTGCAGGGGCCTGAAATGTTCCATACGTTATTCGGTTTTAATTTTAGAGGGCTAAGACAGCTGCACTATGAAAACTCCTCTTTTAATAAACATGCTCATCCAATGGGGGCGGCTTTTTCAGAATTTGATTATATATATCGTGATTTTAAAACAGGAATAATATGGGCGCTTCAGAGTAAAAATAACATATATTTTATGATTGACAAGATGGATCAATTGCAAGGAGAATTTTTAGAAGTTATTATAAAAGAATTGGCCGATAGGTTTATGGGAAGCCTCTCATATGAAGAAATGGTCAAAAGAGATGTTAAATATTTCCAAGACACGACAAAAAATGACAAGAATCTTTTTGTAGAGGCTGGAGTGTCGAGTTCGAAATCTCTTATTAATTTACTAAAAAAAGAATATGCAGAAATAAAAGAAAAATATACGGAAGCGTTGAATAACGCTCTAGAATATGGAAGAATGGCTCAAAGAGTTGAAGAAATGATCGTCTCTTTTGACGAGAAAAGGGCGGAACAAGAAGAGCGCGAAAAATGCGAGAAAATCTTTGATGAATTACAAAAAATACCAAAAGTTCTCGCCGTAAAAATAATAGACAAACATATTCATGTATATACAAAGAATATCTACGTTAAACATGAGACGTATGGAACATGGCATGATATTGGAACATTCCATATTGTCATTGGTATGTTTAACGACAGATATGACTCTAATAATACTATTAGGATATATAATACAAAACATCAAATTCATGCCTTTAATGAGCTCATGCAGGCCCCGCATGTTTTCGATGATGGACATATATGCCATGGCAATATGATCGGCATGATGATTGATGCTTATAAAAGAAGAGATTTTTTTCAAATAATAACCATGATTATATTATTTCTTGAAAATGTAAATCTCGATGATCCGGCGGGCGCATATTTAAATAGATGGCCCGTGGTAAGCGAAGAAAAGGCAAAAAATGACAATGTTATTGACGAATGTGCAACAATATGCAAGGAAAAAACAGAAGAAGAAGAAAAATTTGACAATAAATTAGATATACCGATTCATATTGGAGGATAAAATGGTTTCAATTGTTTTTACACAAGAAAGTGGAATAACTATTTACAATGCTCCGCATGTAATATTTTCTATAGCGGATGATTATTATTATGCCTCTTCTTACTTTATTATTTATACACATAAACCAATAAATGACGTAATTAATTTTCTCCAATCAAATAATTTTCAATTCAATGTTGACGGTCAAATTATTTATGTCACCAAATATCAACCAGGCCAGACCGTTCAACATATAGAAGCGCCGTCTAATGATTATAATGAAAATGAAAATTTTGATGATGAGAACGATAATGAGGCTGATTACGACATAGAGGATGAAATTGATGGCGAGGTTGATAATGATGATTGTATATCTAATAATCCCATGAGCGCTTATCCAACCACGGCTGTTACAAAAGATCATATCATTTCAATTGCGGCAAACTTTGTCAAACACGATGAAGCTTCAGCCTTTTCACTCTATAACTCAAAAATTCGAGAACTTCATAGGATATACGGGACAATAGTCACATTAAAACGTCAAATCAATGATTTGATGAAAGTCATTGATAAACAAGAAATTGTGAAAAAAATATTTGAAGATATTGAATATCTTGAAAAGAAATGCCCAATTGTCGACTCAATTGGGTTCGTTAAAAATGAACCGGAAAAACTTGCAATACAGACAAAAGAAATAATAACTGAAGATCAGCCAAAATATGGAAGAAGAATTGTCGGGAGGCTTCAAATAATTATTGATCTTAAATATTTGTATAATATCATGCCTCCTGATAATAATTTTATTAAAATGCTTACCATAAGAAATCTTGATAGAGCTCCGGAAAATTGGGTATGCGGTCACGCATTTATTTCAAATAATGAATTTAATATTTGTCTTGGTGAATATATTGATCATGTTTTTGAGGCTATTACCTCAAAAAACTTATCGCTTTTGTTTGATACATTAATCCGATTCATTAAGCACCCAAATGAAGAGGATCGGTGGGGAGAAAAAATTTGTTTATTTCCTAAAGCTGATAATTATATTGAAAAGAAAGTTGAGGAAGTATGAAACCAGATCAAAGAAAATGTGAATATAGTTTTATTACAACTAAAAAGGAGACGCCTCCATCAATAGAATTTACCCCAACGGCTTTAAAATGGATATTGGCGATGGTTAATTGTCATCACGAAGAAATAGGATTTCTTGGAATAGTAAATGAAATTGACAATGCGTATGTCATTACGGAAATTTTCTATCCAAAACACTGCTTAGTGTCATCCTCAACGTGTGAAATATCTCCGGAAGGGGAAATTGAAATCGCTCAACAACTTATTAATGAGAATCGTGCTCAAGATATTTCAAAAGTTAGGTTTTGGGGGCATTCTCATCATACAATGAGTACGATGCCATCTAATCAGGATAATGTTCAAGCTATTGAAAAAATGAATAAATGTGGCTCGTACTTTATTCGGGCGATTGCAAATAAAGAAAATGAAATGTCGGTGTCGTTTTTTGATTATCAACGTCAAATAAAATTTGACAATATCAAGTGGTCTATTGCGCTTGATTATAATTCAATTTTATCAAATATTGCTTCTATAATGAACACAGAATCAATCTCAAAAAGAGAAAAGGTATTGTTAATAAAAGATGCCGCTTCTCCTCTAATCAATTTAAAAGACGATGAATATAAAGAAATTGAAAAGAAAGTTTTAAAATTAAAAGAAAAACAGCTCCCACAATCCAATGTAAAAGAATCATCTCAAGGTGGTATAAGAAATTTTTCTCAATATTGCCCAGAATTTCAATACAATATATTTAATCACCCAAAATATGATATATATAATGGATTATTTGATGATGATGACGACGACGATGATGATGAATGCATAAGAAAAAAAAATAAAAAAAAAAATATTAACCAAATCCAGCCTTTATCGACAAAGTCAGAAATATTAAACGCCTGACCAGAGGAGGATTAAATGGCTATAGACTATTTAAGGCAACTCGATCTGCTTGACCCGAGACAGATCGGAAAAAAATCTGTTACTGTGATTGGGGCTGGGGCGACAGGCTCTCATGTCGCTTGGTATCTTGCTCAATTGGGGTGGGGCAATTCAAAACAAGACTGTGGAACTCTCAAAGTATTCGACAATGATATTGTTGAATCTCACAATCTAGCCAATCAAATTTATGAGCCAGAACATGTTGGCATGCCAAAAGTCGAAGCCTTAAAAAAGATGATCATCAGAAAATTTGGCTTTGAAATAGAAGCCAGAAACGAACTGGTGACTAATCAAAGAAGCGACGTGGCAGCTACATATATCTTTCTGCTCACGGATACGATGGCTAGTAGAAAAGAAATCTTTGAGAACTGTCTGCAATACAGTTTTTCAACAGATCTTGTAATAGAAACCCGGATGGGACTCAGAGATGGTCGGATCTATGCGTTCAATCCAAACGACTACGTTCATGTGCAAGAATGGAAAAAAACTTTGTATAAGGATGAAGAGGCGCAAACGTCTCGATGCGGCGCGAGTGCCTCTATCATTTCCACTGTAACTTTTATTGCGTCAATGGCAGTTGGCCGTATTGTTCAGCATTTTAATTGTCATTATGGCTCTGATACATTAAGAAATGACGGGCCAATGAAAATGTGGAATGAAGTTCATTTCACATTATACCCCGAGGCAATGATGTTGCGACAATTCGGAACAAACTGTGAACCAATTATTTTTTAACAAATTTTAACAAAAAGGAGTAAATATGGTTATCGTTCAATTGATCAAGGTTGGGTCAGAGGTTCGTTCGTTTGATATTAGCGACAATCCGACCCTTCAGAACCTCCTTAATCAGGCGGGAGAAGTATTTGTGCCAAATACAATAACAATTAACGCAAGCAACGCAATTAGCCCTGATACCCGCCTGAATGACGGGGACAGGGTTTTTATTGGAAACAAGGTCAAAGGGAATATTCCTTATGTTGTAGAGTTTATTCGCCTTGGACAGGGCGAAGTAATTAGCGTCTCCGTAGAAGAGGGGACGACAATAGCTCAATGCTTTGATATGATGAATTCTATTAACCGCGGACGATTTATCGGCCCAGACGGGAAAGAGACGTTTCAATATCAAATTAATGGCGTAACGAAGCAGTCGACTGATATTATCCCTCCGCCATCCAGCGAGGGTGGGACTGTTCGCGTGATTTGCGCCATGAAGATAAAAGGCAATTAATTATTTTGTCATGTAAAATTGGCGGCGAGGATTTTCTTCGCCGCCTTATATAGAAAGGAGTCTTATGTATATCTTTCAAGGGGGCAAACAGTGCGGTATAGAAAAAAATTCCCAAATTCGTTAGCAATTGGCGCGGCCGTCCGTTATAAGAAAATACATTTATAAAATTTGGATAAAAAATTTTCCCCCCGTTGGGGGGAATCAAATTTTATCTATTAGACGGCATAATTTTTGAAAAGGAACAATTATGTCTAAATCTAAAGCGTTTGCCGTTTGTAGATGTGAAAAAGTGAAATGTATCGTTTTGGGATCTAAAGAATTTGCCTATGCAAAAATGAAAGACTTAAAAAAAGAATATGAACAAAAAATGGATAAAGAATACGGAAAAACACTTGCAAAAGAATACAAAAAAATGATATTTTGGGAAGTGAAAGGGCCAATTCCTATCATCACTAAAAATAAAGAAATTTAAGTTAAATAGTGTATTTGGGCCTGACAGGTTTCGACTGATATGAGGGGTTTGAAAACGCATGCCGAGGTTGATCGATGGCCTCGTTAAAAATCGATCAAATAATAAGTGCCAATAAAAAAGGCGCTGAAATCGGCGCTCGTTTTGCAATGCAGTTCGCTGCATTGACGAATCTGCAGCCGGTTTTCAACGCGGCTTAATAAAAGCCGCAAAGGAAATGTCATGACTCCGATGGTGGCGTTTCCTTATTCATTCGGATCGGGCGTTATTAGGTGGATACTAGAGCGCCTTAAATAAATTATCCAAGCGCCAGAAAAGGGGGCGGGCTACATACTGGCGTTCTACTGTGAGCCCGATAAAAGCATGTGATATCGTTTTTGAATTTCTTATTTCAGGACAGGGGTTCGATTCCCCTCAGGTCCACCAATTTATAAAACGCGGCTTGGTTGAAAAATCAATTTAGCCGCTTTTTTTATTATAAAAAGAAAGCCGTCACATTTTTGTTATAATATTTGAAAATCTGGAATAAATATTATGAGAGCTGCGCAGTAAATTCATACTCGGGAGGCCCCTGCCTGTATATGTAGCGTTGCGTATACAAAGCAGGTGATGAGTTCAAACCTTATATGTGATAATATCACATCCTGATAGAGTATGAAGGAGGGCGCTTTCAAGGCGTAACGCGAGCGCCAAGAAAGTGGGTTCGAATCCCATAGCTCTCTTTTTTTAATTTTAACCGCAAAGGAGGAGTTATGAAAGTGTTTGGTTTTATTATCAATTTTATTTGTTCTTTAGCTGTTGGCGGGATTTTGGCGTTAACTTTTGGATTTGCGGGGCTTTTAATCGGCATATCGCTGTCTCTCATATCCTATTATGTGATGAAATGGGTTGCTATTGCGTCAACAGCTCCAATTTCATATCTAACGGAAAGCGATATTGGGATTTGGATTTCTCAATCTTTTGCGCCATGGTTAATCAATTATGTGGCTTGGATATTTATTGCATTTTCTATAGCCTCAAATTTTGATTAATATTTTTTTTCTCAAGATTTTTCTTGCTGTTTCAGCGAGAGCTGCACTTGATAAGTATAAACAAATGTGTTTACTCCTGCTCACTCCGCCTCTGGCTTACGCCTGACGCATTATAAAATGCTCAGGCTTCAGCCAACGGCTTCGTGAGCATGCGCAAAACATTTCGTTTTTCAATCTTTTAGTTGAGAAAGAAATTGAAAGAGATAAAATTCCAGCGCATCTTTTTGTTAGAAAGGAACACGTATATATGCATAATGAAAATAATCTAACTACATGTTACATAACAAAATACGCACTTACTGAAGGAATTATTGAAGTAAAAGCTGAAATTATTGGTAATATGATTAAAGCCTATGGCGCGTATACTTCTCATTATCATAAGCCTTATTGGTTTTTGACAAAAGAAGAGGCTATAAAAATGGCGGAAGAAATGAGAAATAAAAAGATAGAGTCGTTAGAAAAATCAATTAAAAAACTTCGCAATCTTCAAATTAAAATAAAAACAATTGAACATTCAACGCATTTCAGGGAAGATTAATAAAATAAAATTTTTATGAAATACGTTAAGTGGTCTAATATAAAATTTGATTATCTAAAAAAAGTGCTTATTAAAAAGGCCATGCAAAGCGATTGTAGATACAAAATCGCCGCCGTTGCTATAAATAAACGCGAAGAAATAATATCATATGCTTGCAATCAACACAGATTCATGAAGCACGGCGGCGGAATTCATGCCGAGCAAATATTAATCAGCAGGCACCCATCAGTACGAACCATAATAATCTGCAGGATTAACAAAAAAGGCAAATTAATACCAATACATCCATGTAAAAAGTGTCTTAAAATAGCTCATAAAAAAAGAATAAAAATAATTAGTTTAAACCCAAAAGCATATGATATTAAAAATTTATAATAGGAGGAAATTATGAAGAAAAAATATCGTTTATTAAAAAAAAATATAGATCATATTCAAATTGGCGATGAATTTCTTGGTTTAAACGGAAAGACATGGAAAAAATTTGAAGACGGTATCCATATTGGAAGATTATATACCGATGAATATGTTCCATGTCGACGAAAAATTATTTCTAAACCTAAAAGAAAGCCGGCAAAATAGTTTGTCGGCTTTTTTATCTGTTAGAAATTAAAAAAATATGAAATAAATATATTGTACACAGAGATGTGTACAAAAAAGCGCCAAGCCGGCGCTATATAAATGAAGCAAAATGCGATTTTTTTTATCCGTTAGAAATTAAAAAAATATGGAATAAATATAGTATGAAGTTCATCGGATTCGCGATAGCGGATTCGATGTTTGATGGGGATTGCGTCATAAGACGCAAAACCCTCAACGTCGAAGACGTGAGGCGAATATCCGCCGGGGATTGCAGCTCATGCTGCAATCCGTCACACACTGCAACCATTAACGCGATAAAATCGCGTTATGGAATCAGTGTGCCGGTGCCGGAGACCCCGCCGAGAGTAAAGCTCGGTCGGGGCGACTCCGTCATCGTGATCGGTGTCCGCGGCCTGCCGCGGCTCACCGATCGCCACGAATACTCGGATGAGGAGGTAGCGAAAGCTACCTTTGAATTCTCCGAGTATACCGTGGTGGAGTGACGGTATCCGGCGGAGAGGGGTGGCGTAGCGAACCACCCGCTGGAGCCATGCTGCCGGCCTGGCCAGCCAAAGTCGTCGGTGGCGTGGATTTTCCACGCCATCGTTATTTTTTTTAGTTATTTCAATGGGAGGGGTGTATGATAATACTTGTGAGGGGGTTGCCGGGATCTGGAAAATCTACATACGCAAAAAATTATGTAAAAAATAATAATTTTATACACATTGAATCTGATGAATGGTTTATCAGCAATGGTGTATATAAATTTAATCCTAAAGATCTAACATTAGCCCATAGATTTTGCGCATTAAGATGTGAATATTTTATTAAAAACGGAAATAATGTAATAATATCCAATACTTTTATTCGTTTAGCCGAATGCGCTCCGTATTTTGTTATTTCGCAAAAATATAAAATTAATATTGATATAATTACATGTTTGGGCGAATATAAATCAATTCATAATGTTCCCGAGGAAAAATTAGAACAAATGAGGTTATTATTTGAACCTGAAGAAAAAATTAAAACGCTTGCAAAAATGGATCTTCAACATTTTTTCAATGATCCGTATGATAGCTATAATCACTTTTAAAGCGACTTTGAAAAGTCGCTTTTTTTTAGCTATGAGAAAGACAGGTCTATATTTGCGCGTTCTCTGATCTCGGCGGTTTTTGTTCTGGGATCGCCGCTATATCAAGACCAACTTCTGCTTCTCCAGGGGGCTGGTCCCCATAAATATCGCCTTGAGAGGCAGAGGGGATCTGTCCAGGGGTATATTTTTGCACCATTTTTATATCAGGCGTTGTATCAGCAACAATAACATTCATCTCTTTCAAGTTTTGATATATTTCTTGATACAAAGACGGGGTGCTGTTCTTCATTGCAAGCATCCGAATTTTGAATTCTGTCGGGTCCATTTCCGCAAGGCGGGCGAATCGAGACGTCAAAATCATTATTAGATTAGGTATTGATACTGTTCCCATTTTGTATCCAGTTTCTTTTTCTAATTTTCTAGCATCTTGCTCGACCCCTTGAGCGTTCTGTTGTTGAGCGTTTTGCATAGCCATGTCTCTGGACATTTGATATTCACGATTATTCTGATCCTGCTTGCTCTGGGAAGCAAGCTGGGCGTCGGCCTCAAACATAGCATTAATAACCATTGCAGACCCTGCCGCTTCAGCCTCTCCTTCGGCAGCCCTAACTTTCATTTCGATTATCTTTTTAAGCTCAGCTTCTTTTAATTTAAATTCACGTTCAGGATCAATGCCTAACTCTTTTTGCATGGTTGTTCTTGAAATGAGGGAAGTTGCTGGATCGCCGGTCGCGTCTCTAAGCATCATTTCTTTTTTCTGCAAATCATCCGCCATTTTAAAATCAGCCATTTTTATGTCGATAGTGGGAATATTAAAATATAAAGATATTTTCTCTTTAATCCAATCAATCATTTCAGATATATTGTTTCGATGATTAATAAAAGTATTTTCAACAACCCTCAGCGACACATTACTCCCTGACCAGCTCGCTCCGCCACGTATAATTTCCGGTATCATTCCTATTCCGGTTATAATATCGTCCTCAACAAGTTTTATTTCTTGTGATATTAAAAGTAATTTTGCGTCTCCCGCAAAATTTTGCATCCCAATAGGAAGGGGAACAATAGAAATATAATTCGGATCAGATTTCCATTTTCTAATTTCAGATTCTATTTTCGCTCTCCACCCGGAAAGATTCATAATAGCATGCGGACTAACGTCTCCGCTCGCCATAGGAAACAATATTCGAAGCGGAACAATATGATCAAAGGCAATCATTTCATTGCCTTTTTTAAGAATTTTAACGTGAAACAGGTCTTTAAGAACAGGCATAACGGCTGGTATTCCCCATCCGCGCTGAGATGGAAGCATATATTGAGGGCCAGGGCGCTTTAGATGATATACGTTATCAGGCATCAATTTAAGCTGTTTACGTTTATTAACAGCGTCAATGATTTCAAGGCGAAGGGAATTAATAATATCCATATCCCCCGATCGTACTGCTGATACGACGTCAGGGGGTATGGTATAATAATAAAAATGTTCTCCAGTAATTGGATTATATTTGATATCAATAAAAAGTAAATCCCAAATAACTATATTTGTCTTAGATATTTCTTTCGTTGGAATGTCTTCGGCCTCCATTTCTCCTTCATACCCGCACCCCTTAGTAATGCATTTGGCATAAAATTTAAAATTTTTAAATGAGGCGTTTAACCCTTCTACAGAATGTTTATTTTTACATTTTGGGCATGTTAACATTCTTTTGAACGGGAAATGAATGGAAATAATAGAATTTCCATAAGCATAATAATCCATTCCTACTTGTTTTAATACCCTGGTCAATTTCAAAATATTTTCAAATATTTTTTTCCATTTTTTAATAGTTTTATCATTTTTAATATTTGAAGGATTATCTTCATCTCCATAAATAATATCAGTAATTGGATATTCTGAAAGTTTATTAATACATTGGGAAGTAAGGCTGTCGCCAAGAAGAAATGACGCAATAAACGTTAAAAGACTTTTTATTGTCTTAGGCAAAAACGTCGACGTCATATCAAGAAACGGGTTATCGTACTTGATAGACCCTCGTGTAAACGTCACCGACATGTTATTGTCGACGCTTCCTGTAGACGGGGTTGTCAATCCTTGCCCTGAAAGATCCGCCATAATTTTTCTTTCTTATTAAATGCAATCCATTATTTATTCTTTTAAATAAACAACAGCGGCAGCCTCGGCGTTCACAAGGCGTTTTGCTTGAATATCAATTTCATTTTCTTTTACGTCAGAATCCTGTTCATTGATAATTTCATTATATCGTTTTAAAATGTCAATCCACTTCGCTTTCATTTTATCGGATATCATCTCTTTCATATATTTAATAATCAAAAACATTATTGAAGGCGGTGGAATAAAAATACCATGATCTCTTAATAAACAACAAATATATTTTAAGACTTCTTCGCCAAAAAATGATTCCCGGTCAGGACGCATATAATTCATTGCTTTTACCGTAGCAATCACCATTCCAGGGCTTGGCTCTCGAATAGCGTCAAAATCGGCGATTGCGCCGCAAAAAGATAAGCAAAGTTGATTAAATTCAAACCAATCTGAAAAGGCGCCGTCGCTTCTGCATAAATGCCTGATTGCAAGAACCCTATCACGATTCGTATCAGTAAGAACCGTACTATATTTAATCCATAACATTTTATCAATTGTTTCAATTTCCCATTCCCACCAATCTTCTCCAAGGGATTTATTAAGAAAATCATAGACCACTATTGGAGAGGCGTATTCATCATTTAGAACGGTATTTAACTCGATAATATTTTCTTTTTTGGGTGCCAATCGAGCTTTCTGTTCAGCTTCAATTTCAGCCTTAACGGCCTCAATGTCTTCCGGGGTGCCGCCCATATAGGCGTTCATTAGGCGTTCTGAAAGCTTGGAGGGCATACTAATTATTTCTAATTTTTCCTTTTTTTAAATATGACCGCTCCCGCGGATTTAGCCGCGGAAGCGGTCGCTAAGACGCCCGTTAATAATTAATTATTTTGCGTTGATAAGGCCTGTGCAGCTATTAACAATTACATTTTTCTAAATTTTCGTATAGCTGCTATCGTTTTAGACGTATATGACGGTGTCATTCTTTCCTTTAAAATAGTAGAATAATGTTTTGCGTCCCCTATTATTTTCTTTGCCATTTCAGGATTTTTTATCCCAATCGCGGCAGCGCCAGCCGCCGCGCTTCCAGCCCCAAGAAGGCCAAGCAATTTTAACGCCTTCCTTGCGTTTGCGGCTCTTATCTGCCTCAGCCTTTTTTCACGCAAAACATTATACAATTGATGAGCGCCATACGCCGCACCGCCAGCCCCAGCCAAACCAAGCGCCGTATTGAGCATTGAATTATCATCAGCAATTTTTTCCATCTCATCGCTAAAATACGTTTGACAGATCTTTTCAAGAACATCCTGCTTATTCATATACTTCTCCTTTTATTAAGTTTTAATATATATAAATTTTAAAAATTTTTACATTTTATATTATCGTGCCCAGCGCAGCCTTTTCCTGTTCTTTAAGCCCTTCTGCGGCTTTCAACGGGTCTTTAGTAAATCCTGCAGCAAATCCTTTTCCAAACACCGACGCTATCTTTTCAATAGTTTTAGGGCTTCTTGAGGCCCGTATAAGGTCGTAATTTGTCTTTGACCCTGCGATCTTCACCGCGTCCCATTCGGCGTTTCTATAACTACCGTAAACAGTCATATAAGGATCAGGAATAAGAGTATCATAATGAAAAGCAAGATTGGCCATCTTATCAAATTCTTCAACGGCTTTAAGCGTTTCAATAGGATGCATTTCATCCGCTTTTTTAACAAGTTCATCAATTAAAACTGCCGCTTCCACTTTTTTGTCACCAATCTGTACTTGAATCTTATGGGTCGCGCACGCCTGCTTTCTCATTTCCATAGATCGTTTAAAGTCAGGGGAATAGCCGGCGTTTGGCTTCATCACTCTTGAATAATTAACAACCCACGCTTCAGAGATTGGAACATGCAGCTCTGAAGCCCTCTTTTCAATATTACAAGCCGCAGTCACCCTGTCATTTGGAGAAAATTTTGAAAGGTTTTTAGCAAAATATTCGCAAGCAGTTTTAACTTGGCGGCTTGTTTCAATTGGATAGCGATTCCGTAAAACATAATACATTTTTACAAATCCTTTATGGAAGCGGCGTAAATACCGCGTTTAAATTTGTTACTGATAATACCCCGTTAGTTTTAGTTAATACTGCTATCATTGCTTTATTAGAATTTACATTTGGCACGCTCGTTTCAAGAGATATCATTGAAGTAATTTCAGACATTGAAACGCCGCACGCGCCAATTTCATCAAAAACAATTTGATGCTCTCCTGGCGCATTAATAATGCCGGTTTTTTTAGCCCCATCCGCGCCATCATTCATTTGCCTGATAGAATATAAAAGACATAAATATCTTGTCGTACCCTCCGGCACCATTACCGAATAAAATGAGACGCCGGGAAAAGATATAAAATTTCCAGATCCAGTCACCGCATATCCGGCTTCGATGTTTATATGTTCATTATCCGGATTAGATACAAAAACCCCTGAAAGTCTTCTGCCATAAATCGAATTGCAATTTATGGCCTTTAATACGCGATTAAAATTGCTCAGCATGGCCGATTGAATCGACCATGCTGTTAAATTTCCATTTCCGGTTTCTGCAGTGCCTAATATTTCATTTAAACGCTGTTTTATGCCGGTTAGAATGCTAACCCTTCGCATTCATTTGCTCCATTTGTTTTGCCGTTGCCCCGGCAATATCAATTTGATTCTGATTTGATTTAATTTCAGCTTGGAATTGTTTTACATCAAATTTACTTGCATATTCATCTATTTTATCTTTTGGAATGCGTTCTCCAATTATTTCAAATAAAATTTTTGCAGCCCCTATATGTTCGCTCAGAGAATTTTCAAGCTGCTTCATTTGATTTTGCATTTCTTGAATTTTTCGAACAATCTCCATTCCATCATTATTAACTCTATTCAATTTGTTTATAGATTCATGCAGTTCCGGCGGAGCAAATTCAATATTTTTTGAAAGATACGCAACCGCCGCCGACATTTTTTGTTCATAAGTCACATTTGAGATATCCATTATGACGTATACCTCCCGCAATAATTATATAATTCAGTCCCCAACACTTGTTGATAATTATTTTCAACAACGTTAAAACACTCGCTGACAGTTGATGACATTGAAGTCATTCCCTGAAACATTCCATGATACGCTTTAATAGAAAATACATTATTTCCAATTATAGGTGAATAATTTGAAAGAAATCTCGAGCTTTTCCATTTTTCAAGAATAATATTATACGAGACTTTTTGAACGACAATTCCATACCAAAATAATGATCCTGGAGCCGCGTTCATTGTTAATTTAAGAATGTCCCCAATACCAACATTATTATAAATACTTATATAGGCGGACAAGTTTGAATTACCTTTTATAGTGATAATTTGGTTGTCATGCCCTATTCCGCTTCCTGAAACGTTTTCAATTTTTACTCCGTTAAAATCAGATCCATTATTTGAAATAATAAATGGATTATTCGCGACAATAGAAAAATAATCCAACGGCAAAACTATTTTTGAATCAGGTTTATATCGTATTCCAGGAACCCCGGCCCATTTAATCCTTCTATATGACGTTTGTGCCGCGGTTAATGGAAGAAAGTATTCAACGTCAAATCGTGAAATAGTTATTCTCGAGTGTGTTCTAATATTAAGAAATTTGATTAAATCATAAATCTCGCCGCTATTAGAGGCAAGATTTGAAAGATCAAAATCATATAATGGAAACATGTTTCCAAGAATATCTACGCTCATCTCTTCGGGTTCTATTTGAATAAAATATTTGAAATTATTTAATTTGGGGTTGTTTGGATTTACTAATGAAGAAAATGGTATAATGTCACTTTCATAATAATTGTCTTTAGACGCTTTAAAACATTGAATTGAATTTTGATCTGGATTATGAATAATTCTAGCGGTTCGTATGCCCGATTCAAATATATCATATACACCATTTGGGAGTGGATTGCTTATAAAATATCCTTCATCATTGGAGGAAGTCGAATCGACAGGCAAGAGGCCAGAAGGCGTATTTCTATAAATAACAATATTAGCGTTACGGAGAACGTTTCCGGCGCTATCTGTAACATATCCTTGTATTGGACGAGCCCTAAGATTTGAAATCATTGCAATACTTGCCTCGTATAAAATATAAATTATTTTGACTGCAAAGTAAAATAATTAAATTTAATTCTACGGACATGCTCTATTAAATCTATTCGAGACCAATCAAACCCATTATAATATTGCGCTTGAGAAAATGGGTCATACCACGGAAAATTAGTATCATCATTAACCAGCCCTGTGACATACGGCCCAACCCATTGCATAACATCAACCCCGTCTTGTGTATAAGAGACAGGGTGCATTCTTCCTTTAAGCGGGCGTACTCGTATATAAATTTTACCATTATGAACATATCTTTTAAAGTCTGAAGTTGCGCTTTTTTTATCGCCAAAATCTATATATCTAGTTATAAGATTTGAATTATAAATTTTTGAGCTATTAAACGAAAAATCAGTATTTTTGCTTATCTTTGAATACGGAGTAAATATTCCTATTGGGCCGACCCATTTTGCCGGATTTAAAAGCGACTCGTCTTGTGAAAGCTCGTCCGAAGCGTCCATTATAAGATAAACAATAATTTTAGAATTATTTGGATCGCTGATTTCTTCAGTTATATAAGCAATATGAAACGTTTTTCCAAGTTTTGAATCATATAACGCAAGATTTGATTTATTGATAACGGCGTTTAATTCTGATTGAGATAACCCCGCGTCGAACGTGTTTGAATTAAACTTTCCAAGTAATACCTTGTAAAGCCCAGCCGGCTCATACACAGGGGTTTTAAACCCTTCACAATGCAATCCTTCAAGCAAAGGCCTTGATCGGTATTTTAACGTATCAAACAACGTAGGAGTAATTGGCCTCCACATCGCACGCGTAGAAAGATTGCCGAGAGTATATGCATTATCCCATATTTCTATAATCATATCGGATAATGAGTTTGCGCTGTCGACGTCAATTGTTTCGTCGGTATTTGATTGATCCGATTCTATCTTCAAAGATAAGGCTGTTTTACAACTTGCAATAACATTTGCGAACAGCCATCGTTTTAATTCTGGTATGCCGCCATAAAAATGTTGATTTCTTCCAAATTCGTTTGATAATTCGGTTGCGTCTATTTCAAATACATATGACGGGCATTCTCGATTTATATATGAACTAAATTTATTATTATCGAATCTCCACATTCGATTATCCGCATGAATGACCATTTTTATATCTGCGGGAAATTTTAAATATGTTCCAGAATTTTGCACATTATCAAAAGTAAATTGAAATGTCCCAAGGCCATCGTCATTAAAGGCGGCGGGTTTAGTAAGCCATAGAAAACTTGGATTAATAAGATAATATATTAAATTGCGTGGATATGTAATGCTCATTTTTGGATTAACCGCCGGATTAACACATCCTCCGCCGTCTGATTCAGGGTAAGTTTCAATATCACTGTGGTACCCCATAAACATATCTATTCTCGAAAAGGCATCGTCGCCTATCAAGACATGTCTTTCATTATATTCATCATATCTTCCGTTCAAATCAATTGCGCGGCTTCCGGCTTTAAGATAAATGGATTTTATAAATACCTGAGTCTTTATATATGAACTTGAAAAATGAAGCCGTGAAAGGTATGATCCTGGTGAAAATGGAAATTCAACATCATACGCCACTTCCTCATCTCCATCATGCAATATTTTTGCGTCAATATTTCTTGAACGACTAATTATTTTTACATACCCTCCAATGCCGGGAACTTTTAACATTGGTCTAAAAATTTCTTTTCTATGATATGTCATATTTGTAGATGATACATTTATAATAATCGCGTCGTCTGGAACATAATTAGTGCAATATAATACGGCGTATTCTTCACACGTTCCATTAAAAAGCGTTTTTACATAATGACCCATTCCGCATATTTTTGCTTTTCCATTTGAATAACCAAGATTCTCAGGCGCGTTAATCTGAAAAGAAAAATAATTACCTACCCCTGTTATTCCACCGACTCTGTCGTCAAGCGCGTATTCTTGGCGGAGATAATATGTTAAATTTCCGCCGAGCTTTGCATATTGATTGTTCGAGCCCGTGACGGTTATCGATGTTGAAGGGTTCTTTATGTATATCGTATGAATAATATCGTCATTTACCTCGTTTTTAGCGAGCTCAACATCAAGCGCTCGTATAAATGAACGAGACGCTTTAAGTTTTAAAATCATTTTAGGCTCAAACGAATGAGGATTAAGATGAGATCCGTCATATTTTACGAATTTAAATTCTACAATTTCTCCTCTATTTAACGGCACCACTTTCATATATGGATCGGTTGTCACAAGCGCCGAATTTCTTCTATTTCTTTCGGTATTTATATCTATGCCGGGGATAATAACCGAAGGATCGCTTATCATTGCCTGCCCGACCTGATACCCATCCTCGCCGGCGTTATAAACACAATACGCGGAAATAGTATATACAAGAACGGACTGATCGCTTTCTTCAAGAGAAAGCCCGTTTGAATGAAAAGCCATTCGTCCGGTCAAAGGATAAGGACTATTTGAAATAATTTTTTGTCGTTCTATTACATTATTTTGCATTATTTGCGGAAAAAGTATCGTATCGCCCGGCCTATTAATTACAATAAGATTATTTTCTTTATTTTCGCATATAATTGGTATGCCGATAAAATTTCTATATGATCTTTCCATACCTTCAGAAAGCTGGAATGGATAATGAACACATTCATTATTTTTATCAAAAAAAGACCATAATGAATCGATGGGAAGAACTTTATAACTGACAATTCTATTTATTGCATTAAGCCCTATATCAGAAACAATGCGCTCCTCTGTTATATGGTCTCCGTCATAATCGCTTGGCGTCGTAAGATCAAACCCATAATCGCGAATAGTAAGAGTTGATAAATATCTTCCAAAACGACCATTTTGAACCTTTGTCGACCATATAAAAAGGTCATGATCAGGTTGATAAAATGGATTATTGATTGATAAAGCCCCTTTATTAACTTTATATCCAGTTTCAAAAATTACCGGAGCATAATAATATGAATAATTCTTTGAAATTGTTTTTGTCGTATTTCCGTCATATTTAATAGTATTAGACTCATTAATAAGCTCCACAACATCAAAGCCTGAATATTTTTGAGCTATATTCGCATATTGTTTTGTCGAAAGCTCATGACTATTCTGTGAAAGAATTGAATCTTTAATATTAAGTATGCACGGATAAATATCAGTAAGCTTTTTAACATTGGCAAGCTCACTGATTGCTATTTCTCGATCACTAAAAAACGAAAGATACGCGATATGAGGGTTAAAAGAAGTATTATGTTGAAATTTATTCATGAAATCGGCGAACCACGCGTATCTATTTTTTACAAACCCGCGTGAAACTCCCGACATCATAAATCGTGATGTTTCAGAAAACTCACGTATGACCGAATGATGATATGTTTCTTTTATAGGATTTATACCTTTCATGATCTTTTACCCGTCAAATATTGGATTGCCGCCGAACCTAACGTTTCTTACAGGATTATTAACTCCAGAAGTACCAAATGTAGACAATTCATTCAAGTACAAATATAGTTTGTGTTTAAGCTCGTCAAAATGAAGAATATACGAATCATCCATTAATATTTTACCAAGCATTTTATCCGGTTCTCCGCCGGTTTTTGAAACAATAATACTGTTTGTTTTACTATCAAAATACGCCTCAAATTCCGCGATAAGCTGATGAGTCTTGTCGCTTCGCGGCACATATTTTTTATTAGTTGTTTTCAATTCTATCGCAATTTTTTCTTCTCTTAAAAATTCTTCCAATTCTTCCTGGCGATATTGGAATATTTCATATAATGAATTGTAAACGATATTATTATCCGTTGAAATTAACGTCTTTTTTATTCTATCAATATAAATTTTGATTTGTTCAATGGATCGAATGTCGGATGAAACGATGTCCATGATATGAATTTTTGTTTCATACGGACCTATATCTACACCGTAAAACCCAAAAATTCTATCATTTCCAAGAATATCCGTGTCAATATTATACATTAATATTATATTGTCGTTTCCCGCGTTTATTAAAGGGCTTTCTAAAATAGGATTGAATTTTGATTCAAGAATTTGTTCCGGAGTAAGCGTATCCCATTCATATTCTAATTCGGTGAAATTAGGATTTTTATTTTCAATACACAAAATTTTACGGCCGGGCGCTTCAATATTAAGATTATAATACGAGATAAGATTAAATGTTAAACAATTGTATACATAATTATCAAAATTTTCTGACGTAACCCGCATATTAATATTATATGTTTTTTCAACAAGAAAAATTGAATTATAAATAATATGAGACGTTATTGAATTATTTAAGGCTATATAGATATAATTAATATTATCTTTATTTAAATATATACAAATTGTATTTATTAATTTGATATGGCATAATGGCGTATTAATCAATGAGTTTTTATTAACCTGAATAATACAATTAATAAAAGTAAGATTTTTAATTTGCGAACCGACGTTAATCAAATAAGGAGCCGTATATGACGCGTCGCTGAATATTTTTATATTTTCAAAAGTAACGCCGCCGTTTACGCTTGATTCGTCAACAATCCCGTCTACAGAATTATAAATTATTTTTGCCGGCCCGTTTTCCATTTCTAAAGGATCTGTTTGTATTTTTACCGTCCTATTGCCGCGATTTTGTAATTCAAAAGTTCCGGTAAAAGAAGCGCTTCCGTCTTTTTTACTTTCAACATAAATAATAATATTATCAATAACATTTGTCGCAAGATAAGCGTTAAGAGACGCGATATCATTAAATTGTACATACGCGGGGGCAAAATCGTACTCATCCCCCGGAAGGCGCAAATATAAGACGATTGTTGGAAATATATTGCTTATAATACCATTTTGATTTTTCATAATTAACGGGCCAAGCCTCATGTCGCCATGACCCATAATATCATTTCTTTCAATCGCCCCTCTATCCCAAAGCTGATTATCACGTTCGACATTTCTGGCGTCCGTATTGAAATAATATGGAGAAATACCACCCATGTTAAGCGCGGAATCAATAGCGACAAAGTCAAGAGACCCGTCAAGAAAGAAATTTTCATCGTTCTTGTCCACGAACGTTAATGTTGTTTTATTAATATTATTGTTAAAATTATTGAGACTAGTATCGCTAGAAATATTATAATAAAGAATAAATTTTCCACTATTTGACGGGTTATCTTCGGAAAAATCTTTAAAAAAGCTTTCTTGACAAATATTATTATACGCATACAGTTTTGAGCCCCCAGTACTGCCTTTAATATGATGAATCCCGTTTCCGCATTTTACGACAGTATTGTTCATGACCCATGTTTGATTATCATTGCCGCCGTCAATATCAATGCCTTTTAAATAACAATTATAAAGAATATTGTTAACAATATTATTAATTTTCTTTGAGGCACCAACACCTGAATGAATGATGGCGCCGCCGGCACAATTTCGAATAATATTCGCCTCAACTAAAAAATTAAATGAATTATTAAGAATGACCGCTTGCCCCAAAACGCCGGTGCTTTCCATCACAATCCCGGAAATCTCCGCAAAATCAACATTATTAAATTTAATAACATAAGAACTTTTTGATATAATACGAGCACCCGACTTATATGTGCCTTTATGGCGCATACTTTCATTGCAATGCTTTGTTGTATCATATGGAGAGAACAATTTAATACAATAATCGTTATCTGTTGTATATCCGGAAAAAACCCCGCCTTCTTCCTGCGTGCTCCATGCGTCATTTGATATGACTATATTTAATTGAACCTCGGTAGTTACCAAATTTTTTGACCCGAGATATGACGGCGTATCTATTTGAGAAACTAAAGAGCTCAGCGTTGTAAACGCACGCCTAATTTTAACAACACTGGTATTATAGGATGAGGCGATATTTTTTCCGTTGGCGCCTTTTACTTTCCATTGTTTCGTATTTATTTTTTCCGCAAGATAACAGATAACTACTCCATTTAATCCAACAACGGCGTCTCCTGAGGCTATTTTATTATTTATTTGTGGCTCGCTAAAAGTGCCAATCGAATTGGAGTCAATGTTAATTTTTAAATTTCCTGAGTTATTTTGGTATTCAGACTCTGTCCCGACTGAAAAATACGCCACATTTTCCGGTTGATATTCAAGAGCTCCGCAGTCCCAAAATCTACCTCGGACGTTTTCTATTGCGTCCGTAAGAAATGAATAATGCAAATCCCCGCCGAGATTTATGCCTGTTCCTCGCGGATCAGTTTTTTTAAGATTAAAATTCCGACCGGAAGGATTAATAAAATGAACAATTTGATTAAGAAGATTTGTTCCATTATTAGGAAGCGTATTGTCACTTGCGATGCAATAATCTGCGTTGGCGGCCGGGATTCCACCGGCGACCTCAAAACAATTTTCGCTCGCCGATTGTGCAATATTATTTCTACATATGGAATTAAACGACGGCATGTTTATGCAGATCTTCGCGCCATATACCGTGTTATTATAAATAAAATCATAATTTGACGAAAGAATGCCTGACTGTATAATATTAAAAACAATATTATTAACTATTATATTACGCAAATTATTTGGCAAACTTATTATTCCATACTTTCCGTTATATATAATATTATTTATTATTTTGCAATGCGCGGCTCGTGCATACACACAACTAATCCCGGGTGTGCCTGTAATAATAAGACCGTCAATTACGGTATAATCACAGTTTATATCAACAACTCCGTTTCCAATTGATGAACCGGCGTATCGAATACATGCATGAGTGTCATTTGACGGGTACGTGTCAATTCCCGCATGCTTTTGCCGGAAATTACATTCAGTTTTCAGATATGGAGCGTATAATCTAAAATATCCATATTGATTAGTTTCATAATGAGCAATTGTCACAGAATCCGTGAAATTAGAAGATTCCCCGCTGACTACTATATTAATTTGAAGACGGGCTTTTGCAAGGCTTATAAACTTATTTGTAGAATTTCCATAGAATTGCGCGATACTTTTTGCGTCATTAATATCAAAAATTTTATTAAGATTATTAAAAGGATGCGTGATTGAATTTACAGGTGCAGACGATGCGGCTGTTGGCACGCCGCCTATTTTATCAACAACCAACCATGAATTTTCTGAAAGCTTTTCTAATAAATATGCGATCATCGTTCCGTTATAAACAAGCTTGTTGCCTTTCATTATTTTTTTATCACTTAAATTTTTTGAGAATGTCGCAACATTACCCTTAATGGTGACAAATGTCGATGGCGGGGCAAATGAAGATGCGGTTTGCCCTTGTGAAAAATAAACCGATATGGGTTCGTCATTTCTACAATCGGCGCCGATACTATATTCGACTATTTCTTCGGAATCAATGTCATAATCAGGATTATAAGCGTTATTGATTCCATAATTGAGGGCTTCAAAATCGTCTCTTGCCAGATGAAAATCTGTAGGGCCAAGAAAATCAAGATCGACATTTGATTTACATCCATTCGCTGTTCCGGCGGAAGAATCCTGGCTAATACATGAATAAAGAACGGCGGATCCAGTATATCCATTTGCAGTTCCGTTTGCAATATTATTAACCATATTGGCGCTGGAGGCCAATCCGGTAGAATATGAATAACCGGACGTTCCGATAACCGTATTATTATTTGCGTATCCGCTTAAAAGATGAATGCCAATAATCGTTGAATAATAAATAATATTTGCTTGAACATAAATATCAAATGTCGCCGAATTTTGCTCAACGCCTATGCTTACATTTTTTATAATACAACGCTTAATTGAGCAATTATTTGCAGAAATAAAATTACACCCGATATGTTCATTTGCGTCAATTTGTAAACCATCAATATCAATATTATTATTATCAATAGTTAAGGCGTTGTCAGGCACATTAAGATGATAATAATTATTATTCCACACGCCGACGTGTCTTTGTCTTCTACCGCATTGGGTTGAAATATTATACGGCGATTCGATTGTCATTCTGTATAACGAACTTGTCGTCCACCCGGAAATAAACACTGGGGCGTCGTCGTGTGCGATCCCGTCCTGATAACATTCTATTTTTATATCAGCCGATTTGGCGACAAGATCTGATCCGCCGAAATTTTCCGAGACTTTTCCATGAGGCAGCGATACGGCGTCCGCAAGAGTATTCGCGACTCTTTTTATCGTATCAAGAGTTCCGCTATGATCCGAAACGTTACTGCCGGTATTATCGACGACCCTCCATGTTTCAGAATTTCCTTTTTCGGCCAAATAATACACTGACGCATCCTGTAATGTCACTTTGTCGCCTATGCCTATCGAAGAATCAAGCGGTTGCGCAAATTTCGCAATACTATCAACAATATGAACGGAAATTCCTGGAGTATTCTGCAAATCCAAAGCATTTGCACCGACTGAAAATATTGCGCATTTTTTATCCGGAAGAGAATATTGATCCGCACCAAGATCCCATCGTTTATTTTCAGGCCTCGCTATCGAATCAATATCAAGCGTCGGTTGATATATATGATCAGAAGATGCCTGGTATCCCGTTATCATTAATAAGTGTTGAGCAAGCGGAATATGAAAATTACGCCTTCCTGCGAATAGAACCGTTTTAAACGGCTCGTTGTTATGAAAACTTTCCAATTTTAACGCTGAAGAATCCGACGTCCAGTTTGATTCGGTCGTAATCCAATCCGCCTTTGGAGCGTCGCATAAAAGATCGTATTGATTATTAATAAGAATATTATTAAGAAGCCTGATTGGCTTTATATAATCTATTGATATGCCGCCCCCGCAGCAATAGACGGTGTTATTAGCTAAAAAAGAATCAAATGGGTCGGTCGTCCCTGAGGAATCCATAAATGCGATTCCGTATTCGTCACAATCATAAATAACATTATTAAATACTCTGGATTTTCCAAGACGATTAAGATAAATTCCTTTTAACGATTCTTTGATTATATTCTCTTCAATAATAACCGTTCCAATGTCACTATTATATGAAATACCGGACAATTCAATATTTCCGCCTATTTGTAATCCGGCAATACACGCATAATCAGTATTAATCTCTATATTTTCAATCCGTGGAATATGAGCGCTCCATACGCCGCTATGCCGTCTTCGAGAATTACAATCAGATTCAAGATATGGAGCGTATATATTAATCGTTCTTGTCTGATCAGTTATAATATTAAGAGACGACCCGTTGGAATTCGTTGGATTTACAATAAGAACATTTACTTTAATATCAAGATTCGGCAAATTATCGGCATTATGAGCAATACAAAAATTCTTAAAATTATTTTCGGCGAATTTAATCGAAATGACCGCGGTCGTTCCCTGATTAGATGGCGCCAATCCTGTATGAAGAGTCGTCCTCCAATGAGTATTGTCAATACGCTCAAGAAGGATAATATTATTGATTCCTGGGTTTACAACGCATCCGGCCGACAGTAATTCGTTTATTTGAGCAATATCGAATTCTATAATACCATTATGAATAGTAAAATTCGGAGAGCCGGTTTTTAAATCGATCGCGGTATTTCCGATGGCGAATGGAACTGTTGGAACAAAATGGATAGCGCCCATCGAGACTGTATTGTCAATCAGATTATTACTTTCATCGACGATTACATTATAAAATTGATAAGATCTTAAATCTAAGCCGTTTCGTATAATATTTTCATTATTTGCGTTAGTAAGTCTAAAATCCCCATTTGCCGGATCTATAAATTTTATATTGGCGTTTGGAACTGAATGTGTTCCGACGGCGGTCGCGTCATCACTGGCGCAATAATCAAAAATAGAAGGAATATTGACAAATCCTTGCGTTGGCGTATTATTCGCCGCTATACAATTAAAACAATTCGCTCCGGATCCGGTAAAATTATATCCAGTCGGATATCCATAAACGGTATTATGTATAACTTTGGAAGAATTTGACGCCTCAATTCCTATTGAATTTCCATTATACAAAATATTTTTAGAAAGAATTACATTATCTACCGATTCTGTAACGCGAATGCCATGCGTTTGAAACCCATGAATACGACAATTTGAAATTATTCCAATGCCGGCGACGTCAATGCCAATATTACACGCCCCGCTCTCTTCAAGACGAAGCGCGTCTATAATTATATAATCATTGGAACAAGTAATAAGCGCTGAAGCGGCATTTGATGTTATTGTAAAAATTTGCGCTTTATTACATTCATTTGAAACATTTCGAGGGGCAAATATTCTTATATAATTTGTCGCCGATGTAGTCCACCCGGTAATACTTATTTCGCCGCTATTATATGAAGTTTTTTTATAACATGCGATTCCGACGCTTATATACCGAGAAACGAGGTTTTTATTGCCTATCCGAACAGGAATATCTGAAAGCGCATTAAGAATAGTATTATATGCCTTATCAATTTTCTGAACCACAACCGCGGTAGAAATATTATTAGGAGCGCTTCCGTCGGCGTTTTTAACCCTCCATCGCCTCGTAGAAAGCTTTTTTGAAATATATACGCTCCCGCCAGACCAAAATATAATATCGCCAACCCCGATATATGAATGCGTTTGTGGATAAGAAAACGTTAAAATTCCAGATTCAATAGTAAACGTCGGAAGGTTTCCGGACGAATCCTTTGTTATGTATGAATCGTCACCGCACTGATCGCCAACTGAAAATACGACTTCATTTTCAGAAGGTTTTAATCCATACGTTGAAAACGCAGAACCCTGCATTGGATTTGCAGGGCTGTGTATCTGTCCTAAAAACATTTTAATCCGCCGTTAATATGGTATAATAGCGCCTCGATGAGTAACCCTCGAAGCGTCTGTTGCGCTTGTCGTGCCTATACCGCCCTCATATACCGGGGCTTTAAAAAGAGCATGAGAAAGATTTCCAATATTTGCGTCGCTATCATACCATATAATATAAGATTGTGGAGCGCCGATTTTCACCTCATACGGAAGACGGGCAAGCATTTGCTCGAAACTATTATTATCAACGGCAAATTCTTCAAGATAAAACTCTCTCATATGACCGGCGCCAAGCGGATCGCCATATTCACTATGCCCTGCCGCGTCAGAAATTCGAGCCACATATTTATGACGATCCGTAAGAGCATTTCCAAGCGTCGTTCCTTTTGAACATGGTATGCGCCAGAATTTTGACCCTGGATCAAAAACAAGAATCATATCAGGACCGCCGACATGCAGTGTAATCGCCGCATTTGCAGTTAAGTCCCAGAGATCTATAAAAATAGAGATATTTGAAACTGTTTTGCTCATTGGGCGCTGGCTATCGTCAGGGTTATTATCAACGACATAATCGTCCCAAATAGCAAGAACGGCGTCTTTATTTTCTCCTGATATGCTGATTATTTGGGGGTCTTTCATATTTTTTAGCCTTTTAGAAATAATGAATTACAATTTTCCCATGAACAGTTAATTTGCCATTACTATTAATATGATTTGGCGGCGACGGCGTTGAAGTAATAACAAATTTTTTGTTTACTATTCCAAAATTAAGTCCTGAACCTGCAAAAGTAGAAAATAATTCATTTCCTGTCCATGAGCCTTCTGATGCATACATATGGTTTGATGGAAAATCCCTATTTAAAACAAGGCTTAGAAATCTTACTATTACTTCTATAGTGCTGTTATTAACATAAGATTTTCCATGTAAATCACAATGTATAGAGTATGCATTATTCGTATCAATTTTTAAATCGTTTAAAGGTATTTCATAAATCTGACTACCAGTTATGGGATCAGTATTAAATAATTCAATAAATATTTCATATATTTTCATTCCATTTCCAGTAAATCTGTCTGGTAAAATTCTTTTTACAATACTTTTGAAATTATTACTAGAAGTATTATTAGATGGTATGCTTGTTTCATAATATAATGCTGCCTGCTTTAAATTCCTAGGCTTATCTACAGCATGTGATATGTCACTATAAACAAAATTAGCTCCACAATCTAAAGCAATATCATTATCATTATTCATATTAGATCCAACTTCAGCGGTGCGAGTGCAATATATACTGGAACAATTTAAGCTTCCAGGAGGATAATTTCCTGGCCCAATAGCACTGATATATCCGTTGGAAGTAATTATTGACCCATCCGTTCCCAACCCGCCCTGTGAATAAATACCATTGGAAATCAATGTCGAGCCGCTCCCAACATTTAATCTTTTACAAATAATATCTCCATCTGTCAGCCCTGGTATTGGCGATCTATAAACTGAAATTTTTTTCATACTTGCATCGCCAGCACAATTCAATAAAGACCCGTGCAAGCTTCCAGGAGGATAATTTCCTGGCCCAATAGCACTGATATATCCGTTGAAAGTAATTATTGACCCATCCGTTCCCAACCCGCCCTGTGAATAAATACCATTGGAAATCAATGTCGAGCCGCTCCCCACATTCAATCTTTTACAAATAATATCTCCGTTAGTCATCTCTTCTATTGGCGACCTGTTAACTAAAACCCGACCCATGTTTGCAGAACCAATGCAATTCAATGAATCTCCGTTTAGACTCCCGATGGAATACTGCCCTGAACCAATAGCGCTAATATATCCATGATTAACATATATTCTTCCAACCTCTGAATAAATATCTCCAGAAGTAAATATTGGGCCTGATGCCTGCAATCCTCCTTGTGAATAAATACCATTGGAAATCCATGTATATCCACTTCCTATATTCAATCTTTTACAAATAATATCTCCATTTGTCATTCCTGGTATTGACGATCTATCAACTAAAACTTGTTTCATATTTGCAGGGCCAGTACAATTCAATGAAGCTCCATTTAGGCTTCCAGTAGAATACTGTCCTGGGCCAATAGCGCTGATATATCCGTTGGAAGTAATTATTGACCCATCCGTTCCCAACCCGCCCTGTGAATAAATACCATTGGAAATCCACGGCGTACTATTTCCTACATTTAATCTTCTACAGATAATATCTCCATCAATTGTTCCTGGTATTGGCGGCACCCTATCAACTAAAACTTGTTTCATATTTGCAGGACCAGTACAATTCAATGAAGCTCCATTTAGACTTCCAGTGGAATACTGCCCTGAACCAATAGCGCTAATATATCCATGATTAACATATATTCTTCCAACCTCTGAATAAATATCTCCAGAAGTAAATATTGGGCCTGATGCCTGCAATCCTCCTTGTGAATAAATACCATTGGAAATCCATGTATATCCACTTCCTATATTCAATCTTTTACAAATAATATCTCCATTTGTCATTCCTGGTATTGACGATCTATCAACTAAAACTCGACTCATGTTTGCAATATCAAATTTTCCATTTGTCGCCCATATAAAATGAATATGTTCAAGAGAATTACTTGGATTATTATAATCATTTGATATTTTATGACCAAGAATTGAATAATCAGCAATTCCTTTTTTAACTAACGCTTTCATATGTTACTCCGAATAGAAATTTATTTTTAAAGATGAAATAATGGCGACTTGATCTTTTTCCCATTCAATAGTATTAAAAACGATGTCGCCGCCGCCATTAAAAACGCTGACTGTACCTAAAATGACAAAATTAAAAGAACTGTCATATATTTTAAAATTGGCAACCGTCCCTGTTTGTATTATAATATTTCGAATAACCCTATTTCCATAAGGATCTTGAAAATAGAAATTTCCTGGAGCAAAAGTGTCTTCCACAATGTCATGGAATGGAATTTCGCATAAAATATTATCTGCAGCGTCAAAAAAACGAATAATCTTAGGCGGGCTTCCTGTGGATATTATTTTATTCCTCAGGACGGCAAACATTTCGCCTATTGTATTGTTATCAATTCTCATAATTTTACGCGAGAAGAGGGCCAACAATGTTAATCATATACCGTATCATTATATAATATAACTAATCACGATACAATCCGGAAGGAAAATATTGCCCAAATTCTCCGGAAGGATCGGCAAAAACCATTTCAATAATATTAGATAATGAATTGATTCCCGGCGACTTTCTAAAATTGCGATATTGCCACCAATTTTTAAATAAATTATTATTCATAATAGATACGTTTCTACAAATTATTTGATATTGTTCAAGGGCGTCGCCGCTGTCATATATAGTATCTATTGGGGCGTCCATATAAGCTCTATAAAGCCGTTTTTCTTCTATTATATATAAATATAAAAATTTATGCGTAGGCCAGCATATATGAGCGAATCCGGCGTTAATCCCTTCTATTGTGGATTCAATATAATCGTTATACATCGGCTCTTCGCCATCTGATGGTTTATAAATTTTAATTCTTACAATACCACCAGCCATTCCTTCCGGATGATACGCATCAACAGCATGATATAATCCGTCGAAATTGGTTCCACATTTATCCGTTCCATGAATTAAAAGCTCCGGCCATGTTCCATACATATTATGAACGGTATCAATAACATGTTTAATAGGCTTATACCCTTCACGAATCCAAACATCAATATATGGTCCAGTATGTACGACATTTTCAAGTTTAAATTTATTATTTAATTTAACATATAACCTGTCTCCAATTTTCAATCCGTCAGGATCGACTACATTAAACTTTCCAAGGGACCGATTTGAAAATACCCCGCTGACAATGTAAGATTTTCCATCATCATTAATCATAACGCAATTATTTTGAATGAATGGATGCAATTCTTCCCTTGGTTTAATTTCTACAGTAATCGTGTGAGACGATATTTCAATAATTTTATATCCATACGATTCAAATAATCCAACAACCCTGCATTTTGCAGGAGACACAGGAAGCCCATAATAAATATTAAGGGCTTTTTCATATTCCTTAAGCGAGCTGATATTCATCATGGCACTTAAGAGAGTATTAATCGCCGCCTTTCCTGAAATATTTTTATAATTATATTGAGTCCAGTCGTTAATATTAACAAGGCCGCCGTGTTGTTCAAAAAGGTACTGTTCAATAATTGGAGTTTTTTTACAATACAGAATCGTATTATCTTTAACGCCTTTTTCCGCAAATATATCGACAAAAAATTCAAGAACTTGTTTATTAAAAATATAATCAATATCTTTTTTAAAATATATCTCTTCGTTTTCTATTCCAGCCGTCAAATAGGGAATATCAATAATTTCTTTTCCTATATCATAAGACTTGCCTGTAGTCAAATAAATTGAAAACGCTCCAGATTTAAGATATGCAAGCCCGCCAGACACCTCTATCATATATTTAAATTTTGATTTGCTTTCGGTATATTCGCCTTGAGAAGGGTTTCCAATCGTTCCGTTTGAATCATTCCAGCCGTCATACCATTTCCAGACCTTTCCTGAGTCGGGGTAATAACGTCCAACGCCGGTTTGGGCGTTAACATAATTATATAAATCCTCAAAATCGACATTATTAATTAACGGGGCGTCTTTTAAATTTGGAGCTGATATGTCAATAATATGAGCCCATGGAATACCCGTTCCAGGAAGAGCGTTTATAATATCTTGAATTTGGTTCGGGCTTGAACCGTTAACAGTTATATATAAAGCGTTCGACGTCCATGTAATACTTGTCAAACCCGTGTCCTGTATTGTTACTCGATATTGAGATATGTCGGTTGTATCAACGCCAATGAGCTTAAGAGAACCCTTCCCTTCTTGTTTTATAATAGCGGACGCCGGCCTATCGTACGCTTCTTCTGAAGAAAGGAAATTTGTAACAAGAAAATATTTCTTTTCAATAGACGCGTCTTTCGGTTGAATGACAACGTAACATTCGCCAATTATGCGCGATGATGGGCTTAAACGTTTTCCAAGATGTCGAATTTTTTGATAATCATTTCCGGTAATTTCTATTAGATCGTGATATATCGGAGTAAACCCATCATATTCCGGCTCAATAAGAACGGTGCCGATAGGATTAATAATTGTTTTTGGCGATTCTTCTGAAGGATCAAGATAAACCGGGCGAGAAAGCATTGGACTGACTTGTAAATCAAAGTAATCCTCAAATACGCAAATATTTGGCGCTTGCGGGTTCATCGCCGTCAAAAATCTCAGACCTTTTTTGGTTAAAGACCCGCCGGCTATTACCATGCCAAACCATAGATTTTCAACCATATCACGCGAAGAGTCGTCAAGAAAATTCCAAAAAGTACTTATATAGTCCCAAAAGTTGATCTTTTCAAAATCACTTTCAAAACATTTTTCTTCCCCAACAATTGAAAAATCTGAAGTGAACGGAGGGTAAGCCTCATAAAAATAAAAGAATCCTATCCCGGCCCTTAAAGTTCCTGATATTCCATAATTATAATCATTCGCCGCCCATACCGCGCTTCCTGATCCTAAATTTAAAAATCCAAAAAGATAATAAGTAAAGTTGGATTCTTGAAAATTAACAGCGTCAAATGTGGAAGGAAGAAGGCTGGTTGACGATTCTGATTCAAATGTACAATTGTGAGCGGTAACAACTGTTAAATCGCTTTGCGGCCTGTTTGTTTCTACATGATTCCAAATAAAAGACATAATAACCTACACATCGGAAAGCTGTGACGCCTTTACCACCGAATCATCAAGTCTGGATACGGTATCCAATGGATCTGAATATGTACGAAATACTCCTGGAGTTTTTATTGTTAATCCCATGCCAACAAGCGTAATATCAGAATCGGGCGGAGAAAAATCTATATGCGCCGATTTGCAATATATCATAGCGTTTTTTATTTCTATATTTATCACTCCAAACCCAAAAGGCGGAGACGGGCTTGCTGATTCGCTATATGATGAAGACATTGACGCAGACGCTGATGCGGAATATGGAAGGCCGCCATTAGCCTCAAAATCAAAATATGTATAGCCATGAGCGGCCGGATCGCCATTAATTGATATTATATGCACATCCCCAGAGTTTATTTCAGAATGCCCAGTATCTATCCATCCTGAATTATAATAATAAACTTTAAAACTATCATTTATTCTTTCAATTTTAAATTTTATTGATTTAAGTGGCGCCCAATCAAAAAACGTATTTGTTACCAATGTCGAATTTCCGCTTCTTCCAACGTTCAACGCTCCATTTGCCCACCATACCTCGATTAATACCGAAGAATTTTGAATAAGTTGTAATTTGGGATCATTTCCTGACGGCAATAAATCTAATATCTTCATTTCAAATTCAATTACCATATTTCCAGAGATATTACTTAACAGTACGTTTTTTTGATCTGAAGAAATCAACGATAATACCGTTACCAAATCTGACGAAGTATAAAGACCAAGATATGACTGGTTTGCCCATTCTGGATCTATAGGCTCGCCAAGATAGAAATAATTTTTAATCCATGTCGCGAGGCTCATTTTACACTCTTTCAACGGTTATAATATTATCAAGAGCATTTGTATTTTGTGTTAAAATAAAATCTTTGATAATTATTTTTTTTAAATACGCTTCACTGCCTATTTGAATAATAACAAATTTTTTCTGCTCTGGCGGCGGCGGAGAAGGGCTTTCCGTTACATCAAGCGCTATAGACCATACGTCATTAAGATAAGCCATTATTCCGTACTCCCTCCAATTACATATACGGCATTATTATGTAACGCGACGGCTGCATCATATCTTGCAGAGTATGTTGGATCGGTTATATATTGATTCCATGTAATTCCATCTATAGAATTCCATGTATCATTTTTTATTCCATCATAGCCTGTCCCGGCAACAATCCATAATTTATTATCAAATGAAAATGCTGCATGTTCTCTGCGTGCTCCCCATTCTGCGCTTGACGTAGCTTGATGCCATACAGATCCGTTATATGAATACCATACGTCATTAATGAATGTCATAAATGATACGTCTCCGCCGATACACCATATTCTGTTATCAAAAGAACAGCTCCCCATTTCTCTTCTTGGAGACCATGAAGCGTTTCCATGATTTATCCATGATATTCCATCAGAACTGCTCCACACATCATTTGATCTTTCATAATTAACAAACCCTCCATATATATAAATTCTACCATTTAATACGGCATACCCAAACTCATGCCTTCCTCCCCACGGACAGGACAAATTCGTTGGAATCCATGTAATACCATCTTTACTTTTCCAGCAATCATTTTTCCATACTAATGACGTTTCAGTTCCCCCAAAAAGATATAAATAATCACCTAATGAAACAATGCCGTGGGCGGCTCGCGCGGACCAACCGGGATTGTTTGTAAGAAGCGTCCACGACACTCCATTGGAACTTCTCCATACGTCACTATAGCTAAAGGCGTCTTCATTAGCCCGCCCGCCGGTTAAATATAAATAACCTTTGTGTGAAACAGCTCTCGCCAATCTTCTTGGTTGAAATTCCGCCGATGATGTTTTTCTTACCCACGATGTGTATGGCATATTCAATTATCCATTCACAAACATTCTTTTGTTTCAATAAGCCACGCTTTATTGGTTCCTATATTGTGGCATTTAATAATAACATATCCGCCGATATTTTTATGTATCTTTATAAAAAAATTATCAATTGGTGTAAAAATATTTTTCATATAAAACGTGTCGTATCCTGTTGGCGATACATTGCATGGATCGCCAAGAGAATCACAAAAATAATTTCTAAATTGATTAAACGTAAATGGATTTGATTCAGACCCATCCCCGGAAACCGTTTTTTCTCCATCAACATAATAATTATAAGCGTCAAACCTGAACGCTCCTATGCCGCGCCGAATACCGCCTCGAATATCAAGAGAAATATTATTCGCCAGCCAAAATGCCGTCCCGTTTCCTGCGTTTGATATATTATATATCCAATAATTAAAATCATTTTCATTAAAATATTCAGGCCATATCGACGTCGGCATCTCATTTAATTTGATATTTTCAAAAGTACATTCATTTTTAACGCCAGGAATAAAAGAGGAATTTTTATTAAATTCGCAATGGTTCCAATTTAAATGACTTCCATTATCATGAATTGACGCCGACCCCTGCAAATTAACGACGGAATCATAAATATTTAATGAATTTGAAAACGCATTAATATATAATTTTGCGTCTTTAAGCGATATATTAGATCCGTATATATCAATTTTAACATTTTCCGGACCGGATGACATATATACGTCATAATCGCTTAAAATCATACAATTACGAAGAATGATATGATGTATTCCTGTTGAACCGCCAAGAGATTTGATAATTGAAAGAGGAGAGGCGCCAGGTCCGGATATCCATTGCGGCAATATAACAAGATCACGAATATCAAGTGTTACATTAAAAGATTCTGGCGCGATTTGAAAAAGATTAACCCCGCTTTTTGGCATTGTCACCGTAAACATTCCATGTATTGTTTTATTCCACGCCTGAATGATTATTGTTATATTACCAACGTTGGAAACCAAAAAAGTATATGGATTTAATGTTTCAGCCGCGATATTACCCTTAACGTTTATAATATCTCCATTTATTGGAAAATACCCAGGGTCGCTCTTAAAATATGATTTTAATTGTAATATATTCCATGGGCTTGATTCCGTACCGTCGCCGCCTGATACCGCTTCGGCGTCTACATAATAAACGCTCGGCCCAGGCGGAGCGACTAAAAAAGCGTTAAGAAGAACGTCTTCCTGCAAATCGTCTCTAATTACTTTTAAATCATAATATCCAATCTCAAGATTTGAAAAAATCTTCCCTATTATTTGCGCGTTATTCCATACAATAATAATCGGAATTTCAACCCATGAGTCTTCATGTTTTCGATAATATAATTTGCCATTAACCCCTGGATAGAGATAAAAATTATCACCATGCGCGGTAATCGTTAAAGACGATTGATCGTATGAGCCGGATTGAATATCCGGCGGACCGAGCTTAATATACCACACATGTGGATCTATAAACCCTTCAAGCCATAGATCAGATTCAAGATAACCTGATTGATACATATTATGAAACTATTTCTTCTTTATTGATATATTCTTCCATTCCCGGCGCCGTATCAAGAGTTGTATGAATTTGAACTTGATTTGATCCGGTCCCGGCGATTATAACTGATGGCTTCCCATTTGCGTGTCGACCGGTTACCTCTCGGTTAAATAGAATATCTTTCAGGGTTGCGGCGCTCAGATTGCCTGATTCCATGTCGGATATCGCCTCAAGAGAATCAGACGTTCGATTAAACGACGAAGCACCAGAGGTTTTCCCGGCTATGGAAGTAAAATTATCGGCGAGAGTCGATCCGTCTCCAAGATCGATTGGGAAACCAATTTTTGAATTGACTGTAGACGATAATGTATATATATCAACCATATTGTTTGAAAGATTTGCACCGCTTCCAAAATCAATCGGCGTTCCGATTCTATCATAAATAAAATTAATTTTTATACCATTATCGTCAAATGAATATTGTTTTACCTCAATAGGGATTCTATGGGTTTGGCATCCGGAGCTTGCGATTGAAAGTTGATATTTCCCTGTCTGCGTAAATTCCGACTCGCCAATCCGAAGCCAATATTCTCCGTCGCCGGCCTCTTTCCAGTCCGACGCGCTTGGAGAATATGTCGTTCTGCTTTCGCTTGCCTCAAAATGATACGTAACCGTGATATTACTCACAGTTTTCCCCGTTACCCCGTTATTATTTGAATCAACAAGAATAACTGGAAACCATTTGTCCGTATTCTGAATGCCTTCGTACATAAAACCCCGCCTTTATAATTGTCCTACGATTTGAAACATAAATTGCCCATACAATTGAGATCTTTTTAAGCCGCTAGAATATGGAAATCCGGAATCCGCTTCAAAATTAAACGCACTAAATCCATTATAATCAGCGCCATTTACAATAATATAAACAGGATCTGCATATGTAATAGGATTAGACATAGCCTCCCATGATGATGTTACAGAATTCCACCAATACGCGGTAATAGTCGGGCCAATACGAACAAGTTTAACTTTTATTTCTTTATATGCAGACCACAGCTCCAAACGAATATCTTTATCACTATTGCCCCAATACCAACGAACATAACTATTATGCCAATTTATATTACATAATATGGTATTGTCTGATGATTTATATAAAAATAAATGAACCGATTCGTTTTGTGCCGGCGGCGAATCTATTGGGCCAAGTTGAAATGTCGATTCAAGAACAAAATCTCCAGAAATTGATGCGCCACTAGGCATAAGGGCTGCCGTCAAATCTCCGCCTGCGACAGAAACATAATTTCCAGATCCTGGCGGATATTGTTGAAGAGGCCAGGATTTAAATGCGTCATTCCACCACGGATCGTATGTTCCGCCTGAAAAATTGTCGTAAATTCCAGTGCTCATGCGATTTTACACGAAAAAGAAACCAACAATTTTAATCGTTGGAAAAATTTTCGCATCTCCTTTCTTTAAGCGCGACATTTCAAAGATACATAAAGTCATAAGCCAATAATTTATCCACTAGACATTTACAATTTTTGCACCGTCAAATCTTGAATTCTAAAAAACTCGATTTCTTTGATTGTTAACAAATCAGTAAATTCACCGGACTCAATTTGCCATTCATCATTATATTTTGAATATGAAACGACAACAGGTTCTTTTACGGATGTGGCGATTCCGTTATCATAAATATATCTGACCATTTCGTTTACGGAAAAAACTCGACCGTCGTTTTTATCAAAATATTTTCTAATTTCATCAATGATTTGCTCGGTATTCAATTCGCTGGTGCAAGACAACGAGAAAGAAATATTAACTGGAATTTTATGTTTAATAAGAATATCCCCAAAAATTTTTCCATAATCAGTTCCGTCAAAAAATTCTTGAATTTGGCTTATAATAGGGAAAGCACGATATTGAACCGTAATTGTATTAATTGACGAGTCTCTCAGAGCGATTAATACCGTTTCTTTAGACGATGAATGTAATTCATCACCGCTTAAAATAATGGAATATTCGGTTGGCGCTATCGCGCTCACTTCTTCCGCGGCGCCCCCAGAAAAAATAGCAATAATTTCCACAACAGGCATTTTACAGCCATTATAAGCATTCATTTCAAAAAACGAGTCAAAACTTGTTTTTGTAAGAACAGAAGTGACGACTTCCGGCTGTTCAGAATTTTGATATGTTACCACATAAATGTCGGCTTTATTGTTCGCGTGATACAATTGAGAGGCTCGGCTGACAACCTTGATATAATCAACTTTAAGCGTAGAAACAATATCATCAGAAAAGTCGCCGCCATATTTTATAGAAGCCTTTGAAGATCCTGTCGTTTGAACCAATATAAAAATCATTTTTCCATATCGACTATTAACAATATATCGATCTGAATTCTGAATGGTATGACTTAACAGTCCGGTTGTAAGCTGTTTGGAACCGTCGGAGTTTGATATACCATCAAGCGGCGACCACCCGCCATTTGTGAGCTCAGAATGAGCACTTGAGGCCGGTGAATGCGCTTCTTTATCCCAAATATATGCTTCATACCCTTCATACGCCAGCCCTTGAACAGCTCCTCGCCCAAAAGCCCTCATATAAATTGTCAGGGGGTCTTCCATTTTACCGACGTCAATCGCAAAAAGCATATTGCTTTTATGAGCATCAACGTCAAATACGTTGAGATCGGCTACCTCCCATATATCGGCGGGCGATTTTGATTTTGTTTCAAGAGTAACCTTCATCATTGTGCCATAATGGGAGCTAAAAGGATTTAAAAGCTCCTGTTTAAATAATTTCAGGGGCTGTGAAGATAAGGAAAAGCGGAAAAATTTCTCATTGTCAGGTTCGCTTCCAATGGGGTTTTCTTTTTCGATATACAAAGTCACCCTAAGATCGTCGTATAGAATAAATTCAAACGAATATGGTTCCCCCGGCTTAATATTAAACGATGTTTCGGCGAGCGCGCTCATATCACCGACAGATATATGTTGCCCAGGAGACGGAACCCCTGATCCAGGTATAATATCTTCGCTTGCAGCAAAAACCTGGGCCGATCCATATCTTTCAGAATGAGCTATATATATAATTGCGTTTTTATCAGAAGACCCTTCAACGTATTCGCCGGTCAGACGAATACCGAATCCGATTCCACTGAAAGCATCAACAACAAAATCGTTTTTGCCCCCAATCATAAATTGAAGATTACTATTAAAAGACTCGGCGGTCTCCGGCCACGTAAATGATCCAGTCATTTTTACATTAATGCGTTTTTTAATATTTTTTGACACAGAAATGGCTTCTTGACATCCCCCGGCAAGTTTAATAATATTATTTTGAAATGACATAACGTCAATGGGGCCGACTCCATCAACAAAATCTCCAAATTCACCGCTATTTCTTAAATGGGACCCATACATCCAGCTGGTGTTTGGAACAATAACCGGATCAAGTCCTATTTTTTCTTCATAAATATCAAACAAATTTTGCGTTGAATATTGCATATATCCGCTATAATCATTAAAAAATAAGCCTGCATACATTTCATTCGTAGCCTCTTGATCAAGAGGATACCCATGATACGCCGGATCCATTTGGGTATTATCGCTCGCCTCAATAGTCAATGGACGATCAAAAGCGGAAGGAATTGATTGCCCGGCAAGATAATCGGCGTATTTGCTCCATGCTTCCGGGGGAAATGATCCATAAAAGGCCACGTGTTTTACCATAGTATTTCCTTGGGTTTTCCCAAGGTATGACGCGGTTTTTGACTGGCTGGATAAATCTTCTCCGGAAACAAGATCGCGAGTCATATATTTGTTTCCAGGATTTGCGACATACATTGATATAATTGACGGAAAAAACTCAGGAAGCCTTGAATACATACTCCGAATATTCATCATGCTTCCGTCATTTATTGAATATCGAAGCCTTTTATAATATTGTTCGTTAGTTTCTCGATTTAACCCATTTTGAATTTTTTCAGGATTGGTAACAGTTTTATATTGAAAATCAACCCCTGAAATGAACGTAATACGCCCTGGTTCAAGATTATATGAACTTCCTTCAGACTCGGCTATAATTGGAACGTCAACGTAATAAGCCCCAAATCCGTCAGACGCTTTTCTAAATGAATTTTTGCTTATATATCCGGGCTGGATTGCACGGTATTTCAATGATGAGCCCGAAATCGCCCTAAAATTTTCAGATATTTCAAAATCAAATTTATAATCAAACCATATTCTGACAAAGCCGCTTGCAAACGCCCCAATAATACGCGGCTTGAAAAATTTAGCCCCGAACGCGTCAAGCTCTTCGTCGGTCATATTCTTCCACTCATTAATATTATTAATACGTCTTGTACGAACAAGCGCATTACTAAAATCGGCAAGAATAAGACCCGTCGGCTTAATCGCTATATCGTCAATTGCAGTGCCTTGTTGGCCGCTTGATTCTGAATATTCGGAAAATTTTTTTCTTAAAAATTGATAAAAATTAATCATCAGACTTTACCTCTTGATAACCGGCAGGTTTGTAATAAGACTTTCATACGACTCAATTTCAACCGGAATAACCTCAATTGTCGCATATATTATATCACTTTGAATATATATATTCAATAGTTTAGCGCCACTAATTTTTTCAGTATCAGGAACAAAATCCTGATCAGACTGCATTGATTTAACCGTTTTTTCTATACATACAATGATATTTGCTATAATACCGTTTATATCATGTGTAGAGCCGGAATTTACAATAATAGCGTCCCCATTGCCGCCAAAATTATCATTATAAATTGCGCCATCATCAAGAACGTATGCCTTGGCTTTAGTTAAAAAGACTATTTCAAAACGATTTAATAACGCCCTGTTTCCGCTTATTTTTTGCGGATTATTCGTAAAGGATATTTTAAAATCCCCGCCGGTTAAATCAGTTATAAAATCGATGTCAGCCATATATTGAAAATAATTTTTATCATGCAGAATTACCAGCCAGCTCTGATTGATTAAAAACTATTGAAATATTTTTATTTTTTCTACGATTCGCCTCTACATTCATGTCATTCTGTTCATATTTTGACGTAAAATCGTCAAGCATCGCCGGCGCCGGCTTTAATGTAGATTGAAATATAATCGCCTCAACGACCTCGTCTTCAGGAAATAATTCTTTATACGATAATATACAATTATCAAGGTTTGGTATATCATCTTTTCCTAATCCGTCGCGAAGAAAGTCTTCCTCAAGACCCATCGCGATAAGCGCGGAAACGACGCTAAACGTGGTCAGCCAATTGGTAATATTAGTATGTTTAGACAAAATATCACGAATATTTTCAACATAAGGATTCGGCGTCATCGTATATGACCCAAGAGCGCTCATAACTTTTCCATTATGAATTGATAATTTTCTAAATTCCCTATTTAATTCAATAATACGAGCCTGAATAGTCGATAAAGCCTGGCTATTTGAAACCATTCCTATAGCGCCAATCGTTGCAATAACCGCGGTCGCTGAAGTAATTAAAGACGTATACGGAGGAACGTGAGAATTGATTGGGTTCACCGCCCATACGTTTAATTTTCCATCCCAATCCGGTATATTTGCGATTTCTATTGCGAGCTTGTTAATATTATCGCTTTGATACAAATACTCCTCATCTGCGTTTATTGATTTAATAAGACTTTCGGTGATAGTCGCGGCGATCGTAGAATCCGCCGTTTTTAAAAGTCCGTGCCCAACAGCGAGTTTTGCCGACAGCCCCGTCGCCGATATTCCGCCCTCTGATGGGTGATTAAATTTATAAATTGATGAATTAAATATCTCTAAAACCTGCTCAAGAAGATTTTTCGTTAATGTTATCGTCCATGACGCCGACTCCCCAAGAGCGTTTCCCGTCATTGTCATAATTCTTATCATTTGAGTAATAAGCTTGCTAATAAGACTTCGAATCGTATAGACAGAGTGCGTCATAGCCTGGCAATTACGATAATAAATATACGCCGTCCCTATATTTTTTATAAATAGATAAAGATTTTCGGTTAATTGCCGCCCTTCAAGCGCTAATTGGTCTCGAATGTCCAATAAAATGTCTTTATACAGTTCTTTATTCATGGCTGCGTCACGATCGGCCCTTGCTCGAGCATTTTTTAATTCTATATCTTCAAGCCTTTTTAAATGATAAGCCATTGTCGTGTATTCCGCGACGTCTTTCATAGTATGCCGCGACTTGGCGTATTTTTTGTAAATTTCCCTTTTTAATATTCTATATTTTTGTTTTATCTTTGCCGAATATTCAAGATATTTTCTATCGGAATATTCTCTTCTTCGATTTTCAATAAGATCATAATTTGCGACGACAGAATCCGATTTCGTAATATCAATGGCCGCTTGAATATTAGATCTTAACGAAGTGTATGCACTTACATCAAAAAAAGAACTTGCAAACGACGGGTCAATGTTTACTAATGATTTATCAGTGTTGGCTTTATCCAGCTTTGCTATTATCGTATCGCACCGCTTAATGGCAGCCTCTATATACGGTATCGCCTTCGCCATTTTATCCGCGTATTTACCGCCGCCTATTTCAATAGACCACCGCGAAATTATTCGAATAACGATATCAATATTATGTTTTGCCTTATTAATGTATAATTTTTCTTTTGATCCTGCGCTTATGGCTTCCTTTAAAGGAAGATTCACAAGAGCAAAAACAGACTCAGGGCCCATGGATAAAATAAAAAGCAATGGAGAAAGAAAGGCCTCGACAACCGAAGCCACTACAGCCGAATATGAGCGCATAATAGCACCGACAACAGAGGAAACGACAGACTGAATCACGGAAAAAAATTCAGCGCCAACGACGTCGGCTATACCACTAAGAATAGTTCCAAATTTAAGCGCGTTTTTTATTCTTTGGGCTTTAACAAGAGCGGCTCGTATATCCGCTATAGCTTTTCGTATTTTGCCTATAGTGATATAGCCTTGCGCTAATAATGAACATGCTGATTTTGGAGGCGCCATTATCGATATTCCTTTATTTTTTCGGCCAATTTCTTTCTCATTCTCACTACGGCCATTTCGTTTGTATTTAATTTTTTAGCTATTTCTTTATTATTTAAAATAGGTTTTCCTCCAAACCCAAACACATGCTCCATTACCGTTTTTTCTTTTCCTTTAAGTTCATGATATAAATATTCAGCAAGGGCGTAATCTTTACTTTTATTTTGTATATCATTTCCATAGAAATCAAATTCAGCCTGAGAAGCGGTAACCTCGCCGCCAAGTTCAGCGTTCATTCTCGCCACTTCTGATCTATCCCATTTTAATTCATCCGCCAAATCGTCCACGCTCGGTTCATATCCAAGACGATTCTCAAGATTAGTTTTTACGGTTAAAAAAGTGGATTTCTTTAAATTTCTATATTCCGGTATATGTCCTGAAGAAAGGCTTTCGGTGGCGACTCGTTGAACTTTTTGCATTTGATTCCATATATACGTTGACGGTGCGGCACCCATTTTTGGATTATACGTATTAAACGCCTTGACAAGTTGAGCGGAGGCTTCACATTTTAAAACTGGCGGAGAAATTCCTACCGTCCTATATTTATTTACGACGGAATTGACAATGGGCTGATATTTAGACATCAATTCCGTAAAAATAACCGGATTTTTACTTTTTTGCCATTCAAGTATTTTTTGCGATTCATTATCCATCTTTCACCCCTGTAACATTATTTTTCAACGCACGATAGTACGCTTCAACAGCGTCGCGCCTTTCTTTAATGATGGCTGTAACCGGCGACGACTCTCGTATACTGCTAAATCCGCCGGCTCTTAATCCAATATTTTTGGGTATTGAAGAAATTTTTTCCGTTGGAACGCCATAATATTTTATCGGCTCTTCATCGTCATATTGCCCTGCGGGATAATTAACATATTGAATTCCTGATTGTTTTGAAATTTCTCCGCTTGAAAGCCCAAGTATTGCATGATAAAACGCGTTCGCCGAACAAATATTTCTTCGTACAAATTGTATACAGTATTCATAATCAGTCATTAATTGATTGTTTTTTTCAAGATTTAATAAAGCCTCATGCATTGTGTCATAAACAAAATTTCCAGGTTTACCGTCTTCTTTTATATAATTTCCTATCATAAAATGGGGGGTTTTATGACCAAATACTTTATCATAAAATTTAGCGATTCTATTTGGTTCATATGATCGATCGACATAAATATTTTCGTCTCTTCCTCTTCCAACGTCCTCGGCGCTTGAAGTAAGAAAATCTTTTACATATACATATCCTTTTTGATTAGACACTTCTTCTCCCAAATCAAAATATTCATTTTCCTGCGGCATAACTTGAGCGGCCGGCTGAGCATTTGGAACCGAATAGGGAACTCCGTTAGGATTAGTAAATTCATAATTTGATAATGAGAAATCGGCGTCTTTCGGATTCGTCGCTTTCATATACAACGGCATTCCATTCATATCAAGATCGGTCGGCTCGTCATAAAATCGAGCGTTATTCATTATAACGGTTGTGGCCGCTTCAGCCGATTCTCCAGTTATATAAATAGTATGACTCACTTGCTGAACCATTCCAAGAATGGTTTTTGTCACATTCGTTCCAATTTCATTCTTTGCGCTGATAATCGCACCCGGAAATCCACACATAACAAACGGGTTAAACGCCATATCAACGGTAACAACTCTGCCGGCAAATTTTGTATTAAGGTACTTTATAGCAGCGTGGCGTTTGTAAGCATTCGCTACATTGTTTTCAAATGATTCCAGTTTCTTTTTCGATAATTGAGCGGCGGCCTTTTCTTTTGCTTTATTAATTGCGGATTGTGCGTCAGATTGCACGTCCTCCCCTCCACCGACAGGTGGGGAAGAAGATTGCGCTTCTTTTTCATTTTTTTTAGCTTTTGACGCCGCATCAGCAAACACTAATTTTCCTTTATCATTGGTTATAGTGAGCCCAAAATTCCTTACGACGTCTCCTGCGGCCAAATTATATTCGACAGAGCCGTGATAAACACTTACCCCTTTATATCTTTCTTCAAGTGTTAACGGTGGTTTTTTATTCTTTTTTTCCGCGGACATATTAAATAAGCCGTTTGGAATTTGAAAATTAATTTCTCCAAAATCACTGCCGCCCGGAACGTTCAACGAACTTATTAAATGAAAATAGCCCCGCGTAATATCGCTGTCCATATCATATTGCCAGCTTACCCTATCATACATAGGGGGGAAAAATAAATTGCAATTCGGCGGTGCAGTAAATTCTAATGGGGGAAGAAGCATTGTTTCATTCAGCATGAACGGCTGGCCAAATTCTTCCGCGTGTTTTTCAACCATAAATTCACGCACTTTTTCATCAAGAACATATTCAAGCCCTGGAGAATTTTTTTGAAGAGATATTAAAGACGGAGTGCTGCATGAATATACCCGAACAGAGAATAATCCAGCGACATTCATCATAGCCGCCTCAAGGCTGGAAAATCTGGCGTTGCCCATAACGACGGTTCCAACCTCAAGGCCAAAATTATTTCTTTGAAAAAAATTAAATCCAGCATAATTTCTAGGAACCAGGACTCGCTTATCAACCCTTAACCTTTTATTGAGAAAGGAATTCGCCGTAGTCCCGCCAACAGCTTCCATCCATAATCCTCGTATAAATGCATCAAGAAACAATCCTCCATTTGCATATTTCTTTTGAGGATTTTTTGGGTGAGCCGATCTTCTCTCGGCCTGCATTTCCGCTTCAGTCTTTTCGTTTGTGGAAAGTTTCCAATTATCTAAAAGATTCCCGCCATTTGCCGCGTTTTCCGTTATATTACCGTATGATGTTCCGGCAATCCGCGCTATCATAGCCCCAAGATCCATTAAACGATCATTTGAGTAAATTCTTGTATCAGGGGTCGCGGGTTTATTTTCATCAAGACCTGGAATCACAATCTGCTGCATTAATCCGTGAATACTATATTGAGTTCTAACCTCTCCAACCATCTCTTCCTGATCAACGTATGCAAGAGCTGCCGGAGATTTTCGAATATCCATTCTGAAATCTCTGCATATTAAAGCTACTGAGCGTCCGCCGGTCGAATCTTCTCCAACAACAAACGCGCTTAAAAATCCGTCGGCCATTAATCGCCATGCCGGAGTCGAATTATCTTTCCATTTTTCGTTGTTTGCGTACCATTCACGGAAAAAAATTTGAACCATTGTTTTTGGCTTCAAATCAAATAACTCCGCGCATACGGGCACGTTAACGTTAAATTCAACACCGTTCGGCGTACAAACAATTTCAGCGCTCTTAAAAGGAATGGCGATCCCTTCAAGCAACATCTTAAATTCATAATTATACGCTTGTTTTTTGGCCATTATTCCGCCTGTTCAAGATTTTGATTCGTTAACATATGCGGATATTGCCGAAGAACCCGATGTCCATTGTTCAGCGCATTAAAGGCCGAAGGATGCATAACACTGAGATTATCAGATTTTAAAGTAAGATTATACCGCATATAATCTTCAGAATTTCCAATAACATTAAATACAAATGTTTTCTGGCCAGGATTCGCCGCGGAATTAAGAATTCTTATTCTTAAAAGATACCCGCCAATCATTTTATTATCATAAATAATTTTCATTTTATATTTATTTTCAACACATTTTCTTCCTGATAAAGCGACATCATACATAACCATGAATTCTTGATAATAAGGATAATTCCAACTATCAATAAAAACTCCGCTAAACGTATACATAGACGGAGATTCTCCGAAAAAGAACAGGCTCCAATTCGCCCCAAAATTCTGATGAAGCTTTGCTATCTGGTCTTTTGACTCTTCGACTTGTATAAGAGAAAAATTATTAAATATGGCAAAAAATTTGGCACCAGACATATTTCCGCTTTTCGCCTGTTTTTCAAGCGTTGGAATTCCTTGTGGAAGCGATTTTCCAAGATCCGCTTCGGGAGAGCTTGCTACGCTCATTCCCTGTACAAGTGTCATATTTTTTGGGTCGTCATACGCAACGCCTTGCTTATTCATATTATAAGAGCTAAATCCGGTAAATTCGTCGGTATAAAGAACAATAGTCGAAAGACAATCAGGGTGGTCAATTGACGACGTCGTATACGGCCTCAAATTATCGTCAAAATGATGAGAAGAAACGAACGGATTTGAATTATTCATAAAATTTACCTATTATAAAATCCACCTGTTATTCCAGTAATTCATGATAGGCGATCCGACGGATGTGGTGTTGCCGCCTTTACCGCTCATACCTGAAACCATCATTTCAGTCATTAATGCAATATTTTTTGCCGTTTCATTTTGTAATGCGTCATTAAGAATTTTTATGGCTTTTTCTCCTGACATATTTACGTTTCCGCCGACAAGAGCGGCGACATCCTCCTTCATTTTCGCGTTCTTATCAGCAAGCAATCTTTTCTTTTCTTCGTTAATTAATTGAATAATTTTAGACGACGAATATACTTTTTCCGGGACAATTTTATTTAAAATATTTGATATTAATTTGCCGCCGGACTTTTGCCAACTATATATTACGTCTTCCGTTTGTCCCGTCATTTCTTTAATTGCCGGCATTAATTTTGAAAGATATTGTTTATTCTCAGGATCACTTAAAAGATTTATCCATGCCTCCCGATCGGTTTTAAACCCTAATACCTGCGCTTGATTAATAAGACCCGTCACCGCCATTTCAACGTCAGCGCGCGCTCTTTCATTGAAATTCTGTTGAAAATATTGACGAATAGAAATTTCTTTCATGGCGCCTGGGGGTCTCATCATTGTATCCCCCAGCTTCGTAAGATTCATTTGTCTTGGCGTCATTTCCCCTAAAGCGCCGCCGGCCTCGGCGATTCTATACGCCTCTTCCATTTGACTCGCCAATTCAAGAGCGCCGGCCGGCGTAGAAATGTCAACGCCAAACTCATCCTGGGCAAACGCTTTGATTGGAGATTTTCCCAAAACCCATTTAGATATCCTTGCAATATTATATCTCCAACCGGCCCTTCTCATATTTTTTATATTACTTCTAGATATGATTCCTTGGGCTCTGTCCGCCCTAACCGCCAAACTTGCGGCTTCAAATTCATTCCTTTTTTGTTCTATACTCGTATTTAAATTGTATTCTGCATTTATAGCGCTCAAAGATGATAAAGCAAGAGACGTCTTTCCGGCGCCGGCAGCTCCTCTTATTTTTTCCGAAACATATTGTGGTATATAATTTCTTATTACGTTTGTAATATTTGTTTGAATGCTTTTTTCAATACCGGCATAATCAATTAAATCGCTTTTTAATCCTTTCACAGAATTTACTCTTCGATAGTAATCGCTCTCGGCGACCGCAAGTCTTCCAACAGCTATCGGAACGTTCATGATTTCCGATCCGGCTTTAACCAGCATCATGCCGGTTTTTTGATTTTCAATAGGGGTTTCAAACAATCCATTATTACGACTTATCATTACTCTTAATTGATTTAATTGACTTTCAACACCATTCTGTTTTTCAACGGAAAGCGTTCGATACCAATTTTTATATTCCCCCGTCGCGTTTTCATATTTTTTACTCATCGATTGAAGCGTTCCCGTAATTGATTCGACGATTCCGGCGGCCAATCCCGGCATTTGACTTCTTCTATACCCCCAATCTCTTAAATCAGTTTGAAGAAATCTCTTGACCGCTATACTTTCCATTTCAGAGGCTGCAGTCCCGGTGGCAAGAGACGTCGTTAATCTCGCCAGAATATCATTTAAAATTTTTGGATCCGTTTTTCGTACTATCGATTCCCATCTTTCATCACCAAACCCTCTAATATTTATTGGAGTAATTCTTGGAATACCTTCAGATCCAAGGCTTCTCATCGCCATAATTCCTCTTGATATATCCCCTGTCGTCGAAAGGCCTAAAAGACGCTTATATGTAGTTTCCATGTCTTTTGTATACGGCCTGCGCCTTTCATAAATTCCGTAAGGGTCTATACCAAGGCTAGTGGCGGCTATATTTACTAAACCAGGGCCAAGATCCCACGCAATACCTGCGGCTACTTTGGATACGCCACGGCCAAGAATATCGGCAAAATCAATAAATTGATCCGTCATGAGTTCTACAGGTCTGCGAATGCCTTCTCTCCAAAACCTTTGTAATCTAGGCCATTGAGCCCCTATCGGACCGCTTCTTGCTCTTTCCACCTCCATTAATTGATTATAGTAAGATTCCGCCGCTAAAAAACCAGCTCCGCTTGGACCAATTAAACTTTCATAAAAAATTCTTCTTGAATTCAGATCATTGGTGTATTGTCCGGCAAACACCCAAGCTTTATTTTCTAAAGACCCATACCTTCCTTGCCCCCAGAGCCTAAAAGCCTGCCGCGTCAAAGATATTCTTTCAGTATCGGAAAGCTGATTCCATAAATCACCCTTAAACATTTCAAACCTAACACGGTCCTGTCCCATTGCAAATCCAGTCGCATTGGCGCCGCTTACAACCTGATAAGCGGTAGGCTTTCCGGCGAGCAATTCAGACAATCTATTTTGGTTTAATGTCCCGTTTGGGTTCATGATATAAGCGGCCATTCTTGTTCCAATGGCGGATTGAAGAATATTCATCTGCGTCCCAGCTATAATTGCTCCGGCTTGCGCGATACCCCCAGCTCTTTCAACAGCGTACGCCCCTTGCGCTGACGATGCGGAAATGGCTCTTGCAGCGACGCCTCCCATTTGAAACATAGACGCGCCAACAGCCGCGTTCCAAGGCGTTCCTTGTACAGCCTGAGCGCCGGCCGCTCCAAGTTGAAATGCATTTTGCGTTCCAATACCTGTCATTCCGCCGATTGCTTTAGCCATTTTTACTTGTTGTTTTATCTGATTAAGACTCGTAAAACCCGTATTGTTTAATTCTTTCATTAATGAAAGCGCGCCATCAGCCGTTGTCTGAAGCGTTTTTACAATATCCTCGGTGGCGGAAATTAAATCTTTTACATTTTGAACATATTGCTGTATCGTTCCCGCGTTTCTTCCGCCAGCCGTAAGTAATCCACTTGCTATCCCTATTTTTTGTATTCTTAACATTTGTTCGGGGTTAAAAAAACGCCCCTTTTCAGACATCATCCAATTTGATATCACCATACCAGCCGACGAGGCCTCATTATACGTTATTCCCCTCATACCAAGCCGTTCACGATTTATTTGTAAATCAAGGGCTATTGATTGCATATACTTTTGCCGATCAAGTGTTTCTTGAGCCCTTTTCGTTATTATTGAAGAAAGAGGAGAGGTTAATATAAGCGGGGCAAAAAAACCTGTTATTCCGCCAATTCCTGCGGCCGCCGTTCCAGCTGAAGCGGCTCCCCACGCCATCCAATTAGCCGCAGAGCTTCCTATTGCGGCTGAATACGCCGTTCTTTGAAGAGCGGCGTTTCGATTATAATACGCCGCAGTATCATATATTCCATAAGTATCCCCATAAGAATATCGAGAATCAAGAAGCATTTTTCTCTGCTGCGCAAGAGGATAACTGAACGACGGGATCGGCTGGTATTGATTATATTGAGTCACCATTTGATAACGGGCCATATTTTGATAATTTATGGTGTTATCAAAAGGAGAAAAAGGTCCTTCGTTCCCACTGGGATTGGCAAAATTTGCCGGACCTGTTCCATATGGTGGAGGGGTTGGTGGAGCCATCATAATATGATAAATAATATATATAAAAACAAAGGGCGGGCAAAAATGTACCCACCCTTTATTATACATTTATGACGGTATTATTGCACGGGAAACGCCGTAATGTCTATAGAGCGCATTTTTTCAAATGTTTTTTTCGCCATTTTGTAATATTTTAAATCATCAAACTTATCTTCAGGAAAAACGGTCGACCTGTAATGTTTTAATAATTCTCCCGCTTTTGTTGGGTCAGCCACGGCAAAAAGCGGCTGGAGATATTCTTTCGCTTTTTGTCTTTGTAAAATAGCGATAGCAATAGACTCTTTTACTGACCCGTATTCGAATTGTTTTCCTTGATAGACAAAGAGAGCTCTTGCGTATCCCGTGACTGACCCGAGGATTTTGGGAGTATTTTGTCCGACATCATTATGAGATACATTTTATTATCAAATTCATACTTCTTTGAAGAAAGAAAATCGATAACCGGGGTTGGATATCTTCTTAATCTGATAGCCCTATATTTTAAAGCCTTTTTTAGACTTTCATTCAATTCTCCCGCTTTTTTTATTTCACCCGTATACTCGAGCTCTTTTACTTTTATTACGGCCCTTTTTATCGTCATTAATTGATTAACAGGCTCGTCACAAAAATCGTTTCCATCAACGCCTTTAAACCCAAGAGCAAGAAAAAGAGCCGCGCGCATTGTTTCAACATGCTGCGCCGGTAAATCTACATTCCCTTTTTCATTTTCTTTTGATTTTACCATTTCATAAATAATTTCGTCGATAACGCTCACATCTTCAGCTGAAGAAGTGCAAAGAGTAAAAGTATGATTTGGAATATTTGGGATTTTAATATTATACTCCGCGTACCCCTTGAAAATAACCTGTTGAGCCAGTTCAAGCTCTTCATCAGTAATTTTTTCCTGTTCTTCAAATTCTTTAATATCATCTTTTATTGAATCTTTTTTCGATAATGACTCGTTAATCTTACTTATCATTTCATTGTTTTTGAAATCAATAGCTGATTTAACCATCCTATCGGTAGCCGCTCCTCGTTTCGCTATATTTTCGGCATGAATAGCGAAAGGGTCTTTGAAATTTTCTTTCTGAGGCGTTTCTGAAGGTTTAGGCTGGTTTTGTTGCTGCGGCTTATCTGAAGAAGGCTGATGGTTGACTTCATCTGAAAGGGAATGCTGTTTTTGCTGTTGCTTTATTTTTTCAAATATCGGAGCCTGCATATTAAAACCTCCTTTATAAAAAATATATTATAAAATAAAGAAAAAATCAAATATTTTTTCTACATTACCCGAATCTTCGTAAGTTAAAATTGAAAAAATCTTGAAATTTGCAAAAACTAAATTCGTAATACATTGTAAATTACAAAGTTATAAAGATTAAATTGAGTTAAGTGGCATCAGCTACGCACCTCAAAAAAGGTATCCACCCATATTTTTCATGCACCATATGCATTTTTTTGAAAAACTCGTAGTAAAAAAAAATACGGCCGCATCTACAAACAGGTAAAAAAACCCTATTTAATATTATATATATATATATAAATATATATTTTTCAATATATTATAT